>Ga0137409_10004446_pt1 | contig 14706 bp, 7 predicted proteins | sample CZODoug1_16funga_FD_122059 | JGI IMG/M metagenome (GOLD analysis project Ga0137409, IMG submission 122059) | Vadose zone soil fungal communities from Angelo Coast Range Reserve, California, USA - CZODoug1_16fungal (Hybrid Assembly) | ecosystem: Environmental > Terrestrial > Soil > Vadose zone... | reverse complement strand
CGCCCCGCGGCTGTCGCGGAAGAGATTGCGCACCGACATTTGGCCGAGTGGCGCCGGGAGCCTGACGGGCGCGAGCGTCTGGCGCGCGACGCGAAACAGTTTGCCGTTAAGGGCCGTCACGAAGAGGTCTCCGCGCGGGTCCTGATAGATCGTGTTGATGCTCTGCGGGGCGCCGTCCGCCGTTGTGATTACGCTGGCGGCGCTCGGACTCAGGCGGAGCAAGCCGCCCTGGGCGCCGACCCAGACGTTGTCTTCGCCGTCCTCAAAGAGGGCGAGCACGTTGTTGTGCGGGAGCGAAGACGGCGCCGAGAACCTGACGATCCGTCCCGCCAGATACCGAATCAATCCCTGGCCGTAAGCGCCGATCCAAACTGCGCCGCCGCGACTTTCGAGCAGCACGCTGATGTTGACGCCGCTCAGGATTTTGCCGGCCTTGAATGGATCGCCGTTGATGCCCTGGTCGAGTTTGCGGAGACCGGAAATGGTTCCAATCCAGAGCGCCCCATCGGCTGTTTGGCGGATTGTCCGAATGCTGTTGTCGGCCAGGCTCTCATTGGAAGTGTAGTAAGTCGCCTCCGTCCCGCGCAAAATCAATAATCCCCGACCTCCTACCAGCAGGCGTCCCGCGCGGTCCTCGCAAATGGCATGCACACTGATTTTGGGCGCGCCGCCACGGCCATCCATGCGGATCAATGAATCATTCTGCAGACGGAAAAGCCCGGAATCCGTCCCGACCCAGAGATGGCCGGAGTTATCTTGGTAGATGACCCGGACGAAGCTATTGGTGAGTCCTTCCGCAGGGCCAAAGACACGGAATGCGCCGTCCTTGTATCGGATCAGCCCGCCGCCCTCCGTGCCAGCCCACAACGTTCCATCCTTTGTGACCAGCATTGAATAGATGCTGTCATCGAGAAAAGAGGGCGTGTTCTCGCGGTTGAAGACCACGAACGACACGCCGTCGAAACGCGCCAGCCCGCCGCTCGTGCCTATCCACAGATAACCATCAGGGGTTTGAGCGAGGGATTGCGCAAAGTCTTCGGGCAGGCCATCCGCGCTGCGCCAAACGCGCCGGCTGTAAGCGGGGGCCTCCGGCTGCGAGGTCTCGGACGCGACCGAATTGACGCAGCCAAGTAAAACGAGGATTGTAAGAAGACCGCATCGTCGCATAGCAAGGCCTCCTTCTTTTTACATTGAAATGGCGACAGCCTTTGGAGTGCGGTTGCTTGGAACCGCTTTGGTAGTCCTCTTTGAATCTACAGATTTCTGGGACAAAGGACCCGAGTGGGCTCCAGTTCCAGATCATTGCAGCAGAATTGAAGTTGACTACCAAAGCGGTTCCAAGCAACCGCACTCCAAAGGCTCCGCCGATTTATGCGCTGTCCTCAATGAAGATGCCTCGGATTTTCCCCGACAGCTCAAGGCAAATGCACAATTCCGCGCTGCAAGGCCGCCACCGTGGCCTGTGTCCGGTCGCTGACGTTGAGGCGGCTGAGAATGATGTTGACGTGCCATTTGACCGTCGCCTCGCTGATGCCCAGAGCTTCGCCTATCTCCCGATTGCTGTGTCCCTTGACGATCAATTCCAGCACTTCCAATTCCCGCGCGCTCAGCTCCGAATGTGGCGGGCGTTCCGCCAGGCTTTTGGAGACCGATGGAGGAATGTACTTCAGTCCGGAATGAACCATGTGTATCGCGTTGACCAATTCGTTGTGCGACATGCCCTTCAAAATGTAAGCCTGCGCGCCGGCTTCGAGCGCCTTGTGAATGTCTTCGTCCCCGTCGTAGGTCGTGAGAACTATGAAGCGTAGCGCGGGATGCGACTTGCGAATGGCGCGAATCGCTTCCACGCCGCTCAAGCCCGGAAGCCGCAAATCCATCAGCACGACGTCGGCGGCATGCCTGTCGCAGATCGCGCAGGCCTCTTCTCCCGAACCCGCCTCCGCGACCACGGTCATATCCGACTGTAAGCCGATGATCGCGGCCAACCCAAAGCGCACCACCGGGTGGTCATCTACGAGAATGACGCGAATTGTCGTTGACTCAGACATACAAAAGACACGCCCCGCGTGGTTAAGCCGCGAGTTGTTGCTCAGCAAGAAGCGACAGGCACAGCGAGCGAATTGCCGTCAATTCGCGTTGAAACTCACGCTGGGCTTCTTTCGGGGGCAGAGCGTCAAACAGATCAGGAAGCTGCGTCCCGCGACTCATGACTTCATCGGCAGTTCGATCTCGTAATCGTTGGCGCACGAACAGACAATTCTCAGCGTGGAAGAAGATGCGCACGGCGTCGGCGGCGCTGATCGAACCGCTGGCGAGTGACTCCACGAGTCCCAGGTTCAATAAAGCAAAGAGAGCTAATTGTCGCTCAGGCGAACTGCCTGCTTCTGCAATGACCGTTTTTAGTTGAATGCTATGATTCATAATGCCTAGTTCGGAAAAAACTTGACCCCGGCGATCTGGCCAGACTCATTTTCAAAATAGTGCGCCTCACCCATGTTCCCTTTTTTAATGACCTTTTGCCACTTTCTGGGTAGCAGTTGCCGAAGATAACGGCGCACCGCCAGGTTTCGCACAGGATACTTGATTGTGCCGCCCTTAATGGGAACCCATCCTCTATATGCCCGGCACACCAAGATCTGGATTTCGCAAGGCGTCGACTGGATCAGTACCGCGAGCGGTAGCGAGCGGAGCCTTCGCCAACGGTCGCTCGCTACCGCTCGCGGTACTGACTCGTCGTCTCAATCCAGATCTTGGTGTGCCCAACATATAGGTACGGATCCGGAGGCATAAACATTCGGAAACAGATTCAACGGCATATCGCTGGTACGGAAATTATAGATTCCCAGCAGCCCTTGGTTGTGGGGCGGAACGGCGCTGTCGAGAAAATCCCGACAGTTTACAGAAGTTCGGCGCAATTCAAATCCTTGTACGCTTCCTGCTCGCCTAGCGCAACCCGCCATCCTTCCGGCGTTTTCGCCGCCAAGACCGGAGCGCCGATGCGCTGCCCGCACCCGTCCAGAGCGGCTATTGTGACGCCGCGCGCACATCCGCGCCTGTATTAGCTACGGCTGCGCCAGACGTTAACAGCATGCGGCTGGAACGCGCAATGGATTTGGCGTCGAGCGCTCAATGTCAGGCAGGCGAAACGATTGTCGATCTCGGGCGCAAGATGGCGCAACTGTTTGCCGCGCGCTTTAACGAAGCCGGTGACCGCCTGCGTGCGCTCCGTGTCCACGGTTCAGCGCCAGTCCGCTCTATCCGCGTCATCAGCGTTCTATCAACCCCTACACTGATCTAATAACCGATCTATTACATTTTTGACGCCCCCAACTTTCGGTTGGTCTCAGCGCCAGGGAATTTTCATACAATTCTGAGCCGCTGGGTGAAATTCAGACCGCGTCATACCCCCGGAGCATTCATCAAGCTCGGGACTACAAACATAATCAACAAACGCATCGCTCTTAAAAACGCGCTGTAACGCTTGGAAAACAAGGTTTGGGATTCGGGGCCGGCTGTCGAAGCCGCTACGGATTCCCACATTCCGCGATCCAAACCTGACCGCGGTTTTGGCCGGGTTTGGGCGCCGAGGAAGATTGCTATGAGAGTCATACTGGCTACGATCTGTCTTCTGCTTCTGGCGACTGCGACCTTAGCTCAAAGCGATCGCGGGGCGATCACCGGCGCGGTCAAAGACCCGACCGGGGCCGTGGTCGCGCGCGCCGACGTCATCGTCCGAAATATCGCCACGGGAACGGAATATAAAACTGGCGCCACGGAGACCGGTAATTACACGATCTCAGCGCTGCCGGCCGGGAGCTACGAATTGCGTGTCGAGGCTTCCGGCTTCAAGAAGTTCGTCTTGCAGGGAGTCCAGGTTCGACTCTTGCAGGCCACCCGCGTTGATGCGGTTTTGGAAATCGGCGCGGCCAGCGATACTGTCACGATCACGGCGCAAACCCCGCTGCTCCAGACCGAGAGCGCCGAACAGAGCACAAATATCAGCGGCCAGCTCTTCAACTCCATGCCGCTGAATTTCGGCGCGACGAACTCGGTCCGCGGCTGGTTGAGTTTCATTCAGCTTGCGCCCGGGGTTTCGGGGACCGACCAAACGGCGAACATCAATGGCTCGCCGGGCGGCTCCTTCAAAATCTATCTCGAGGGCCAGGACGTCACCTCGACCAACGACACGGTCTGGACCAGCACGGTGGCCTCCGCCTCGGTCGAGACGATCGGCGAATTCGCCATCCAGACCAACAATTTCTCGGCCGAATTCGGCCAGGTGCTCGGCGGGGTGTTCAACTTCACGACCAAATCGGGCACGAATGAGTTCCACGGCAGCGTTTACGAGTTCCTGACAAACGAGGCGCTCAGCGCTCGGCGTCCTCTCTCGACTCCATTCGCCATCAGTCCGCGCGCGTCGAAAGCGCTCGACCGTAAGCACGATTACGGGTTTAGCGTCGGCGGCCCCGTGCGCCTGCCCTGGCTCTATGACGGACGAGACAAAACATTCTTCTTTTTCAATCTGGAGAGGTATCGCAACGTGACGCGCTCTTCAGGGAGCCTGGCGACCTTGCCGACGGCGGCTTATCGCCAGGGCGACTTTAGCGCCGCCCTGACGGGCCGCCAGCTCGGCGTGGACGTGCTGGGGCGTCCTATTATGGAGAACGCGATCTACGACCCACTCACGGCCCGCCCCGTCACCGTGGACGGCAAACAATTCATCGTCCGCGATCCGTTCCCCAACAATGTGATTCCCAGGGAGCGTTTGGATCCGGTGGCGCTGAAGATTCAATCGCTGATCCCCAACCCGGACAATAACGCGTTGACCGCCAACTGGGACCCCAGAATCCCGAACCAGAAATTTCAGCAAATCCCGAGCGTGAAGATCGACCACAATTTCAATCCGAACTCGAAGCTCTCCGGATACTGGTCCGTGCAGGACACCACTCCATTTACTGGACCGGACGGATTGCCGATTCCGATCACGGGCCGGCGCGACCAGAAGATTTACGGCCACACCGTCCGCCTCAACCTCGATCAGACCATTTCGCCGAGGTTCGTGCTTCACCTGGGCGCGGGATATCTTCGCTTTCACAATCCGGACAGCGCGCCTGACGACGTGATCAACTATGACGCGCTCAACGGCATCGGCTTCAGTGGCGCTTCGACAGAGCCTTCGGGTTTCCCCCGCATCGTCGGCCCGAACCTCGGCAATCTGCAGGGCAATCAGGGTGGGATGAGCGCCCTGGGACCTGTCCAGGCCAACAAGTTCTGGAACGACAAGCTGACATCCGTCGCCAGCGCCACCTGGGTTCGTGGCGCGCATACCTACAAGTTCGGCGGAGAATTCAAACAGGAGGTCTGGAGCGACTCTAACCTGACCGCCGCTCAGGGACGGTTGGCCTTCAGCGAAGAGCAGACGGGACTTCCATACCTGGCGTCGACGACCGTGGGCGGCGGCTCGATTGGCTATCGCTACGCCAGTTTCCTGCTGGGGCTTCCTGACACCGCCACCGTCTCCGCCCCCAAGCAGGTCCAGTGGCGAAAGAAAGCCTGGAGCTTTTACGGTCAGGACGATTGGAAGGTCACGCCCAAACTGACGCTGAACTACGGGCTGCGGTGGGATTATGCCGGGCAAGGGCACGAACTGCATTACCGCAGCAGCATGATCGATCTCACAACGCCGAATCCGTCAGCCGGTGGATTGCCGGGAGCGTTCATTTACGAGGGCTTCGGTCCTGGGCGTTGCAATTGCGAATTCACCAAGCCCTACCCCTATGCCTTTGGCCCGCGGCTCTCATTCGCCTACCGGTTGAATGACAAGACCGTGCTGCGCGCCGGCTGGGGCGTGAGTTACAGCCAACTGGGTAATTGGTGGTACGTCACCGGCGGTTCGCCCACGCTGGGACTCGGTTTCAACTCGATTGATTTCAGCAACCCCGCCTTTGGCGAGCCGGCCCTCGCGCTGCGCGACGGCCTCAACTATAACCGGTCAGCTCTGTTCGCGGCGTCGCTCGATCCGGGCATCCGTCCCTTGCCGGGGCAGACCAGCAGTTTTGGCGACTTCTGGTGGGGCGTCAGAGAGGATCGCAACGGAGGCCGTCCCGGGCGTGTCAACCAGTGGAACATCGCGGTGCAGCGCGAACTGGTCAAAGACCTGACGGTCGAGGTCGCTTACGTGGGCAACCGCGGCGTCTGGCTCGAAGCGAACGACCTGGTAAACGCCAACGCCATCAATCCGGTCCGGCTGCAGGCTCTCGGCCTCGACCTCAATAATCCGGCAGACCGCGCGCTGCTCACCACGCCACTCGCGAACCTGACGCCGGCTCAGGCTCAAAGATTCCCGGCTCCGTATCCCGGTTTCCCGCTTACCGCGACCGTGGCGCAATCGCTGCGCCCGTTCCCGCAGTTCGCCGACGCGTTGGCGGTCAGATGGGCGCCGCTGGGCAATAACTGGTACGACTCGCTGCAGGTGACGCTCACAAAGCGATACTCGCGCGGCCTGGAATTGACGGCGGCATATACCTTCCAGAAAGAACTTGTGCTGGGCAGCGGCGGCAACCCCGGCCTGGCCGGGCCGGGCGTCAACAACGTTTTCAATCGCGACGCGCAGAAATCGCTCGCTTCAACCTCGCAGCCGCACATCTTCGTGACCGGCTTCACCTACCTAACGCCGCGTTGGGGGCAGAACAAGTTCGTCAGAAACGTTCTGGGCGATTGGACCATCGGCGGCCTGCTGCGCTACTCCAGCGGCCAACTCATCCCAGCGCCCTCATCGAACAACAATCTCTTTCCGCTGATCTTTCAGAGTACGCGCATGAACCGGGTTCCCGGTCAGCCGTTGTTCCTGAAAGACCCCAATTGCGGATGCATCGATCCGAGACAGAACCTGGTACTGAATCCGGCTGCCTGGGTGGACTCCCCTCCGGGACAATTCGCGCAGTCCCCTGGCTTTTATAACGACTACCGCTGGCAGCGCCAACTCTCGGAGAACATGAGTCTGGGCCGCCGCTTCACCATCAAGGAGAAGCTGAAATTCGATATTCGGGCGGAGTTCTTCAACCTCTTCAATAGGCTCAATCTGCCCCTGCCTGCGTCCGGCAACCCGACGGCCACAATCACCAGAAACCCGCAAAGCGAACTCAGCGGTGGATTTGGTTTCATCAACCCGAGTAACGTCGGCGGCCAGCGGAATGGTCAGCTCGTGGCGCGGATCGAGTTCTGAAGCCTCTTGGCGAGAAGGTTGTTTAACGCAAAGGGTCAAAGGGTCGGGGGGGCAAAGATATCTTTGCCCCCCCGACCCTTTGACCCTTTGCGTTAAAGCGAATATGCGATGCGACGAAAATGCTACTTCCTACTCATTTCCTCTTTGAAATTGGCGATAAATTCATTCGGATGCTCTATTTCTTCTTCTATTTTGACGACCGTAAAGAGCAAGTAGACAATCAGATTGGGAATAACAGCTACCGATATCCATGGAAAAAAAATTGCCATTATTAGAAGCAGCAGCAACTGTGCCCAAAGGACGGTACGCTTACCAATGAACTCATATCTGACTACTTTCCCCATTTCATGCCCCCCCATTTGCTTGTTTCTTGCCGGGCTTAATCGCCAGGACCAATAACCCCGCGCCGAGCATCGAAGCCGCCAGGACGGCCATCCCAGCGGAATGGGCGCCCGTTTTATCTTTCAGATAACCGAGCGCAAACGGCCCGACGAATCCCCCGAGATTCCCGACCGAGTTGATCAGGCCGATCGCCGCCGCGGCCGCCGATTCGGTCAGGAACGCGGTCGGCATCGCCCAGAAGCTGGGCAGATAGGAATGCGCGCCGATCGAAACGACACAGAAGCTGGCGACAATCAGCGCCAGGTTGTGGCCTGATGCAATGGCGAACACGAATCCGAGGCAAGCGACAAAAATCGGCAGCGCCGTGTGCAGGCGTCGCTCGCCCGTCTTGTCCGAATCCCAGCCGACCAGCAACATCGCGATCAACCCCAACGAAAATGGAATGACGCTGATCGACGTCACGGTCAGGTTCGACACTCCGGATTCTTTCAGGATAGAAGGCAGCCAGAAAGTAAAACCATAGTAGGCGTTCACTGCGAGAAAATAAATCGAGAGCAGCAGGACCACTTCGCGTTGGTGAAACGCCTGCCAGATGCCCAGGGGGCGCGCTTTTTTCTTCTCCTGCCGTTCGCGTTCCAACTCTTCCGTAAGCCACTTGCGCTCGTCTTCAGGCAACCACTTCGCTTGATGCGGCCGGTCGGTAAGGTAGAAGATCGTGATGACTCCGAGGATTATCGCCGGGATGCCTTCGAGGATAAAAACCCATTGCCATCCTGCCCATCCGTTCCAGTGAACGCGTTCCATAATCAATCCGGATAACGGCGCGCCGATCAATTGCGACACCGGCAACGCCGACATAAACAACGCGACGGCTTTTGCGCGATCCTCGTAACGATACCAGTGAGACATGTAAACAATGATGCCGGGAAAAAATCCCGCCTCGGCCAGACCAAGCAGAAAGCGCACCGAATAAAATTCCCATTCGGTCGTAACGAACCCCATCCAGATGGCGAAGATCCCCCAGGTAAGCATGATTCGCGCGATCCATTTGCGAGCGCTCCAGCGCTCGACAATCAAAGTGCCGGGGATTTCAAGCAGGAAGTAGCCGATGAAGAAGATTCCCGCGCCAAAACCGAAGACCGTTTCGCTGAAGGCCAGGTCTTCTTTCATCCGAAGCTTTGCGAAACCGACGTTGACTCGGTCAATGAAGGCAATGATGTATAGAAGGAACAAGTACGGCATGACGTGAAGCGAGACATGTCGCCGCACGCGCTCTCCCATGGATAGTTGAACAGTATTCTCCGCGCTAACCGCCATCATTACGGTTCTCCTTGTTGGTGAAGTTGATGAAAACTCTGTGCGAGAAGGGTTATGCGGGCGCGATGCTACTACCGCGCGCAGTGTATGGCAAGCAAAGGCGGCCCTGTTTTGCTCGCGGTACTGACTCGCTCATCGAGCGTTCGAGGCGCGAAGCTCGGCCAGCGATTTGAAGCGCGCATCGCCGAAGACCAGGGCCTTGACCATCCGGCCAATCTCCCTGCCTTGATTCGGAGGTGGACTCCAACGCCGCGAATCTCCCGACGCCGGATCGAACTGCAACCCCCACAATGGCGTCAGGCTCTCGACCGCGGCGGTGAACCGCATATCGCCATAAGCGCTCTGGCCTCCCGCCGTGGCGACCGGGGCGATCAGCCGGTCGGCGAACCAGTTGAGGACGTCGAAGCGGCGTCGCAATTCAGCGTTCGACCGCGCGCTCTCGGGCAGATCATTGAACGTCGTCAGATTCGCGGAACCTCCCTCGAGCGCGAGCGCGGATCCGAACCAGCGGGTCTCCACGCCGTCGACGTAGAGTCGCCCGTTCGAGACGTAGAGGGACCGCCAGAACAACAGCCATCCCGGCGCGGGCATCACGCGCGAATATTCGATCTTGTGGCCGCGCATCGCGGCCAGGTCTTGCTGCGTTTCGACGGCGCGATGATGCTGCCATCCGCCGAAGCAGATGTAGAGGCTGGTCAGTAGAAACGCCGCGCGAACGGCTTTCGGATTACCTGTCCGCGCGGTCCAGATCACCCCGATCCAGAGCGGGATCGTGTATACCGGGTCGACTATTGGTATCCAGTCCCACGCCACGCGCAGATTCGTGAACGGCCAGAGCAGTTGAGTTCCGTAACTCGTGAACGCGTCGAGCAGGCCGTGCGTCGCGTAGCCTATGATCGCCGCGAGCGCTACCTCACGTTTGTAATCCTTGAACCGCTTCATCAACAGAAACGGTAGCGCGACGATGAGGCCGCCCAGCGGGATAAAAATCAGGCTGTGCGTGAAGTGGCGATGAAATGTCCAGCTCACGGTCGGATCGTTGAACGAATAAATGAAGACGTCGAGATCGGCGGCCATTCCCCCTAGCGCGCCTATCAAGCCCGCCCCGCGCGGTAATCGGCGCGACAAGGCTGATTGCGCCGCCGCCGCGCCCAGCACTCCCTGTGTGATCGTATCCATGGCCAGAGTGTAACTTTTATTGGCCGTGAAATCTAAGAGGATCGAGGATTGAAGATTGAAGATTGAAGATTGAAGATCGAGGATTGAAGATCTGGCGCGATCCTCGATCCTCGATCTTCAATCCTCGATCCTGCGGGCTAATTACAACGTCTTACTTCAGGTCCTTGTATTCGATGCGCCGGTTCTTGAATCTGCCCTCATCCGTATCGTTACTGGCGATCGGGTTGCTGTCTCCGTACCCCTTTGCGACCAAGGAGTCAGATTTGACTCCTTTGTCGATGAGGAAGCGGCGCACCGAATCAGCGCGCCGCTGAGAGAGCCCCAGGTTGGCGGTGGAGTTACCGCGGTTATCGGTGTGGCCGCCTACCTCGAGTACGGTCCCTGCCGGCGCGGATTTGATCGCCGAAGCTGATTGCTCCAACACGGGCATACTCTCCCGTGGAATCTGCGCGCTGCCGGACGGGAAATTGATGACATTCGTATTCAGCGCGTTGGTTAGATCCGCCGCGGTGAAGCCGGACCTCAAAGACGACAAAGCCTCGGAGGCCCTCCGATTCGCCTCAGTGACCGCCGTGGCGGCCTCGAACGAGCCGATCCTCATGCCGTCGCCATAGACGGATTTGAGTTTGGCGACCATGTCGCTCTTGGCGTTCTCAGGCATCGCCCCGCCGACATTGATCGAATTGCCATCAAAGGTCACCTCCGAGCCTGAGGTCTTGAAATATGGCAGCGCCGACGCGAGTCCGGACGTCCATCCGGCTGCTTTCGCCCGCGAATCGACGGCGATGTCGCCACTGACATTCCCCGCGCCAAAAGTCGAATTGAGCTGATTCACGATGTTCTGTTTGGTCTGCTCATCGGGGGTGACTCCGGAGTATCTGACCTTGCCGCCGGAATTGATCACTGAAAGTCGCGACTCCATGCTCGGGGCCTGGGGTTGGACCCGCCCCCCGGCCGGCGCCGTGGGCGTCACTGTTACCGGAGCGCGGTATCCGATTTGCTCCGGCTCGTGTCTGCAGGCGCGGTAGACCAGAAAAGCGAGTATCGGCAGCGCCAGAAACGGCAGCAACCTGAGGAAGGTCGATCCGCTGGTATCGGCCCGCCGGACAGGCGCGCTGGGATGTCTGACCGGCTCGGTCCTGATCGGCTCGGTCCTCACCGGCTCGGTCCTCACCGGCTCGGTCCTCACCGGCTCCGGCCTCGCCGTGGCGCCGCTCAGATACGAGCTGACCCACGCCGGCAGCCGTGAGGGAACCACGCCCTCAGGGGTGAGAAGGTCTACCACTCTCGGAATCATATAGGCCAACGCCGATGCGCCGGCGGCGCGCGCGATGCCGGCGGTCGACGCCATGCGATTTACCGTGTCCCCGCCGACCGCCCTCTCGAGTTGCTCCGTCGTTATCGGCGTGTTCGAGCCGCGGCTGACCCACGATGAGACGATCTCGCCAAGACCGGAGCGCCTGAATTGATCCAGGAATCCCTGCAACCCTCCGGTCCGTTCGTTACTGACGAGTGAGAGTAGCGCGGTCATTAATGGGCCGGCTTTTCCTCTCAATCCGAATTGCTCTGAAACTTCGTTGATGATTGGCTCAAGAATTGTCATAGCTGCTCCCTCCTTGCCTGAAATGAATCAAAATAACCATCTGCCCTCGGCGGCGCCGGGATGGCTTGGGGAAGTAATTGCTCCACATGCGCGGCGCGTGTGAACGCGCTTAATTGTCGTGATGAGTGATCAATTGAAGGAGGATCAGAAGCGCTGGAATGACATTCAGCCGAACTGAACAATCTGGTCTGTGCAATAAACGGCGACAGTTGTAACATTGTCAGAGCCTCGCGCCATTCAGCGCTCAATAAAAATCTTCCTCCTCGGCGTTGGCATCAATCCATGTACCAGAATATCGCCCCTTATTTCTCAGGCCGCGCGTCATAACCAATCCCGATACTTTGGATACTTTGCCCGTTAATTATTACAATGGAATGCGCCCTGTAAGCTGGGCAACTGTGGCGCCAAAGGCGCTGGCTCTCGCGGCGGGGTTACTCATATCGCGCGTCCTCTGGCCCGCTTTGGCTTTTGCCATGCGTCGAGATGAAGTCAACCATGAATATTGTGGAACATTTGGGGATGTTCGGGGACATTTAATTGAATGGTGTGCAAATTAAAGCTGGATCTAGTTAAGGGGCAATTATGATCGTGAATTTGCGCGAGATCTTTTGTCTGTTGATTTTACTTGTCGTAAGCCGCGCGGCGTTATCGCAAGGAACTTATCCATCCTCTGGTCAAGGATCGGGCGGTCAAGGATCGAACGTCGCTGGCGCGGGCGCCATCACCGGCGTCGTCAAGCTCGGCGACGTTCCTGCGGCTGGGATCACACTGGCGCTCTTGCCTGATAGAATGGGGCCAATGGCGCGGCAGCCGGAGATCACAAATCGCGCCGTCACCGATGAAAAGGGAGAATACCGTTTCACAAATGTCGCGGCGGGTAGCTTTCGCGTTACGCCGCTGGCCGAGGCGTTTGTCATTGCTAGTGGCGCGACGCCTCGGGGCGGCGGTATCTCGGTAACTGTGAGCGAAGGGCAGACCGTCTCGAACGTTGATCTCACGCTCGCGCGCGGTGGCGTGATCACAGGACGCGTAACCGACGGCGAAGGACGCCCTGTGATCGCCGAACGCGTCAACCTGACAATGATGGATGCCAATGGGCAGCCGCAGCCATTCAGCGGAGGGAACCGCTTCGGTTATGAAACCGATGACCGAGGCATTTATCGAATCTACGGTTTGCCGGCGGGACGCTATTTGGTCAGCGCGGGCGGAGGCGACCGGCCAGGCGTGAGCAGGCGCATTCGCTACCCCATGACTTATTACCCGGACGTGATTGAACAAGAGCAAGCCAAGCCGGTCGAAGTCCAAACTGACTTCAGCGCCGAGGACATAGACATTCACCTCGGCGCGCCATTGAAAACCTATGCCGTCTCGGGCCGCCTGGTTGACGCCGACAGCGGTCAGCCGGCGCCCGGCCTGCCGGTCAACATCGCACCCATGCGCGTCCGGGGGGCGGCAGGCGGGGGAGCATTCGGTGGAGCAATCGGAGGAGCCGTCGGGAGCATCGCCAACACTGATGGGGTCTTTCGCGTCGCCGGACTGACGCCGGGGCGTTACTCGGCCTCCGCCGGATCATCGGGCTTCCTCGGCGGAGGCGCCGGCGCGTCCAGCGATTTTTACAGCGACCCGGTCAGTTTTGAAATAAGCGGCGCCAACGTCACTGGCGTTGAGATCAAGGTCCATCGGGGGGCTTCGATCGCGGGCGTCGTCGTAATTGACGGCGGGAACGATCCTAATGGTCCTTCGGTCTTCGCCACTCAGCTTTCGCGAATTATGATCTCGGCCAGTTCGCGCGGCGGTCAACAATCTCAGGCTCAGGCTCAGGCTCAAGGGCAAGCGGGGCGCGGCGGAATGGGCGGACAGCAGAATTTCGCGCAGGTCGGTCCGGACGGCGCTTTCCGCATCGGCGCCGTCGCGCCCGGTCGAGTCAGACTCAGCGTCAATGGTTCCGGAGGCGGGACCGGGTTTGCGCTCGCCCGCATCGAGCGCGACGGCGCGGTCATCAACGGAGAATTCAATGTCGCTTCGGGCGAGCAGGTGGCGGGTGTCCGTGTCGTCGTCGTTTCTAGCGCCGGAGTGATTCAAGGACGCGTGGTGATCACCGGCGGAACGCTGCCTCCGGGAACGCGCCTTATGGTCTCCGTTCGCCCGCTCAATTCGGCGGGGCGGAATCGTCCCGCTCAGGTTGACGCAAGCGGCCAATTCAGAGCCGAAGGATTGGCGCCGGGAAATTATGAACTTAGGCTCAATGCGATGGCCGTCATGCCTGGCCCTGGCGGTTTCGGCGGAGGGCGGTGTGATGAAGTTGTACTGGTTCCCCAACGCCGAGCCGGATCTGGCGGGCTACCGTATCTACCGGTCCGGAAAGGAGGGGGAGGGGTTCGAGCAGATCGGAGAGCTGGGAGCCGGAGAGACCTCTTTCGTGGACCGGGAGATCCAGGCTGGAGTCAAGTACTTCTACTGCATCACGGCCTTCGATACGGCGACGCCGCCCAACGAGAGCGGGAGATCCATGGTTCATGGAGATCGGCTGCCGCCCCCGACTGAGAAGCCGGCCGGTTCGAAACCTCCCGGCAAGGGCTAGGAAATCGGAATGGAGTTCTTCAAGATGTCCGGGGGGGGGAACGACTTCATCGTGGTCGACAACCGTTCGGCTCAAGTGCGCTCGGAGGCCATTCCGGATCTGGTCAGGAGGATCAGTGTGCGGGCTCTCTCGGTGGGTGCGGACGGAGTAAAAAATATAGAGTCCTCTCCCGTCGGCGATTTCCGGGCGACCTTTTTCAATCCGGATGGCAAAACCACCTTTTGTGGCAACGGCGGTCGCTGCGTCTCCAGGCTCGCGTACTTGATGGGCGCCGTGGGACCCCGGATGAGGGTCGAGACCATCAAAATGGTGCATGACGCGAGCGTGGAGGGAGAGCGAGTGAAGTTCGCCATGCCGCCCGCCCTCAGATTCCGTTCGGGAATGGAATTGAAGGTGGATGATGAGGTCATCGAGGCGGCGTTCATCGACACGGGGGTTCCCCATTTGGTGATTTTCAAG
>Ga0137409_10004445_pt1 | contig 14707 bp, 11 predicted proteins | sample CZODoug1_16funga_FD_122059 | JGI IMG/M metagenome (GOLD analysis project Ga0137409, IMG submission 122059) | Vadose zone soil fungal communities from Angelo Coast Range Reserve, California, USA - CZODoug1_16fungal (Hybrid Assembly) | ecosystem: Environmental > Terrestrial > Soil > Vadose zone... | reverse complement strand
TCAGCAGCGCGGCGATACTCGACGACAAGCTGTTTCTCGATTCGAAGCCCGCGGATTGGCGGCGCATGATCGACGTGTGCCTGCACGGCCCGATGCTGTGCCTGCACAAGGTGCTGCCCGACATGGTGGCTAGGCGTTACGGGCGCGTGGTCTGCCTCGCGTCGGACGCCGCCAGGCTCGGCCAGGCCCGGCTGTCGTATTACGCCGCGGCGAAAGGCGGCGTGGTGGCGCTCGTCAAATCCGTCGCACAGGAAGTGGGCAAGAGCGGCGTCACGCTGAACGTCGTCTCGCCCGGCGCGACCAATACGGAACTCAGGAAGGAACGCGAGGTACGTATGCGCGCCGAAATGGGTGAGGAAAAATACCAGCGTCGAATGCAAACGGTATTGAGGATGTACCCGACCGGGCGCCTCGGCGAACCCGAGGATATCGCCGCGACCATTGCGTTTCTCGCGAGCGACCAGGCATCCTGGATCACGGGGCAGGTCGTGAGCGTAAACGGCGGGTTCGCGATGCCGTAGGCACGCGCCGGACGCTGTGCAGGCGCACGGGTAACCGACTGGGCGCCTACCTGGAGGAAGGAAAAATGCGGGACAGGAGAAACTGGAGACTGCTTGCCGGAATCCTGGCCGGGTTCGCGCTGGCGGTCCCGGTCTGCGCGGTCGCCGGCGAGTATCCAAGCAAGCCGGTGCGCATGGTGGTTCCCTTCGCGCCGGGTGGGACCACCGACATTGTGGCTCGCGTCGTTGCGCAGAAGCTGAGCGACCTGTGGAACAAGCAGGTGGTGATCGACAACCGCGGAGGTGCGGGGGGCTCGCTCGGCACTGAACTGGCTGCCAAGGCGTCTCCCGATGGCTATACGTTGCTGTTCGGCCTGCAGACCACGCATGCGATCAATCCGGCGGTCTACAAGAATCTGCCTTTCGACCCGATCAAGGACTTCGCTCCGGTCACCCGTGTTGCCTACTCCCCGCAATTGCTGGCGGTTCATCCCAGCGTGCCGGCCGCCACGCTAAAGGAATTCGTCGCGCTGGCCAAGACTGCGCCCGGGCGCTACAGCTACGGCTCGTCCGGCACCGGCACGGCCCAGCATCTGGCGTTCGAGCTGTTCAAACGCGCCGCGGGCATCAATCTGGTCCATGTCCCCTACAAGGGGATGGGACCGGCGACTACCGAACTGATCGGAGGCCACGTGCAGGCGGCCATCGGCGGCGTGGTGGCGCTGTTGCCACACGTGAAGTCGGGCAAGCTGCGCGCTATTGCCATGGCAAGCACGAGCCGTAGCACGGTGGTTCCGGATGTCCCGACGATGGCGGAATCCGTCCTGCCGGGGTTCAGCGTGAGCCCGTGGTTCGGCCTGTTCTATCCCCGCGGGACCCCGGCCGCCATCGTCGATCAACTCTATGCCGACGTGATTCAAAAAGTGCTCAGCGCGCCCGACGTGCGGCAACGCATCGTGGAGCAGGGCGCCGAAGTCGCTCCCAGCGCATCGAAAAAGGAGTTTGCCGCGTTCGTGGCCAACGAAAACGCGTTGTGGGGCAAGGTCGTCAGGGAAGTCATGTCCGCGCAATCGAATGCCGAAGGAAAACAATAATTACGGACCGGGACGGAAGGAGGGACACGTGAGGAGAAATGTCATAGCGGTAATCGCAGGCGTCATGATCAGCGCCGCCGCCCTGGGCCAGGGTTATCCGAGCCGGGCGATACGCGTCGTTACCTCTCCCGCCGGGGGCGGCAACGATTTCCCGGCGCGGATGGTCGCGCAGGGCATTGCACCCGCGCTGGGCCAGCAGGTGATCGTGGACAACCGGCCGACCGTGCTGCTCGGCGAGATCGTGGCGAAAGCGCCGGCCGACGGCTATACCCTGCTGGTCAGCGGCAGCCCGCACTGGATCGGGCCGCTCATCGAGGCGGCGTCGTACGATCCCATCGGCGACTTCGCGCCGGTCTCGGTGGTGGACCGGGCGCCAGTCATTCTCGTCGTGCATCCCTCGATGCCGGTCAAGTCGGTCAAGGCGCTCATCGCCCTGGCCAAGGCGAAGCCGGGCCAACTCAACTATGGTTCGGGCGGGGCCGGTGGCTCGAATCACCTCGGCGCGATCCTGTTCAACTACATGGCCGGCGTCAATATCGTGCGCGTACCCTACAAGGGCAGCGGGCCGGCGATGACCGCGCTGATGAGCGGCGAAGTGCAGGTGATGTTTCCTTCCGCGGGTGGCGTGGCATCGCACATTCAGTCCGGCCGCTTGCGGGCGCTGGCGGTGGGGAGCGCTCAGCCGTCCGCGCTGGCGCCGGGGGTGCCCACGCTGGCGGACGCGGGCGTGCCGGGGTACGTGTCGGAAGCAATGCATGCGCTGTTTGCGCCAGCGAAGACGCCCCAGGCGATCGTCGCGAGACTCAATCGCGAAGTCAGGCAGTACCTCGAGACGGCCCAGGCGAAAGAAATGTTTCTCAAGGGCGGGGTCGAAGCTATCGCCAGCACGCCGGAAGAACTGACGGCGACGATGAAGACGGAGATGGCCAGTATCGGCAAGGTGCTGAAGGCCGCCGGCATCGGTATCGGCGCCAAATAGGCACGGCCGGAATTCCGGCGGAATGTTTTTTCTGAAAGGATGGCAATGGCTGACAACAATGCGCGCAGCGTTACGCTGATGGCCGGCGGAGACATCGGCCCCGTGAGCGGGCCCACCGAACAGTTTGCCGAGCTCATCGCCCCGGTACTGAACCAGGCGGACCTGCGATTCGGGCAGTGCGAGCGGACTTATTCCAAGAGGGGGTGGGAGCCGCAATTCTCCTATGGGCCGGGCGGGCAGCTGACGCGCCTCGACCCGAGTATGGCGGGGGTCTGGAAGGCGGCGAACATGGACATCATTTCGCTCGCCAGCAACCACGCGATGGATTGGGGCCCCGAGGCGGTGCTGGATACCGCCGAAATGTTCCGTGGCATGGGCAAGCACGTCATCGGCGCCGGGAAGAATGCCGAAGAGGCGCGCAAGCCGGCCATCGTGGAGTGCAAGGGCGTCAAGATCGCATTTCTCGGTTATTGCTCGGTGCTGCGGGACGGGCAGGCGGCCGGCGCGACCAAGGCGGGCATCGCACCGATGCGGGCGCATTCCTACTACGCGCCCGAGGAATTCCAGCCCGGCACGCCGCCGACGGTTTTCACCGAGCCGTATGAAGAGGACGTGGCGGCTTTGCAGGACGACATCCGCAAGGCGAAACAGCAGGCCGACGTGGTGATCATGTCGATCCACTGGGGCCTGCGCCACATTCCGAAGACGATCTGCACCTACCAGCCGCCGGTCGCGCACGCGGCCATCGACGCCGGCGCCGACCTGATCCTGGGACACCACGCGCACTCGATCAAGGCGATCGAGGTCTACAAGGGCAAGGTCTGCTTCTACAGCATCGGCAATTTCATGACTACCGGGTCGAACAAGCGGACGGCCAACACCTTCGACTGGAACCTGGTGTGGTTCCCGATCGACAAGGAATGCCTGCCGCCGAACGGCAAGTACCAGTTTCCGGCGCACTGCCGCAAGACCATGGTGGCGAAAGCGGTGATCGGCAAGAAAGGCATCGAGAAAGTGTCGTTCCTGCCCGCGTTCATCAATCCCCAGGCCCAGCCGTACGTCGTGGCGCCGGACGATCCCAAGTTCCAGGAGATCCTCGACTGGACGGAATGGGTGTCCGACCAGCACCCCCACAAGTTTCGCGTCGAGGGCAACGAAGTCGTGATCGATACGTCGGTTGCGTAACAGGAGACTCTGCATGGCCGGGAAGGAGCAAGGATGAGCGCACCCCGATATTCATCTCTCCTGATCGCCGGGTACCTGATGCTGGCTTGCGCGCTGTCCGCGTGGGCCCAGGGGTTTCCCGCGCGCCCGATCGCGATCGTGGCGCCGGTCCCGCCCGGCGGCGGCGTCGATCGCCTGGCCCGCCTGATCGCGGCCCCGCTGACCGAGACTTTCAAGCAGCCGGTGCTGGTCGACAATCGCCCCGGAGCGGGCAACGTCGTCGGGGCGGACTACGTGGCAAAGGCCAAGCCGGACGGCTACACGCTGGTGCTGGCCAATAACAGCAGTCACGGCGTGGCCCAGGCGGTCGATCCGAAGATTCCCTACGACGCGATCCGGGACTTCACGCCGATCAGCCAGATCGCGCGCGCGGAGCACCTGGTCGTGACCCATCCCAAGGTCCCGGCCGGCACGCTGAAGGAATTCATCGCGCTTGCCAAACGAAAGCCGGGTGAGCTCAACTTCGGTTCCGCGGGCAGCGGCACCCAGACGCATTTGTCCGTGGAGCTGCTCAAGTACCAGACCCGGACGAACATGGTGCACGTGCCGTACAAGGGAACGGGGCCGGCCTTCACCGCGCTGGCTGTCGGCGAGATCCAGCTGCTGTTCGCGACGACGACGGCGGCCATGCCGCTGGTGAAAAGCGGGAGGCTCAAGGCGCTGGCGATTACCGGGTTGAAGCGCTCCGAGTCCCTGCCGGACGTGCCTACCCTGAGCTCCCATGGTATCAAGGGATTCGAGACGGCCGCGTGGTATGCCGTCGCGGGTCCCGCCGGGATGCCGAAGCCCGTTGTCACGCTGCTGAACCAGGAAATCGTGAAAATCGCGAAATCCGCCGAATTCAGGAAGCAGATAGCCGGGGACGGGGCGGAACCCCTGGGCAGCACGCCGGAAGAGCTGGCCGAGGTGATCAAGGCCGAGCTGGCGAAGTGGACGAGCCTGGTCGCGGAAGCCGGCTTGCGTCTCAACAACTAGAGCACGGGAAGCCCACGCAGGAGAAACAGCCATGGCCCAACCCCCAAAAGATACCGTGACGCTGATGGCCGGCGGAGACATCGGCCCGGTGCACGAGCCGACCGAGCAATTCTGCGAGCTGATCGCGCCGGTGCTGCGGCAGGCTGATGTGAGATTCGGCCAATGCGAGCGTACGTTTTCGGAGCGCGGCGTCGAGCCGCACTGGGCGCGCGGGCCCGGCGGCGAGCATTCGCGCCAGCCTCCGCGCATGGCCGGATTGTGGAAGGCAGCGGGCATCGACGTGATATCGGTAGCCAGCAACCATACGCCGGACTGGGGCCCGGACGCGCTGCTCGACACTGTGGATCTGTTCCGTGGCATGGGCAAGCAGGTTATCGGCGCGGGTCGCAACGAAGCTGAAGCCCGCGCGCCCGCCATCGTGGAGCGTAATGGCGTCAGGATCGCCTTCCTCGCTTATTGCTCGGTGCTGCGCGACGGGCAGGCTGCGATCAAGGAGAAGCCCGGCATCGCGCCCATGCGCGCCTATACCTATTACCTGCCGGAAGACTCCCAGCCCGGCACGCCGCCATCGGTCATGAGCGTGCCGTACAAGGAAGACGTGGAGGCTTTGCAGGAGGACATCCGCAAGGCGAAGCAGCAGGCGGACGCGGTGGTGATGTCCATCCACTGGGGCCTGCATCACGTGGAGAAAACGATCTGCGATTACCAGCAGCCGGTCGCGCATGCAGCGATCGATGCCGGCGCGGACCTGATCCTCGGGCACCACGCGCATTCGATCAAGGCGGTGGAGGTCTACAAGGGCAAGGTCTGCTTCTACAGCATCGGTAATTTCATGACGACCGGCCGGGGGCACCGGTCCCTGAGCTCGTACCGCAAATGGAACGTGGTATGGCTGAGGCCCGATCCCGAGTGCCTGCCTCCGAACGGGCTCTACCCGTTTCCGGCTTATGCGCGCAAGACGATGGTCGCCAAAGCCGTGTTCAGCCGGAAAGGCGTGGAGAAAGTGTCTTTCCTGCCGACGTTCATCAATCACCGCGCGCAGCCTTATGCCTTGACGGCGGACGATCCCAAATTCAAGGAGATACTGGATTTTACGGAGTGGGTTTCCGACCAGCATCCGCATGCATTCCGGGTCGAGGGCAACGAGGTCGTGGTCGACACGTCAGCGGCGTGACGGACTGGGAAATCTTACACAACGGGAGGATCGCATGCGACTCAAGGGAAAAACCGCGCTGATCTCGGGCGCGGGGCGCAACAACGGCAGGACGATCGCGCTGACGTTCGCGCGCGAAGGGGCGGATCTCATCCTGGTGGCGCGGAGCCGCAAGGAAGAGCTGGACGCGGTCGTGAAGCAATGCGAGGCCATGGGGGTCAAGGCGCTGCCGGTGCTGGCCGACATGAGCAAGCACGAGGAAGTGAACCGCGTGGTAACGCAGGGACTGGACCACTTCGGCAAGGTGGACGTCTCGGTCAGCGTCGCCGGCGTGCGCAGCAACAAGCTGCCTTGGGACTACACCTACGAGGAGTGGCACTACATATTCGAGGTCAACTTGCACTCGACTTTCTACCTGGCCAAGGCACTCGCGCCGGGCATGATCGCGCGCCGGACCGGCAGCTTCATCGCGCTGGGCGGCAACTCGGCGGTCACCGCGTCCTTTCCGTATGTGTCGGCGCTGGCCGCGTCCAAGCACGGGCTGCACGGCCTGATCAAGGGACTGGCGCAGGCATTCGGCCCGTACAACATCCGGGCGAACCTGCTGTCGCTTGCCAATATCCAGAACGATCGCCTCAATCCCGAGTGGTACACGGTCAAAAACGCGCAAGGCGAGATGCTCCGCACGGGGCAGGTCGGCGATCCTACTTCCACGGATGTGGACCGCTATAAGCTGTCACCGCTGGGGCGGCAGGGGACGCAGCAGGAAGTCGCGAACGTTGCGGTGTTCCTGGCTTCCGACGAATCCTCTTACATCACCGGTGACCGCCTGATCGTGTCGGGCGGCGGTTACATGTAGACGGCCGAGAGATCGCGAGATCGGGAGAGCGGTAAGCAGTCATGGCTATGCGCGGCACGTGGCAACCGACCATGGCTGTCGGCAAATCAACTTTCAGGATGGGAAACAAAATTGTCTAAAGCTTCGGTAATGGCCGGCGCGACGGTCGCCGGCCGGCTGGCGCGCTGGGTCAAGGGGTTGCGCTACGAAGACTTGTCGCCGGAGGTGGTGCGCGAGGCGAAGCGCTGCATGCTGGACACGCTCGGCGTGCAGATCCGCGGCTCCACGCTGTCCTGGATACAGCCCGTCTACCGCTACGTCCGCTCCCAGGGCGGACAGCCGGAGGCGACCGTCAGCTACCACGGCGACCGGCTGAGCGCTCCGTATGCCGCCTACGCGAACTCGGTGTTCAGTTACAGTTGCGAATTGCAGCACCACGGGTCGTTCGGCAGCGCGCATACCGGCGTCATCGTCGTCCCGGTCGTTCAGGCCCTGGCGGAAAAACTCGGTTCCAGCGGGCGGGACATCATCGCGGCGATGGTCGCCGGTTACGAAGTACAGGGCCGGCTGGGTGCAGCACTATTCAAGCCCGTGTTCAAGCGGCACTTCCATCCCCAGGGCGTATTTGGCGTGTTCAGCGCCGCGGCCGCGGCGGGCAAATTGCTGGGGCTCAGCGAAGAACAGCAGACCCACGCGTTCGCGATTGCCGGCAGCCACGCCTGCTCCATCCTGGAATACGATCAGGCCGGCGGCGAAGTGAAGCGCATACACGGCGCCATCGGTGCACGCAGCGGCATCCAGGCGGCGTGCATGGCCAAGGAAGGTTTGACCGGTCCGCTCACGGTGTTCGAGGGCCAGCGCGGCATCTTCGCGTCCTTCGGCGGCGGGGAAGCCGACCCGGAATCACTGTTCGCCGGCATCGGACAGCCGTATTGCATCACCCAGTGCCGGTTCCGCATCTATCCCACCATAGGCTCGTGCCACAACGCGCTCGACATCGTGAACGATCTCATCAAGGCGCACCATTTCGATTACCGCGACGTGGAAAAGATCAGGGTGGGCATGCGCGATTTGTCGGTAATGCACGTGACGTCCATATCGCGCCCGCACGACGTGATCAGCGCGCAGGCGAGCCTGGGCTACAGTCTGGGCGTGCTGCTGGTCGAGGGCAGCAACGACCTTGACCTGTATATCGACCCGGCCCTGTGGCGGGACCCGGAGATCCTGTCAGTTGCGGACAAGCTGGACGCCTACACGCTGAACGATCCCGCGCGGCCGCGGATGACTCGGGTCGAGATCCTGCTGAAAGGCGGCAAGGTCCTCGAGGCCGAGCAGGAGGACGCACGCGGCTCCGAGACGCTGCCCTTCAGCCAGGAGGTCATCGAAACGAAGTTCCTGCGGCTGGCGAGCGTCCTGATTCCGGCCGGGCAGGCGCAGCAGGTCATGCAGCAGGTGTCGCAGCTCGAACAGCTCAAGTCGCTGGCGGAGCTCGTGCCGTTGCTGCAGAGGAGCCGGTAGGCGCGAACGGAGAAAATGATGAAGACCGAAAAGCAGAACGACAATCCTTACACGCGGGCCGTCGCCTCGTTCATTTCCGGGCTGCGCTACGAAGCGCTCCCGCCCGAGGTCGTGAAGCGGGCGAAGCTGCTGATACTGGATGCGCTCGGGTGCGGGGTCTTCGGCGCGCTGCCGGAGCACAGTCGCATCCTGATCGGCACGCTGGCGAAGCTCGACCGCTCTACCGAGTGCGGCGTCTGGGGGACGAAGCAGCGCTTGTCGGCGCCTCATGCCGCCCTCGCGAACGGCAGCATGATCCAGGGCTTCGAGCTGGACGACGCGCACGCGCTCGGCAGCGTGCACATCGGCAGCGGCGCGCTGCCCGCGCTCATGGCGGTCGTGGAAAGCCGGCCGGGCGTCAGCGGCAAGACCTTCATTGCCGCGATGGTCGCCGCGTGCGAGACCTCGCCGCGCGTGGGCATCTGCATGGGAGAGGGGTTCCCCAGTCAGGGCTGGCATTCGGGCTGCCTCGCGTCTTTTTCCGGCGTGGCGGCGGCGGCCGTCGCCCTCGGGCTGTCCCCGGAGAAGACCGTGCATGCATTGGGCATTGCCGGCACGCAGTCTTCCGGGCTCATGGCGGCGCAGTACGGCTCCATGGTGAAGCGCATGCACGCCGGGCGCGGAGCGCAGAGCGGCCTCTACGCGGCTTTCCTGGCGGAAGCCGGCTATACCGGGATCATGAACCTGTTCGAAAGCGAATACGGCGGCTTCTGCACCACCTTTACCGGGGGTAAGGGCGGCTTCAATTTCGAGGAGCTGACCCGCGGACTCGGAAAGGAGTTCGAGACCCTGCGCACCGCGCTGAAGTTCTATGCGAGCGCCGCCAGCACCCATACCGCGCTCGATGCGGTCAGGGAGGCGAAGTCGAAGCGGCCTTTCGGTCCGCAGGACGTCGAGAAGATCATCGTGCACGCCTCGCACCGGGTCGCGACCCACGTCGGCTGGAAGTACCAGCCGATCGGCCTGACGTCGGCGCAGATGAACCTGCCGTTCTGCATGGCGACCCTGCTGCTCGAGGGCGACGTGTTCATCGAGCAGTTCAGCGAGAGCGCCATCAAGGATCCCGCCCGCATGGCGCTGGCGGACAAGGTCGAGGTGATCGAGGACCCTTCCATTACCGCCAGGGGTCGGGAAGCGCGCTACGAAGTAACGGCGGAGGTGCTGTTGAAGGATGGCACCCGGTTGCGCGAAACCATGGCCGCGGCGCGGGGCAGCGAAAAGAAATTCGCGACCGAAGCCGATGTAGTCGCGAAATTCGAAAAACTGGCGTCCCGGGTCCTGCCGGCGCGCCAGGTCGCCGAGCTCAGGGATGCCGTCCTGAATCTGGAAAGGCAGCCGGACGCCACTGTCCTGGCACGGTTGCTGGCCCTGAATTAGAACGCTGCCGGCTGCAGCCTTTGCGCGCCCATCACTGGCGGTCGGCTACCCGTCGCATTTCACCGCTTCGAAAAGACCACTGACGTTCTTCGCGGCATCGATCTTCCATAATGCCGCGAGCGCCGGGGCTATGCGTGCCGCAGGCATGCGACGCTCGGCGTAGCCTCGAAACTTGCTCTCGATCTCCCCGTCGGACATGGGATTCTTGTAGTGCCCCCGCGGATAATCGGTTGATGCCGTCTTGCGTTCGCCGCTCGTGGTAACAATCTCGATGCGGCAGGGCAGCTGACCTTCCGTGACCCGGCGGGTCAACTCGGGATCCTCCTTGACCGCGATCTTGTCCATTAATTTTCGGATCCGGGGATCCTGCAGGCGCTCGTCAGAGAACACCTCATCTCCGAAGCGGCCGTCGATCAGGGCTGCCGCAACGACATAGGGCATGCTGTGATCCGCCGACTCGCGCGTCGTCGGGCGCCATTTTTCCGGCTCGCGTCCGATAACGTCCCACGCGAAATGATAGGTGTATACGGTCACGGACTGGATGTCGTCCGCGGCGACCTGTCGGCTCAGCTCCAGGGCCGTGGTAATGGGCGACAGCGAGTGGCCTTCGGAAGCAAAGCACTTGAGCGTGGCCTGGTTAATGCGAAACGGGCCCTTGCCTCCGGCGAATGGCTGCAGCGTGAAGCGGCCGGTGAGCGCTTCCAGGCCGTGGTCCCCTGCAAACGCTTTCTCGGGACCGGTCATGCCCGCCGCGGCGAGCAATGCCGCAAACACGCCGTTGCGGGCGCCGTTGCCTCCGGCGCAGCCTTTCCACATGGACATGTTTCCGTAACGGGTGGCATCCAGGGAAACGTTGGGAACGACCGAGAGGCAAACGGTTTCCGCGATCCGGGTGCGGTCCAGGCCGAGCACCTTGGCCGCGCCGACCGCCCCGGCCACCGTGGTGTAGAAGACGTTGTCCATGCCCTTGTCGCGCAGGGAGGTGGCCGCCCACAGCGCGTAATAGACTTCGTATGCGAGCGCGATGGCGGTGACGACGGTTTGCCCGTCGGCGCCGTTGGCATCGGCGACCGCGAGTATGGCGGGGAGGGTATCGCTGGGGTGCCCGCCGCCGCCGGGATAGGCATCATTCGAGTCGAGATACCTGACCATGACGCCGTTGGCGAAGGCCGCGAGTTCCGGAAGCGTGCGGTGGCCGGTTCCCATGACCCGGGCGCCCGATGGCACGCTCACCCGCATCGCCACGTCCCGGGCGATCCTTGCGGGCTGCGAGTCCATCGCGCCGAGCGCGCATCCGAGCGAGTCGACGACCGTGCGCCGGCACTGGTGCACGACATCGGCGGGCAGGTCGCCGAAACGCAGCTGGTGCGCATAGTCGGCGATCGATCCGACGTTCGGGTCTACGTGTGAGCTGGCTGGCATGATGGTCATCCGGTGGGTTTTGATTCGTCGAGAGGATGACGGACTTTACACAAGGCCGGCGGCAACTACAATTTTCGGACCTGGTTCCGGCTGTCAGAACTTCGACCCAATGCGTACGGCGGGACGTATACTTCACAAACATTTTGACTGCATTCGGCGGGAATTGATTGCTGGAAGCGCGTAGATGAGCAAGAGCGGGCGCTACGACGTGCTGGTCGTGGGCGGCGGCAACGCCGCGCTGTGCGCAGCACTGTCCGCGCGGGAGCACGGCGCAAGCGTCGCGGTCCTGGAGCGCGCGCCGCAGGAAGAGCGCGGCGGCAACAGCGCCTTCACCGGGGGCAGCATGCGCTTCGCCTTCGAGAGCCCGGAGGTGATACACGCCCTCGTGCCCGACCTGAGCCCGCAGGAGATCGAGAGCACCGACTTCGGCACGTATCCCGAGGAGCGGTTCTTCGACGACCTCCACAAGATCACCCAGTACCGCACCGATCCGGATCTCTCCGAGGTCCTGATCCGCAACAGCCAGCAGACGATACGCTGGATGCGCAAGCAGGGCATACGCTTTGTGCCGCTCTACGGTCGGCATGCTCCCAATATCAACGGCAAATTCAAGTTCTCGAACGGCTCGACGCTGGGCGCGGCGGGCGCCGGGCTGGGCCTCGTCAACGCGCTGTATGACGCCGCGGCCAAGGCCGGCGTTGACGTCTTCTATCAGGCTGCCGCGAAGCGGCTGCTGCACGGCGACGCCGGCGTGCACGGCGTCGTGGCGAGAATTGCCGGGAAAACGACGGAGCTGCGTGCTTGCGCCGTCGTGCTCGCGTGCGGCGGCTTCCAGGCCAACGCCGAGTGGCGCGCGCGCTACCTCGGCGTCGGATGGGAGATGGCTAAGGTGCGCGGCACCCGCTTCAATACCGGCGACGGCATTCAGATGGCGCTGGAGATCGGCGCGCAGCCGTACGGGAACTGGTCGTCGGCGCATGCGGTCGGGTGGGATCTCAACGCGCCGCCGTACGGCGACATTAACGTCGGCGACGGGTTCGGCAAGCACAGCTACAACTACGGCATCATGGTCAACGCCGAGGGCAGGCGTTTCCTCGACGAAGGGGCCGACTTCCGGAATTTCACCTACGCCAAGTACGGCAAGGTGATCCTGGCGCAGCCGGGACAGTTCGCCTGGCAGATATTCGACGGGAAGGTCCTGGGTCTGCTGCGCGACACCTATCACATCAAGCGCGTCACCAAGGTGCGGGCCGATACGCTGGAAGCGCTTGCGGACAAGCTGGAAGGCGTGAACAAGACGGAATTCCTGAAGACGGTCGCGCGGTTCAACCAGTCCGTCGCGACCGGTGTTCCTTTCAACGCGAGCATCAAGGACGGGCGCGGTACCCAGGGTCTCGAGATGCCCAAGTCCAACTGGGCCCAGGCGATCAGCGAGCCGCCGTTCGAGGCCTACGCGGTAACGTGCGGGATCACCTTCACTTTCGGCGGTATCAAGATCAACACGAAGGCGGCAGTGATCGATATGGAAGAACGGGAAATCCCGGGACTGTTCGCCGCTGGCGAGCTGGTCGGCGGGATTTTCTATTTCAACTATCCCGGCGGCACGGGGCTTACCAACGGGGCCGTGTTCGGCCGCATCGCGGGAGAGGGCGCCGCCCGGTTCGCCCGGCGCGCGGCATAGGCCAGACCCGCGCCGCCCGGCCCCGGCGGGCCGGTCCTGTCGGACGCGGAGGAGGAGAGTGCAGTGGTGCAATACACTATGGTCATCCTGGGTTCCCTGGGCGCGTCCCTCGCGGGCGCGGCATGGGGCCAGGCCTATCCTGTGAAACCGATACGGATGGTGACATCTGCGCCGGGCGGCGGTACCGATTTTGCGACGCGCATCATTGCGCAGGGCCTTAGCGCGAAGCTCGGCAAGCAGGTCATCGTGGATAACCGGCCCAGCGGCATCGTAATCCATGAAATCGTCGCGAAATCCGCGCCGGACGGCTACACAATGTTCCTGAACGGCAGCGCATTCTGGCTGCAGCCTTTCTTGCAGGCGAACACGCCTTACGACGTGGTTAAGGATTTTTCGCCCATCACCCTGGCCACGAATTCTCCCAACGTCCTGGTGGTGAATCCGTCGGTGCCCGTGCAAACGGTGCGGGAGCTGATTGCCCTGGCTAAAGCAAAGCCCGGTACGCTGAACTACGGATCGAGCTCGGCCGGCACGCCGACGCACCTCGGCGCAGAACTGTTCAAGGCGGTGACCGGAACGAACATCGTGAGGGTTGCCTACAAAGGCAATGGCCCGTCCATCAATGGCTTGATCGGCGGCGAGGTTCACGTGATGTTCGCGAACGTCACGTCCGTGAATCCGCATATCCGTTCCGGCCGATTGAGGGCGCTGGCGGTTGCGAGCCTGAAACCCACGGCCCTGGCGCCCGGCATGCCCACGGTCGCTTCGGCCGGCGTGCCGGACTTCGAATCAACCTCCACCTACGGCGTATTCGGCCCGGCCGGTATGCCGCGGCAGCTGGTGGAGCAGATCAGCAGGGAGATGACGGAAGTCCTGAACGAGACGGAAGCAAAACAGCGCCTGTTCAACGCGGGCATGGAGGCGGTCGGCACGGCGCCGCAGGAGCTTGCCCGCGTAGTGAAGGTGGACATGGCGAAAATGGGCAAGATCATCAAGGAAGCGGGTATCCGGGGCGATTACTAGCAGTTGGAGGCTGAACGAATGCATTGCCGGGCCACAATGATACTGACGTTACTGGCGGCGGTTCTTCCCGTCGCCGCCGCGCAAACTTATCCCGTCAAACCGATTCGCGTCGTGACTTCCGAAACGGGCGGCGGCACCGATTACGCGGCCCGCGTCATGGCGCAGGAGTTGTCCGCATCGCTGGGGCAGCCGGTCATCATCGAGAACCGGGGAGGCGGCGTGTACTCCGGAGAGATCGTCTCGAAGGCCACACCGGACGGATACACCCTGCTGGTCACGGGAACCAGCTTCTGGGTAGGCCCTCTTTTCAGGAAGACGCCTTACGATCCGCTCCGCGATTTTTCTCCAGTTACGCTGCTGGTGAACTCGCCCAACGTGCTGGTCGTCAATCCCGCGCTGCCGGTCAAATCGGTCAGGGAGCTGATCGATCTTGCCAGGGCCAAGCCGGGCGAACTCAACTATGCGTCCGCATCGACGGGATCCTCGTCGCATCTTGCGACGGAGTTGTTCAAATCGATGGCGGGTATCAATGTCATTCGTATTCCCTATAAAGGGACCGGGCCGGGGCTGATCGATTTGATCGGAGGCCGCGTCCACCTTTCGTTTGCCACGTCGAGCGGCGTGGAAACGCACATCCGTTCGGGTCGATTGAGGGCGATCGCGGTGACCAGCGCCGAGCCGTCAGTTCTGTTTCCGGGGCTTCCCACTGTAGCCGCGACGGTGCCCGGTTACGCAAGCGGAGGGGGGACCGCAATGCTGGCGCCGCCGCGCACGCCCCCGGCGACTATCCAGCGCCTCAACCGTGAGGCGGTCGCCGCGCTTGCAAAACCGCAGGTCAAAGACCTTTTCCTGAAGCACGGGGCGGAAGTGGTTGGAAACTCACC
>Ga0137409_10004444_pt1 | contig 14708 bp, 10 predicted proteins | sample CZODoug1_16funga_FD_122059 | JGI IMG/M metagenome (GOLD analysis project Ga0137409, IMG submission 122059) | Vadose zone soil fungal communities from Angelo Coast Range Reserve, California, USA - CZODoug1_16fungal (Hybrid Assembly) | ecosystem: Environmental > Terrestrial > Soil > Vadose zone... | reverse complement strand
GACCATGCTGAACGGCGAGACCTCGTTCTTCCGGGACCTCTATCCGTTCGAGGCCATGCGCGAAGTCCTCCTGCCGGAGATCATCGCGAAGCGCGAGGCGACCCGTTTGCTCCATATCTGGTGCGCCGCCACCGCGAGCGGCCAGGAGGCCTACAGCATCGCGATGCTCCTGCTCGAGCACTTCCCGCAGCTCGCCGGGTGGAGGATCCGGCTGATCGCCAGCGACGTTTCCGCGACCATGCTCGCTCGGGCACGGGCCGGCGTCTTCAATCAGATCGAGGTCAATCGGGGCCTCCCCGCGCGGCTGATGCTCAAGTATTTCGAATGCGTTGGCGCCGAATGGAGGATCCATCCCCACGTGCGGCAGATGGTGGAGTTCCAGCACATCAACTTGGCGGCGCCGTGGCCGAGCCTTCCGTCGATGGACTTCATCTTCATGCGGAACGTCCTTCTCTATTTCAATCTCGAGACGAGGAAGTCGATCCTGACGAACGTGGGCCGGACGCTTCGGCCCGACGGCTACTTCTTCTTGGGCGGGGGCGAGACGACCCTCATCACGGACCGCTCGTTTGAATCGGTGCGGACGGGCAAGGCAGTCTGCTATCGGATCCGGAGCTGACGGCCCGCCGTCCCGAGGCCGAAACCCAATCGAAGGAGCGTGATGCGATGAAGACGGCCGCGATCGAAGCTCAGGAGTGGCTGGATTGCTTCACCGAGGTGACCCGGGACTTCGCGGCCCGGTCCCTTCGTTTTGACGGGGCCGCGGCGCCGGCCGATCTGGGGTCGATGAAGTCGGGAACGAATCCCGCCGCCTACATCTCGGTCCTCAGCGAATCGAACTCCATGCATCTGGGCCTCTCGGCGAGCATGCAGGGCTGCCGCACGCTGACGCGGGCGTTCCTTGGCGTTCGCGAGAAGGACGGTGTTTCGGAGAAGGACGTTGTGGACGCGATGAGCGAGATCCTGAACATCCTGGCCGGGAAGGTGAAGGCGAGGCTGGCCACGCGGGACGGCTCGCTCAAGCTGGGGCTGCCGATCTTCCTGGTAGGCCAGATCCAGGTCACGGCGAACATGGACCGGGCGGTCGGTGGCGTGGAGATGGGCCCCGTGTCGTGCCAGCTCCTGGTATACCGGAACCGCGGGGAGGCGTAGCGGCCGGGTTCCCCTAGGGGGGGACGAGGCTACTCGTCGAGCTTCCGGCGACGCCCGGGGCGTCCTTCTTGACCTGAATCCTGCCTTCCTTGAGCGCCGCCACGAACACATTGACGATCTCCGCCGCGAACTGCGAACCCGCCTTTTCCACCATCTGGTCGACCGCCTTCTCGACCGTGAATCCGGCTCGATAAGGCCGGTCCGTGGTCATGGCGTCGAAGGCGTCGGCCACGTTCACGATCTTCGCGCCGATCGAGATCTGGTCGCCCTTCAATCCGTCCGGGTATCCCTTGCCGTCCACGCGCTCATGGTGGTGGCGGACCATGTCGGTCACCCGCTCCAGGAATTTGACCCCTCGGATCATCTCCGCGCCGCGGACGGGGTGGGCCTTCACCAGCATCCACTCCTCCTCGGTCAGGGCGCCCGGCTTCTGGAGGATGTCGCTCTGCGTGTGGACTTTTCCGATGTCGTGGAGGAAGGCGCCGAACTGGATCCGCTGCACTTCCTCCGCGGTGAAGCCAAGCTCCTGCGCGATGGCCACCGCGTACTCGGCGACCCGTTCGGTGTGACCGTGCGTATAGGGATCCTTCTCCTCGATCCGGGAGACCAGGAGACGGACCGTCGAGACGTATGCCTCCTGAAGATCCTTGAACAATCGGGCGTTCTCGATCGCGATCCCCGCCGATTCGGAGAGGGCCTTCAGCATCTCGAGGTCGGCCGACTGGAATTCCTGGCCGCTCACCTTCTCCCCCACCGCGAGGAACGCCGTCAGCCGCTGCTTCATGATCACGGGCGAGACGACGGTGAACCCCGCCGCGAAGAGCGATCCCACGTCGGCCTCCAGCGCGGGATCGTCCTCGATCTCGGCGAGCCGGACCGGCCGGCCCTCGTCCCCCGAAGTCGGAAGCAGGGCGCGCACGAAATCTCCGCCGTAGTGGAACGCGATCTTGCGTGCCTGCTCCTCCTTGATCCCCTTGAACGTGGAGGCCTCGAGGCGGGTCGGATGCTCCCGCTGGTCGGTCAGGAAGAGGCAGGCGGAATTCACCCGCAGCTGCCCGACCACGCTCAGGATCAGCGTGTTGAGGAGGCCGTCCATCTCGAGCGAGGAGTTGAGCTGATGCGTCAGGCCCATCAGCGTTTCGAGGCTGTAGACCTGGAACCGAAGCTCCTTGTTCCGGACCACGAGGTCCTCTTTGTTCCGCGCGACCTCGCTCTCGAGCTCCTTGTTCTTCGACGTCAGGTGCTCGGACCGGTCGAGCCTCTCGAAGATCCGACGCACCTTGATGAGAAGCTCCTTCGGCGAGAAGGGCTTCGTCATGTAGTCGTCCGCCCCGTGCATCAATCCCTGGAGGCGCGAATCGACCTCGGCGCTGGCGGAGACCATGATGATCGGGATGTGCGACGTGTCCTTGCTGCTCTTCAGGGCCGCGCAGACCTCGAATCCCGTCTTTCGCGGCAGGCGAAGATCGAGGATGACCAGATCGGGCGTGTCCTTCCGCACCATGTCCAGCCCGTCCTCGCCGGTCGCCGCGATCGCGACGCGAAATCCGTTCTGCGTGAGGGAGATCTGGAGCAGCTCCAGAACCCGGCGGTCGTCATCGATGACGAGGATCGCCCGCCTTGCCTTGGCCGCGCCCGTCTCGACGGCCGGTCCGACGTTCTCGATGGTCACGTGCGGCCCTCCATGGGGATGGTGGCACCGGAGCTCAATGGATCGAGCGCCGCCGGGGCGTTGGGAAGCGAGGAATCGGAGGGCGCCGGCGGACCGGCGCGCTGACGCGAGCGCTTCTCGACCTTGTCGAGTACTTGCAGGAAGACGTCCACGATCGTCGGGTCGAAGGGAGTACCCCAGTTCTCGGCGATGACCTGTCGCGCCTTCTCGGCGGGAAGCGCGCGGCGGTACGGCCGCTCCGCCGTCATCGCCACATAGCCGTCCACCAGCGAGACGACCCGCGCGCCGAGCGGGATCTGGCCTCCCTTGATCCCGCGCGGGTATCCCTCGCCTCCCCACCGCTCGTGGTGATTCCGGACCACCTCGATGACTTCCTTGGGGAGGTTCATCTCCTCCAATATTTGCGCGCCGCGCGTCGGGTGCTGCTTGATCAGCGCCCACTCGTCGTCGGAGAGGTGCGCCGGATTCTTCAAGATCACGTGGCTGACCGTGATCATTCCGATGTCGCGGAGGACGGCGCCGTAGATGAGCGACTTGAGCGATTCCTTTGGATAGTTGAGGAGCTTCGCGGTCGCGGTCACGTACCGGACCACGCGCTCGGTGTTGCCCTTGGCGTAGGTGTCGCGGCTCTCGATCAGGGACATCATGCCGCGCACGAGACCGAGATTCCGATCCTCCTGGGCGCGGTAGTAGCGCGCGTTCGAGATCGCCACCGCGCCCTGGTTGGCGAGCGTCGTGAGAAGATCCCGCTCGTCCTCCTGAAATCCCTTCCGGCCTCCTCGCCCGCCCAGGAGCAGAATCCCCTCGAGCTCTCGCCGGACCCAGAGCGCCACGCCCCACTCGAAGCCGGATTCCCGGAGCGCTTCCAGAGTCTCGCCCGCGCCCTCGGTCTCTGTGATCTCCGAGAGATTGAAGAAACCTTGCTCCGCGGGCACGCTCCGGAACGGCGTGGGCGAGATCGCGAATTCCTGAAAATGCCCGTGAGCGAACCCGCGCACCTGTTTCGGTAGGAGGACTCCGTCGCGGCGGGGATCGGAGAGGAAGATCGCGAGCCGGTCCACGCCGAATTGCCCCATCACGCTCAGGCTGAAGAGATTCAGCGCCTCGTCCAGGTCGAGGGCCAGGTTCAGGGCGCGCGTGATCTCGAAGAGGTTTCGGAACGCGACGATCTTGAGCTTGAGCTTCGACTGCAGGGACGCGAGGTTGGGTGGAACCGGACCCCCCGGTCCGGACGGCGGGATCAGGCTCGCCGCGGAAGTGGGCGCCGGGATGAACGGGGCCGCCGGCGCGGACGATGAGGTCGACGCCGGCGCGGACGATGGGGTCGGCGCCGGCGCCGCTGCGGGCGTGGGCGTGGGTGACGGCGTGGCCGTGGCCGCGGGTGACGGCGTCGCTGTGGCCGTGGGCGACGGCGTGGCTGTGACCGTCGGCGACGGCGCCGCGGACGGAGCGCCCCTCACTTCCGGAGCGGTCTTCGCCTCCGCCGGTGCCGGCGGCGTTTCCGGGTGGTTCGCCTCGTAGACGATCGCCTCCGCCTCCGCGAGCGCGGCGCGGATCTCGGGGCCGAGCCCCGTCACGTGGATCTTCCGCTCCGTCTCCTCGTAGACCCGCCCCTGACGCGCGAGGACGGCGCTGCCGAGCGTGCTGATCGACGTGACGCGCGTGAAGTCGAGGTGCACGGCGCGGGCCCCCCGCGCCTGGCACTCGAAGAGGAGCCGGTCAAGCGAGCGGGCGCCCTGGGCATCGACCACCCCTTCGAGGGTGAATCGGAATCGGTCGCGCGAGCCGACCCGGTCGATCTTGAGGGCCTTCATCCGCCCTGGACCTCGGCCGACGGCTCGGGCTTGAGGCGGTGCACCAGCGCTCCCGGGTTCAAGACGAGGATGACGCTCGAATCCGGGGACACGATTCCGCCCAGCACCTCTTCCACGGGACAGAGCCGCGGCGGGAGCGCGGTAAGGCGGGCGTTCTCGCGCCAGACGATCCGATCGAACCCGACCACCACCGATCCGCCGCCGCATCGCAAGATGGCAAGCGGTCGGCCGCCGGCGTCGTCTCCCCGGGAGGCGCCGGACCCTGAATCCCCGGAGGAGCCGTCACCCGAGTCGGGCACTCCCGCTTTCGCGAAGAGGGCTCCCAGGGGGTGGACTGGACCCGGTGCCCCGCCCCCGCTCCACTGGAGCTCGTCCTCGGTCGCGCAGATGCGCTCCACGGCGCTCCACGGGAGCGCGATCCGCTGCCCCGCGGCCTCCACGATGAGGAAGCTCCGCAGGGAGCGCGCCATCGGAAACTGGATTCGGAGCGAGGCCTCCTCGGAACCTCCGCCCTGGATGCAGACGAAGCCGCCGAGCCCTTCGAGAGCGGATTCCAGCATCGAGACCCCCTCCGCTTCGAACTTTAGAAAACCCTCGATCGCGATCCGCGCCTCGAGCCCTTCGCGGGCCGCGGCGACCCGAATCTCGAACGACTCGTCGCCCGCCACGGTGGGTTCGGCCGATTCCAGGAGCCGCAGGACGAGCGGGAGGAGGATCGATCCGATCTCCGGCTCGAATCCGACGCCGCCGGTGGTCACCGTCAAGACCGGGGGGCGCCCCCCGGATGCGCGCCGCGCGACCGCCGAGTACATGTCGTCGACGAAGCGGTCGAGCGGATCGAGGAACTCCCAGAGCAGGTGCTCATCCAGGTCGCGGGCTCTCCGCTCGAGCGAGTACTGGAGGCCCAGCAGGTGATTCATCTCGTGCGACAGCGAGCGAAGACCGGAGGCGGTGTCCTGGAGCTGCTGGTGCACCGCGAGGGCCCGCCCCTCGTTCGCGTCACCGGTGCGCAGGGAGCCGCCCGCCATGCGACGCCGTTCGGCCGCCTTCACGTAGAAATCCCAATCGGAGAGCGCCGACTGGAGCGAGCGGAGGGTGCCGTCGAGCGTCTCGTTCATCGAGCCGATCCGTTCGTTCTGGTGGACGAGCGCGCTCTTGATCTCGAACGTGAGCGCCAGGACGTTCTCGTGCGGCCCGACGTCCGGCGTCGCGTCGTCGATCACGCCGCGCGACGCCGCCATGTCCTGCGCCTTCGCGCGGTTCATGCCGGTGCGGAGGCCGTCGATCGCGTCTCCCACCATGCCTGCGTGGACCAGGAGGGCTCCGAAACCGTCCGTGCGGAGCTTCTCGGCCAGCCGCTCCTCCGTCTCGAGGGCGACGCGGCAGTGGGCCACCATCTCCTGGCGCTGCTCCGGGCGGAGCTGGTCGAGCTGAGCAATCGTCTCGCGCAGCTCCAGCGCCAGGCTCGAGACCTCGGTCAGCTCGAGCCACTCCGCGCTTCGCTCGACCAGCCGCACCGCCAAATTCACGATCGGCCCGATCTCGCCGGATTCGAGATCGACCTGCTCGCTGTCGAGGAACCGGCGCACGACCTCAATCTGCTCCCGGATCAGCGCGCTGAAGGTCGAGCTGAGCCGCGACATGATCTGCGCGTGGTTCAGATGTTCGGATGCGGCGGTACGCATTCGCCTGGATTCCTCCGCGGATCGGTCGGGGTCAGCCCGGCTGCCCGGGCGCCGGCTTCAGGCGTTCGAGCAGAAGCGAGTGCTCGGGCGGGGTCTCCCCCCTCGACGATGGATCGGCGGTATCGGGGGCCAGATCGGTAGCCATCTGGATCGGCGGGGGCACCTCGCGCATCGGCGCCGATTCCTCCGCCGGCCGAAGATCGGCCTGGGTCCGGGAGTCCTCACCCGCGGGGGCGCGCGGCGGCGCCGCGGCCGGGAGCGCCTCACCGCCTTCCGGGCCTCCGGAGCCCGGACGCGGTTTCCTGCCGGCGCGCGACGGCATGGTCGCGGTGAGGGTCTTCCGCACCTCGCGGGCGCGCTGGAGCAGGGCCACCACCGACTCCCGATGCTCGGGAGAGGCCATGGTCGAGAGCGGAGTGGCGCCCGAGAGCGCCGCCACCGCCACCTTCACGTCCTCGCTCGTGGAGTGGATCGCGGTAATGGTTTCGCCCACCTTGTATTCAATCTCGTTCGCCAGGCGGGAGATCGTGTCGGTTGCTTCGCGCGCGAACTCGGCGAGGCGGCGCGTCTCCTCCGCGATCGCCGCGAACGCCTCGCTTCCCGACCTCGTCGCCTCGAGCGCCGCGTTCAAAGCGAGCAGCGTCGCGCGATTGGTGACGCGCTCGGCCACCCCAGCCAGCTCGTTGGCCCGCATGAGCCCCGCCGCGAGGTCTTCGATCCCGTCGGCCGCGGTGTGAACCACATCGTCGACGAGCTGGGCCGGGGTGCGCGTGGCACGCCCCGATTCAGTGACCGGTACTGCCGAGCCCGGCCGCCCGAGATCGCGCGAGAGCGCCTCGAGCCCGGTGATCATCGCGTCGATTCCGCGCAGCGCCTCGGCGCGCAGCCTCGGGTCGAACCCAGGGGGCGCGTCGGCGTCGGCGGGCCAAGGCTCCGGAAGCGACTCCCCGTCGGTCCCGACCAACTCCGCTTCGTCGATCGCGATGCGGCTGACCACGGGGCCTGTCGTGCTCGCGTCGCGCACCGCTTGGAGGAGACCGTTGAGCGGTCCCATGCCCAGCTCGGAGACGACCGCCAGGGGATCCCTTCCCCCGCGCAGCGTCGTGGTCGCCAGGTCGATCTGCCGGCGAATCGACTCGAGCTCGAGGAGCGCGGCCCCGCGCGACTTCCCGCCTTCCGCCTCGCCGCCCTGCTGGAGCCCGGCCTTCTGGGAAACGCTCGGCCCCTTCGCGAACAGGAGCGCCACAGCGCCACCCAGAACGGCGACGACCCCGACCGCGACCCACCCTGGAGTTCCACCGACGAGATGTCCCGTCGCGCCCGCGGCCAGCGCCGATCCGACCGCGACGGTGAGGGCTCCCCACGCAGGGGAACTCTCCTCGACGCGCCGGCTCGCCGGTGGAATGGGCCCTGGCTTGGTGTCGTGCTTGGTCGCCGCCATCAGGGTCTCCTCAACGGCCCGTCGCGGCGGCAGATCTCGCGCCCGCCCGCGGCATGATGGAGTCGATGATCGACCAGTAATTGAGGCAGTGGATTCGAAGGTCGCCCGATTCGAAGACCGACTGGATCATCTCGGCCAGCTCGGGATCGACCTCCGAAAGCTCGGCCTCGCGAAGCTCGCGGGCGGGCAGTAGGCGCGGGATCTCCGGGACCATGACGCCGAAGCGATCGTTGCCGCGCGCCAGGACAAGCGCGTAGGTCTGGCCGCTCGTGCTCATCGGCTCGATACCCAGGAAGGAACCGATCTCGAAGGTCGGGACCATGGTGCCGCGGAAGGCGATGACGCCCGAGAGCGGATCGCGCTGGTGCGGCAAGGGGGCGGGACGCTCGGCCTGCATCAGACCGGCCACTTCCTCGACGCGCGCTCCGAACCAGATACCGGCCACGCAGTAGGCGAGGACGCCGCGCGTCCTCTCGTGGATGGGTGCTTCGCTCCGCATCGCCGATTCGCCTCCGTGGACCTCGAGAGCCTTGTAAAGCGTTGTGTGGCAACGCAAGTAGCGTGCCATGGGCGGCCCACTCGGGCCGCGGTGAAACCGCTGGGGTCCAAGGACTTAATCCGCGCTCGACTGGCCCCATTTCGCCCTACCGGACCACCTTCACCCACCCCCGGTCGGGCACCTTGCAAATCGACTCGCATCGCGCAACTCCCGATCTAGAGGAGCCCTGGGTGCTACAACCCGCTGTTTCGGCTCAAATAAGCCAGTTCCTGAGCTAATTCAGCCTTTGCGCGACCGGCAGAAACCCGACCGCTTTTGCCAAGTCGTTGCGGCGCTTTCGGATTAGGACCGGCGAGGGGTCTCGGACCGAGGCGGCATGAAGGGTGCATCGTTGTTCCGGCGGATGTGTCGAGATGGTCTGAATGGAACTGGAACGAAACGAAGAATCGACGGAGAGGTGAGGAGCCATGACGGCAGCCCGCAAGTACCTGGCGAGCAAGGCGAATCCTAGGAAGGTAAGGCCGACCGCTTACGTCGCTATCAACTGCCTCCTACTGACGAAGGCCAACGGAACTCCGAAGAACGGGGATCCGCTTCCGCAAGAAGACGTCGACTCGTATCTCGCCGCGCTGAAAGATCAGATCGAAGCGCATGTGCCGCTGCCGCCGGAGCGCTCCAGGCTCCTCTCGCGTTATGACGTGGCGGCGTGGCGGCGGCTCGCAAGCGCCCATCGCGGCGCGCTTCGTTACAAAATCTACCGGACGCCCGAAGACCTGCTCCTGGTCTCGGTCGGCCACTTCGAGCACAACGGTCCCTATGTCCCGAATCGCCGTGAGGGAATCATCACCGGCGAAGAGGCGGACGTGGGCCGGAGCCCGAACTGGTACCACTTCTCCTATACGTACGGCGAGCTCCTCGAGAATCCGACCGCGGCGATGGGCGGACTCCTTGAAAAACTGACGATGGCGGTCGAGCGGTACCACAAGATGCTGTCGCACATGCGCGGGGAGTACTGGAGCCTGGGGTCGCGGTTCAAGAAGGCACAGGTCCTGCGCCTCGAGCGAAGCGTCGACGACGATGCCCGCGATGAGACCTTGCGGGCCATGCAGGACCAGCTCCTCGACGCCTACTCGGAATGGAAACGCACGGGCGAGCGGAAGCACCTCGATCAGATCCGGGGCTTGACCCGCGAGATTCGGCTCCTATCGCCCGACTTTCAGTTTTCGCTTCCCGCGGGAGGCTCGTAGCGGAAGCGACAAGGTCCCCCCGCGTGCCCTTCGGCCCCCGACCCGACGCATCACCGGAGGGCAGGCACCCCCCCTGCACACCGATAGCCGGCGCCGTACGGCCGGCTATCGTATTTCGTAGTTTGGAGCTTCCTTGGTGATGGTGAGATCGTGCGGGTGGCTCTCGCGGAGCCCGGCGTGCGTGATGCGGACAAAGCGGCTCTTGGTGCGGAGATCTTCGATGGTCGCGACGCCGCAGTAGCCCATCCCGGCGCGTAGCCCACCCATGAGCTGGTAGATCACGTTCGCGACTTCTCCCTTGTACGGCACTCGGGCCTCGATGCCCTCGGCCACGAGCTTCTTCAGATCCTTGACGCCCTCCTGGAAGTACCGGTCGCCGCGGCCGCTGGACATGGCGCTGAGCGAGCCCATCCCCCGGTACACTTTGTACGTGCGGCCCTCGTACAGAATCGTCTCCCCCGGGCTCTCTTCCGTGCCCGCGAGGAGATTTCCGAGCATGACCGAATGGGCGCCGGCGGCGAGGGCCTTCACCAGGTCGCCGGAGTACTTGATGCCGCCGTCCGCGATGATCGGGATCCCCTCGCGAGCGGCCGCCGCCGCGCATTCGAGCACGGCTGAAATCTGCGGCACCCCGACGCCGGCCACGACGCGGGTCGTGCAGGCGGAGCCGGGGCCCATCCCTACCTTGATGCAGTCGGCGCCCGCCTCGATCAGATCGCGCGTTCCCTCGGCCGTCGCGACATTGCCCACGATGACCGGCAAGTTCGGATGCTTGCGCTTCAGGGCGCGGGTCGTCTCGATGACCGCCTTCGAGTGGCCGTGCGCGCTGTCGACGACCACGACGTCGACGCCGGCCCGCACCAGCTGATCCGCGCGGTCCAGGTTGTCCTGCGCCACACCGATCGCGGCCCCGACGCGAAGACGTCCGAGGTGGTCTTTGCACGCGCGCGGGTAGCGGATTCGCTTTTGAATGTCCTTCACGGTGATCAGGCCCCGGAGGTTCATCTCCTGGTCCACCACCGGCAGCTTCTCGATCCGGTGCTTGTGGAGGATCCGCTCCGCCTCCTCGAGGGTCGTTCCGACCGGGGCGGTGATCAGGTTCTCGTGCGTCATCACGTCCTTCACCTTCAGGTCGGCGCCGCTCACGAAGCGCAGGTCCCGGTTGGTGAGAATGCCGACCAGGCGCTTCCCCTCCGTGATCGGCACGCCCGAGATCCGGAACTTCACCATCAGCTCGAGGGCGCGGGCGATCGGGGCGTCCGACGACAGGGTGATCGGGTTCACGATCATCCCGCTCTCGGACCGCTTCACGCGATCGACCTCCTCAACCTGTTCCAAGATTGGGAGGTTCTTGTGGATGATCCCGATCCCCCCCTCCTGCGCGATCGCGATGGCGAGGGCGCTCTCGGTCACGGTGTCCATCGCGGCGCTCACGACCGGAACGTTGAGGGTGATGTCGCGGGTCAAAAGCGTGGACGTGTCGACGTCCCGGGGATGGACTTCGGAGTAGCCCGGCACGAGCAGGACGTCGTCGAAGGTGAGCGCGAGGTCCTCTACGACGCGCGGCGCACGACCCCCCGGGTCGTGGCCCGAGATCTTGTCGCGCGGAGTCGCAAAGGTTTTCATCGGTCTAGTCGGGGAGCCCCGTGTCGATGCGCTCGCTGAGCGAGAACCAGAACGAGACGCCCACCCGGAACTGGAAGTACGACTTGGCGCCGCTGTATCCGGACGGGAACCGGTCCTTGTCGTCCGCGAAGATGTGGGTGTAATTCCCGTCCAGGACCATCGTGATGTGCTTCGACATCTGCCGCTCCGCGCCCACGATTCCGTAGGCTCCCAGGTCGACCCGGCGCAGACGCTCGAACGTCACCGGGTCCTTGGCCGCCCCAAGATCCTGGGAGAGGATGGACCAATTGTACAACCCGCCGCCGGCCCCCAGATAGGGACGGATCGCGCTCCCGTCCCGCATTTTATACCGCAGCCCCAGCGGGAAGAGAGGCACGACGGTCACAACGTAAAATCGCGGATCGTGCGTCTCGAGGCGGTTCCACGCCCATCCGACCGTAATGTCGGCGGTCAGGTGGTCGGTCCAGGCGTAGCTCAGGACCAGGTCGCCGGAGATCCGCGGCTGCGAGTTCGCGGTGATCGTCTTGTCTTGAGTGAAGAAGAGCGTGCCGCCACGGACGCCCACTCCGCCGGAACCGGTCAGTTCGTCAGCGGCGGCGGGTGTAGCGGTGGCCGTGAGCAGGAGGACGAATAGCCCTCCGGCGAGCATGCGGGTCATGGGTTCGGATGGCTCCTTACGGAAAAACCGGCCGGGACGCGCCGGCCAGCCGGCACAGGGACGTGGTAGCCAGGTAGTCTACGAGCGGGGTCGTGGGGTGTCAACTATCCGGTAGACACCGGCCTCGCCGCGTGATTGGATCGTGCGAAGTTCCCCGCTCGGGTCGCCCCCCCATTTGGATTCTGAGAAGTCCCCCACGAAGCCGAATCCTCCGCGTAGATCGCTCTTGGATCCCCCCGTAGAGGCCGGAGTCCCTCCCCCCCATTGGGGCGCGCATGAAAGTTCACAAGTCGCGACATCTCGCGACCGAAATCGCTTGGTTCACCCTCCCTCCGCTCTTGGCCCTTCTCCTCGCGTTTCCGTGCTTTCGCTTCTCGTTCTTGTTCGATGATTTCGACTTCCTGATCCGGGCCCAATCGTTCGACCTCGGACAACTGCTGCCGGACGCCCGCTCGGCTTTCTATCGTCCGATCTCGCGCGAGCTCTATTTCGGCCTACTCACCCTGCTGGGGAGGAACAATCCGCTCTGGGGCCATGTCTTGAACGCGGCCGGGGTCGCGGTCTCGGTCGCGCTCCTGGCAGGCCTTGCTCGACGGCTGGCTGGGGACCGGGTCGGCTTGATCGCGGGGTTGCTGTTCGCCTCCCTAAGCCCGGTACCGCTGCTCATCGGGTGGATCAGCTGCTCGCAGGACATCCTGGCGATTCTCTTCACCCTGGCGGCGTTTCGCTCTCAACTGGCCGGACGCCCATGGATCGCGCTCGCTTTCGCCGCGGCCGCGCTCCTCTCGAAGGAAACCGCCCTCCTCCTCTTCCCGATCCTGGCGGGTCTGCCGTGGATCTTGGAGCGAGATCTTCCCCAGACGAGGAGGAACGCGCTGCGCCTTGCGGGGCTATCGCTTGTCTGGGGGGCGGCGCATCCCAAGATGCGATCCCTCCTTCTCGATGGCGCGGTGACGGGCGCCGGCGGGTATGTCGGGATCGACAACTCGATGATCCCGGACAACGTTTCCAGGATGCTCGGGTCGTTGCTGAACATTCCTCCGACCGGACGGGCAACGCCATGGCCGTCCGAGTTGAGCGCGGTACTTTTCGCGGCGTTGGGCGTCCTGGCCTTGGCCTACTGGGTGGGGCGGAGGAAGGATAGCGGCCGGACCCGGCCAAAATATTCGCGCGGATCGGTGCTCGTGTTTGGCGCGCTCCTCACGGCGCTCCCGGGGATTCTCACCGCGGTCTTCGTGAAGCATTGGTTTTCGTATTACGGCTGCTTTCCCTGGATTGGCGGGTCGATTCTCCTCGCTCTCGGTCTCGCGCGGACCAATTTTCGGGCCGCCTTCGCCGTCGTCGCGGTATTCCTCGGGCTAGGCGTCTGGTCCAGGGGAAGCGACGGCAGGGAGCGATTTCAGCCGTCGGAACGGGCCTGGGGAACGATCTCCGCCGACCTGGCCAGGGTTCAGGCTGAGATGAAGAAACTGCGGCCATCTCTCCCGGACAGCGAGCGGGTCTACGTCTCGATTCACCTGCCGCGCGACCGGGGCATCCACTTGCATCTGCTTCGGTTCCAGGCGCCGCGCGTTTGGTATGAAAAGCCCGGCCTTTGCGTCCTTCCGGCCGGTCGTTTCGATCCTCAGCGCCCTCGAGCAACCTATTTCTGGGTGAGTCCGAGCTGCGACGTATTCCAAATGATTCTTCCTTCGCTGCGCGTCCGATGCTGCGGGCGGCGCCCGAGCTATGCCGATTACGAAAGGGCGAGGCGCCTCCTGGCGTTGGGTCTTTTCCGGGCGGGCGAGGTCGATCGAGCGGTCGACGTGATTCTGACGATGCGCCAGGGAGGCGTGGAGGCGCGGGAATTCGATCGCCGTCTTGCGGCAGCGCTCTATATGACGGCCGGACGGAGATCGGAGGCGCAATGCCTCCTTCGCGGTCTTCCGGCCATGGACAGAAGGAGCGCGCTGCCTGCTCTCGCGGGGCTGATCGGGGCGGTGGGCGTGACCGGAGACTTCGGCGCCTCGGCACTCGCGGCATTCGGCGTGGCGCAAGAAGACGTCGAGGCGTGGCGGTACCTCATGGATTGCTTCGTCTCAGACCAGCGGTTTGAGCCGGCCTACAGCATGGCGTTCCATCTGCTGTCGCTTCGTCCCACGGACGAGGAGGCCTCCATGGTGGTCGCAAGAATTCGCGATCTTCCCGAGTGGCAGGCCGTGACGATCGCGCCGGCCGGCTCGCCGTCATGGTGGACTCCCAAATGAGGACAACGCCCCTGCCTTGACAGCGTGAAGCCACGGCTCGTAGAGTTCCTCGCTCGGCGGCGGTGTAGCTCAGCGGTAGAGCAGGAGAATCATAATCTCTTGGTCCGGGGTTCGAATCCCTGCGCCGCCACCAACTTACACCCCCACTCGGGCATACCCCGCCCGCCCCGATTCCCGGGGGCTATACTCAGCGCATGAAACCGAACCCGCGCGACGCCCGGCTCGAACTTACCAGCGGTAAATACGGATAGGAGGACTAAGGGACGAAGGCGAGGTCGTCGACCCCCCGGAGGTTCGTGCGAAGCTCGCCCGCATCGGCGCAGAGCTGGCGGCTCTTTACGCCGGTTGGGCGACGGCTTTGACCAGCTCGTAGCTCTCACCGGCGCAACGCTCGGACAAGCGCCGGTCACGGGGGAGGTGGTCGATTGCCAGCACTCCCGCGAGCCTCGACAGCACGGTGGCACCGGGTTCGGCCCCGTCGGCGAGCCGGGCCGCCTTGTCGGCGACGGCGGAGAACTCCCCGCCTCTCGTCTCGCCCGCGCACAGCGCGATGCGGGCGCCGATCGGCAGCGTGCTGCGGATGGCGATGGCGGCGCGCACGGCATCGGTGACCCGGCGGAACGCGGCGGTCATGCCGGAGTCGTCATCGACGATGGCAGCCGCGCCCT
>Ga0137409_10004443_pt1 | contig 14708 bp, 7 predicted proteins | sample CZODoug1_16funga_FD_122059 | JGI IMG/M metagenome (GOLD analysis project Ga0137409, IMG submission 122059) | Vadose zone soil fungal communities from Angelo Coast Range Reserve, California, USA - CZODoug1_16fungal (Hybrid Assembly) | ecosystem: Environmental > Terrestrial > Soil > Vadose zone... | reverse complement strand
CGGTGAGCGTCCAGGGGCAGTAAGGCACGAAGAACGGCGAATGGCGCACCTACGGCGGAGATCTCGGCAGCACGCGGTATGCGCCGCTCGATCAGATCAACGCGAGCAACTTCAAGAACCTGCAGATCGCGTGGCGGTTCAAGACCGATATTCTCGGACGCCGGCCCGACTTCAACCTCGAAGCGACGCCGCTGATGATCGACGGCGTGCTGTACACGACGGCGGGCTCGCGACGCGACGCGGTGGCGATCGACGCCGCCACCGGCGAGTTGCTGTGGATGTACCGCCTCGACGAGACCAAGCGCGCCGCGGCATCGCCCAGGCCGCTGTCGGGCCGCGGCGTGGCCTACTGGAGCGACGGCGCTGGCGACGATCGCGTGTTCTTCGTGACGATCGGCTACCAGCTCGTGGGCCTCGACGCGAAGACCGGGGTACCCGTGCGCGGCTTCGGGCAGAACGGCATCGTCGATCTCAAGCTGGAGGACGATCAGGAACTCGATCTGATCACGGGCGAGATCGGACTGAACTCCGCGCCCGTCGTCGCGCGAAACGTCGTGATGGTCGGCGCCGCCCACCGCGCCGGGATGGCGCCCAGGAGTCGGGCGAACGCGAAGGGCTTCGTCCGCGGGTTCGACGTGCGCACCGGGAAACGCCTGTGGATCTTCCATACGATCCCCATCCCCGGTGAATTCGGCAACGACACGTGGGAAAAGGATTCGTGGACCTACACCGGAAACACGGGCGTGTGGGCGCCCTTCTCGGTGGACGAGGAGCTCGGTCTCGTGTACCTGCCGGTCGAGTTGCCCACCGGCGATTATTACGGGGGCCATCGGCCGGGGAACGGCCTCTTCGGTGAGAGCCTGGTGGCGGTGGACTTCACGACGGGCAAACGCCTCTGGCATTACCAGCTCATTCACCACGGCGTGTGGGACTACGACATCCCGTGCGCCCCCGTGCTCGCCGACATCACGGTGAGCGGCAGAAAGATCAAGGCGCTGGCGCAGCCGACCAAACAGGGATTCACCTACGTCTTCGATCGCACCAACGGTCAGCCGGTGTGGCCCATCGAGGAGAAGCCGGTCGAGCAGACGAAGGTGCCCGGCGAGAAGACGAGTCCGACGCAGCCCATCCCCACCAAACCGCCGCCCTTCGAACGGCAGGGCTTCCTGCCGGAGTACCTGATTGACTTCACGCCGGAGCTGAAGGCGGAAGCGCTGAAGATGGTCTCGCAATTCAAGCTCGGGCCGGTATACACGCCGCCCATCGCCAAGGGTCAGGACGGCAAGGTCGGACTGTTGTACATCCCGAACGGAGCGAACTGGCCCGGCGGATCGCTCGACCCCGAGACCGGCATCCTGTACGTCTTCTCGAACACGCTCACGCGTCTCGTGTCGCTGGCCAGCGCTCCGGCCCGGTCCGACATGGACTACGTCAACACGCAGGGCGGCGGCGACACGGGAGGCGGATTGACCGTGCAGGGGTTGTCGCTCGTGAAGCCGCCGTACGGCCGCATCACGGCGATCGATCTCAACAAAGGCGACATCGTCTGGCAGGTGCCGCATGGTGACACGCTGGACTCGGTCAAGGAAAACCCGGCGCTCAAGGGCGTGGACATTCCCAGGACCGGCCGGATCGGTCCCATCGGCACGCTGACGACGAAGACGCTGGTGATCTCCGGAGAGAGCGGCTTCTCGAAGAACCCGGCCGGGCAGCGGGGCGCGAAGCTGTTCGCCTATGACAAAGCGACGGGACAGATCGTCGGCGAACAGTTCATGTTCGCCCCGCAGACCGGTTCGCCGATGACGTACATGCTGGGCGGCAAGCAGTACCTCGTCGTGGCGGTCAGCGGCGCCGGCGTGCCCGCGGAATTCATCGCGTACACCCTGCCGTAAATTCGGACGGATCGTCCTAAGGTTTTTTCTCATCGGTCTAGGCGATCGCCGCGGTTAAATGTAGGTTTTCTTCACAAGCTGTAAAGGATGTCATATGCGCGGAGTCAAAGTATCAATCGCGTGCCTGTTTTGTGCGATGGCGTTCGTGTGGGTCTCGGCGCAGCAGGCGCGCCCGGCGAACCGCGCCGTCCTGTTCGAGGGCGCGCGGCTCATTTCCGGTGATGGCGGCCTGCCGATCGAGAATGCTGCGTTCCTGGTGGAGAACAACAGATTCACCAGGGTTGGCAGGAAGGGCGAGGTTCAGGCGCCGGCCGGCGCGACGCGCGTCGATCTGAGCGGGAAGACCGTCATGCCCGCGCTGATTGACATTCACAGCCACCTCGGATGGACGGATCACAAGACCAACAAGGCCAGTAAAGAGAGCTACACACGAGAGCTCGTGATCGACCATCTGCAGCGCTACGCGTATTACGGGGTCGCGGCCGCGTTGAGCATGGGCCTCGACCGCTGGGACGTCAATCCCGATATGCCTTACCAGTTGCGCAACGAGATCATCCCCAATGCGGCGCGGTTCCTGACCGCGGGCCGTGGGATCGCGGCGACGCCGATGGCGGGGCCCCCGACGGACTTTCGCGTCGGCGTGCCGTACGGCGCGGAGACCGAGGCGGAAGGCATCGCCCGCGTCCACGATCTGCACGCCAGGAAGGTGGAGATGATCAAGATCTGGGTCGACGATCGACTCGGAACGGTGCCGAAGCTGAAGGTGCCGGTGTACGAGGCCATCATCAACGAAGCGCACAAGAACGGCATGCGCGTCGTCGCCCACATCTTCGACCTGTCGGACGCCAAGCAACTCCTGAAGTCCGGCATCGACGGGTTCGCGCACACCGTTCGTGACAAGGATGTCGACGACGAATACATGACGATCCTCAAACAGCATCCCAAGGTCTGGGCGGGACCGAATCTGCCGGGGCGAACGCTGCCGCCGGCGGAAGCCGAGGCCGAGATCGAGTGGGTGAGCGACGCTCTTCCGCCGAGTCAGGTCCAGCGGCTGCGGGACCAGCTGGCGAACCGGGTCGCCGGACGCGGCGGCCGGGGCGGGCGCGGCGGCGGGACGGGGCCGAGCGACATGTTCGGGATCCAGTGCCGCAACAACAGGCGGGTCCACGCCGCGGGCATGATTCTCGGTCTTGGAACCGACGCCAACGGTGACGTCGGGTCGGGTGTGCACACCGAGCTGGCCGACATGGTATTTTGCGGCCTGACGCCGGCGGAGGCGATCGTCGCGGGGACCCGAACCGGCGCCGAGATTCTCAAGCTCGACCAGCAAGGGACCGTCGCGAACGGCAAGAGCGCTGATTTCATCGTGCTCGATGCCAATCCGCTGGACAACATCCTCAACACGCGGAAGATCAACAAGGTCTATCTCAGAGGGACGGAAGTCGATCGTGCAGGGTTGAGCCGGGGATTCACCGCGGAGCCAAGGAGCTCAGACGATCACAAGTGAGCTGACGTGTGCGGGGGCGAATTCCGCATGGCAGCCCATGCGTCCCGTCTCCTCGCGGTTGGTCCCCTCGCGCTGCCATTTATCACAGAGTGGTTGCGATTTCCGCCGATCTCCTTTACAAACGGGCCACCCATTCTGCATGAAGTGGTCTCGAAAGGGATTTCTATGAAACGCACGTTGTGCGTCCTTGCCGTCGTGATCTCGGGGTCGTTGTGGGCCGCTGCTGCCGTGGAGCCATCCAAGCAGGTCGAATGGCTTTACTACGGCGGCGACCAGGCGGGAACGAAATTCTCGCCGCTCACCGACATCACGAAGGCCAATGTGCAGGGACTGCAGATCGCCTGGCAGTGGAAGCACTGGGAAACGCCCATGCCGGAATACGGCACGATCCCGGGCTTCTTCGAGAGCACGCCCCTGATGATCGACGGCGTGCTGTATGTCACGACGCCATACAACAGCATCGCGGCGCTCGACGCCGAGACCGGCAAGGAATTGTGGCGCTTCGACGGCGAAGCGTACCAGTTGGGCCAGGTGCTCTCCGGCAGCGGCTGGAAGCTGCGCGGGACGGCGTTCTGGCGCGACGGCGACAACCTGCGCATCTTCCTGAACAGCCGGCATCGGCTGTTCTCGCTCGATGCCAAGACCGGGAAGCCGGTGCCCTCTTTCGGCAACAACGGCGTGGTGTCGCTGACCGACGGCTTGAAGCGCGTGTCCGACTTCACGCACGTCACGCAGAGCTCGCCGCCGATCATCTACAAGGACCTGGTCATCATGGGCAGTCAGGTCCCCGACCGCGTGCAGGAGGCCGATCCGGTGGGCCAGGTGCAGGCGATCAACGCGCGGACGGGCAAGCGCGAGTGGGTGTTTTCGGTGATTCCGCAGTCCGAGCGCGATGCGGGCGCCAAGACGTGGGAAGACGAATCGTGGAAGACCAACGGCCATGGCAACGTCTGGGCGCCGATGGCGCTCGACGAGCCGCGCGGCCTCCTCTATCTGCCGACGACGACGCCGAGCAGCGACTACTACGGCGGCGATCGCAAGGGCGCGAATCTGTTCGCGGAGTCGGTGGTCTGCCTCGACGTGACGACCGGCAAGATGAAGTGGTACTTCCAGGAAGTTCATCACGGGCTGTGGGACTACGACAATCCGGCGCCGCCCGCGCTGGTGACTATCCGTGTCGGCGGCCGGCGCATCGACGCAGTCGTGCAGGTCACGAAGCAGGGCTTCGCGTACGTCTTCGATCGGGTCAGCGGCGTGCCGGTCTGGCCGATAGTGGAGAAACCCGTCCCGACTGACAGCGACGTGCCAGGCGAGAAGCCGTACGCGACGCAGCCGTTTCCGACCAAACCGCCGGCGTTCGTCGACCAGGGTGTCTCGCTCGAGGACGCCAACAATCTGACGCCGGAGATCAAGGCGATGGCGCAGACGGAAATGAAGAAGTACCGCCTCGGCCCGCTGTACACGCCGCCGTCGCTCGAGGGCACACTGCAGAGTCCGTCGCAGGGCGGTGGCGCGAGCTGGGGCGGCGCGGCGTTCGATCCCGACAGCGGCTATCTGTTCGTGCGCGCCGCGCATTCGATTGGCCGAAATCGCGTGGGCAAGAACGACGGGACCGATTCGCTCGTCGAACCGGCGTACTCCAACATGTTTGCGCGCGGCGCCGAAGAGATGAGCCTGCGCGGCATTCCGCTCAATTCGCCGCCGTACGCGGTCCTGACGGCCATCGATCTCAACAAAGGCGAGATTGCATGGAAGGTGCCGCTCGGCGAAGGGAGCCCGTCGCTGCGCAACAACCCGCTGCTCAAAGGGGTGACGCTGCCGGATCGTCTCGGGTCGCCGAACAGCCGCGGCGGGGCGCTGGTGACCAAGAGCGGGCTGGTGTTCATCGGCGGGGGCGACGGGTACATGTACGCGTTCGACACGAAGACGGGTAAGGAGATCTGGCGGGGCAAGGTGCCGTACACGAACAACGCGAACCCCATGACGTACCGCACGAAATCGGGGCGCCAGTTCATCGTGATGGCGACCGGCACCGGTGCCGACAACGCGCTCGTCGCGTTCGCGCTCGGCGGCAATAGCCCGGGCACGCCGTAAGGAGCGTGGGATGAAAACCCACACTGGAGGAGCGGTATGCGCAGCAGAGTGGTGGCAAGGTCGTTCGTCGTCGCTCTGGCGTGGCTCGCGCTGTTGCCGGGCGTCGGCCGCGCGCAGAGCGCCATCGTCGGGGTGGTGAAAGACGCATCGGGCGCCGTGATTCCCGGCGCGACGGTGGAAGTCGCCAGCCCGCAACTGATCGAAAAAGTGCGATCGGTCGTCACCGACGATCGCGGGTCCTATCAGATCAGAGACCTGCGCCCGGGCGTGTACAGTGTGACGTTCACGCTGACGGGCTTCTCGACGATCAAGCGGGACGGGATCGAGCTGCCGACCGACTTCACCTCGACTGTGAACGCCGAAATGCGCGTCGGTGCACTCGAAGAGACGGTCACCGTGTCGGGGGCGTCGCCGGTCGTGGACGTTCAGAGCGCGGCCAAGGGTCAGGTGCTCACCCGCGATCTGCTCGACGCGATTCCGACCGGCCGCACGGCGCAGTCGTACGGACAACTGGTCACCGGTGTGACGAATGCTCAACCCGACGTGGGCGGCGCGCATGCCATGAACCAGGTCGGGATGCTGCTGCACGGCAACGCCGGGCAAGAGACCACGGTGATGTTGGACGGCATCCAGCTCAACGGGATGTGCGGCAACGGCTCGACCCAGGCCTATACCAACACGCAGTCCTACGAGGAGATGGTCTTCCAGACCACCAGCGCGGGCGCCGACGTCTCCGCCGGTGGCGTGCGCCAGAACATGGTCCCGCGCCAGGGCGGCAACGACATGCACGGCTCCATCAACGCGTACGGCAGCCGGCACACGTGGCAGGCTGCGAGCATTACACCGGATCTGATCGCTCGAGGGCTGACCAAAGGCGACAGCCTCGACGGGTTGTACGACCTCGAAGGCGGCGTGGGTGGAAAGATCGTCAGGGACAAGCTGTGGTGGTTCGCCGCGGCCCGCGAGATCAGCGCGAACAGCGCTGTTGCGGATGCGTTCAATCCGGACGGGTCGCAGGCCGTCCAGGATCAGCACGTGGACAACGCGTCGATCCGCCTGACGAGCCAGATCACGCCGCGCAACAGGTTCACCGCGTACATCGATCGCGTGAACAAGTACATCGGCCACGACATGCTCGCCGGGTACGATCCGGTGAAGGCGTCTCGCGTGTGGGAACCCTCGAAACTGTATCAACAGCTGCAGGCGAAATGGACCTCGCCCATTTCCAGCCGGATGTTGATCGAGGCGGGCTACGGCGAGTACAGAGCCCAGCGTCATACCACCTACCAGCCTGGAGTGGAGCCGCCGTACGGTTCGGCTGAGTGGCTCGCGGCCGCGTTTCACCAGGACACCTCCCTCGGCACGGTCACCAACGCGGCGCCCGGCGGCAACTACTACCTGATTCCTGTGCGCAAATTCTTCTCGTCGTCGGTGTCGTACGTGAGCGGCTCCCACACGATGAAGTTCGGGGCGCAGGACACGTGGGGATTCCTCGAGCAGGGGACCACGTTGAATGCCGCGCTGGGGCAGATCTATCAGAACGGCGTGCCCGCGTCGGCGGCGATCTACAACACGCCGGAGCGGGATCGCTTCACGATGAATGCGCAGTGGGGCCTGTACGCGCAGGACGCGTGGACGATGAAGCGCGTGACCCTCAACTATGGCTTGCGCTGGGAATACTTCCACTCGTCGATCGCGGCGGAGAGCGCCACCGCAGGACGCTTCGTTCCGGACCGTACGTTCGGTCCCGAGGACATGCCCATCTGGAAGACGCTGTCGCCGCGGTTGGGCGTCGTCTACGATCTGTCGGGCAACGCGAAGACCGCGCTGAAGTTCAGCATCAACAAGTACCAGCTCTCCGTCACAAACGGCGTGGCGGCCGCGCTCAACCCGATGCGCCTGCAGTCGGCCACGGTCACATGGAGGGATTTGAACGGGAACGACATCGTCGACGCGGCACCGGGCTGCACCTTCAGCACGCCGGGCTGCGAGGTCAACTTCGCGCAGTTGCCGAGAAACTTCGGCCTGATCACGCCGGGATGCTCGACCATCGCGACCGCCGGGTCGATCCCCTGCGGGACGGCGCAGGTCGATCCGAATGTCCGGCGACCGTACGAGGTGATGTACAACCTCGGCGTGCAGCACGAGTTGCTGCCGCGCGTGTCGGTCACGGCCAACTGGGTGCGGACGAACTTCTATGCCCTCGCGCTGACCCAGAACGTGCTGCAGAGTTTCGCCGACTACACGCCGGCGACGATCGCCAATCCGATCAACGGCAGCCCGATCACCATCTACAATGTCAACGCCGCCAAGCAGAGCTCGGTGCTGAATTTCAACACGACCGATCCGCACGGGAGCCGCTGGAACAACGCGATCGAGCTCGCGTTCAACGCGCGGCTTCCACACGGCGCGTCGCTCTTCGGCGGCACGGCCACCGATCGGACGACTCTGGTGCAGTGTGACGGCTTCACCAATCCGAATCAGCTCTTGTACTGCGATCAGACCCAGAACGGGATTCCCTGGAACACGCAGTTCAAAATGGCCGGCTCGGTGCCACTGGTGTACGGCCTGCAGTTGGGCGCGTCGTACACCACATACAAGTACACGTACTCGAATACGATTGCCGGTACGACTTCCACCGCGGGTACGGTCTGGTTGATCACGCCGACGACGAGGTACCCGGCGAACTGCGCGGGGGCGTGCACGCCGGGTGCGATCGTCGATCCGGGCATGACCGTCGCGTCGCTGTCGGTTCCGTTGATTCCCACCGGAACGGAATTCTCGGATCGCGTCAAGCAACTCGACCTCACGGTGCGAAAGTCGGTGCCGCTCGGCAAGGTCCGCCTCGAGCCGGGGATCTCGCTGTTCAATGCCCTCAACAACCATGCGGCGTACGCCGTACGTTCGATGAATTACCTGACGTCGTCGTACTTGCAGCCCTCGATTGTCCTGCAGCCCCGCCTGCTCAGACTGGAGATGCAGGTGAAGTGGTAGGAAAACGAGTGCTCCAGATAGCCGCTGAGACCGATCGCCGATGATTTCTCTCGTGAGCCTGATGTCGATGCTGGTTTGGTTGGGATCGTTCTCGCGTCCCGGACAGATATCCGAACAGCCGGGCAAGGCGCCCTACGCGCGCGTGTGTCAGGTATGTCACGGTGCTGAAGGACGCGGGGATGCCGGCCCGAGCCTCGTGCCGCTCGACAGGGATTACGAGGAGGTGTTGATGATGGTCCGCGAGGGAGGCGGGCAGATGCCGCCGATTTCCCCCGAGCGCTTGAGCGATGGGGAGGTCAAGCAGATTGTCGAGTACCTGAAGTCGTTGACATCGAGATGACGGAAGGCCTGGTCCAAGTCCGCTGACTCGTCGACAGTGGACGGCTCGGCCCCCGGCCGGAGCGTTCACATGCGGACACGGCTTGCGTGGTTGTTCGTGCTCGCGCAGGCGAGGCCTCGTCGATCGATTCTCGACGCGCGCATCGATCCCGGTCGCGTCGTGGCCCTGAAGTGATGCCGGGGCGGCTGACGTTCGCCGTGTTGGTGCCGCTGCTTTCAGTGTTTCTTGCGGCGGGTCAGGACACGCACTCTTCCCACGTGCAGGCGATACCCGCCGAGCTGCTCGACCGCCCGGTCCCGCTCCGGCGCGGCATCGGGAGCGCGCACGAGAGAGTCTCAACCCGGTCTACCGAGGCGCAGGCGTTCTACGATCAGGGACTTGCGTACCTGCATTCGTACGTCTGGATCGACGCGGCGCGCTCGTTCCACCAGGCGCTGAGGCTCGACTCGCAGATCGCCATGGCTCACCTCGGCCTGAGCTACGCCGAGTGGGAGCTGAACCGGCCGGGAGAGGCGCGGGCGGCGTTCGAGCGCGGACGCGAGCTCGCGAAGAGCGCGACCGACCGCGAGCGGCAGCGCATGACGCTCCGCGGCATGGAATTCGACGCCATCGCGAATCCGCGCGATCCGGCCCGTCTGACGGCGTATCGTCGCGCGCTCGACGAACGACTGGCGCACGATCCGCTGGATGCCGAGCTATGGCTGCTGCGCGGCATGGCCGAGGCTCCCACGCCGGGCGATCGCGGTCAGGGAAGCCCCGCCGGATCGATGAAGCACTATCAAAAAGTGCTCGCCATTCAGCCCAATTCGATGGCCGCCCATCACTACCTGACGCACGCCTGCGAATCCGCCGGCCGCATCGACGAGGCGCTTCAGCACGGCCGCACGTTTGCCGCGCTGGCGCCGGCCGTGCCGCATGCGCGTCACATGTACGGGCACAACCTGCGCCGGACGGGGCACATCGACGAAGCGATTGCGGAATTTCAGGAGGCGTACGACCTCGAGGTGGCCTACTCACGGGCGGAACGGATTCCGATCGAGTACGACTGGCATCATCAGCACAATCTCGATCTGCTGGCGATGTCTTTTCAGTACGTCGGGCAGATGAAATCCGCGGAACGCCTGTTCAGAGAGTCGTTCGCCATCGCCTCGCCGATGATCGTGCAGGAGTTTGCCAAGCGGGAGTGGCCCGGATTCCTGATCGATCGAGGGCGGTGGGATGAAGCAACAGCCGCGGCCGGCACGATGATCGGGCATCCCTCGCCAATCGTCAGTGCCACCGGCCACATACTCGCGGGCCGCGCGCACCTGAACGCGCGACGGCTCGGCGAAGCGGCCGAACACGCGAACACCGCGCTGAGGATACTCAAGAGCATCTCGCAGGGCGCCGGCCTGGTCACGCCGCCGTTCGAGGAGCTGCAGGGCGAGTTCCTTCTGAGAACCGGCCAGCAGGCAAAGGGCCGCGCGATGCTCGACGGCGTCGTGAAAAGGGTGCGCGGTGAGCCGGGGCCGGACGAATGGAGCCAGGCGCTCTTCACGCTCGATGGCATCGCGCGCGCCGCGCGGGAGGCTGGCGATTGGCCGTTCGCGGGCCGGATCGCTCAGCAGATGTTGCAGCACGATCCGTCATACGCCGGGACCCACTACGCCCTCGCACTCGTGGCCGACCGTGAGGGCAAACGCCCGACTGCCCGCGCCGAATTCACGCTCGCCGAAAAATACTGGAAGAAAGCGGACCCGGATCTGCCGGAGCTCATCCGGTTGCGAGGCTGGCTCAGGGCGAACCGGGTTCATCCCTGAGGGCGTCTTCGAGGGCTTTCCACGGAAAATACTTACACGACGCCGGCGCACCAGTTCGTCCCGTCCTGGCGCGGTTCGGGCTGCGGTGTTGCGATTCGTCCCATTTCGATTGTCTCCGTCACTACCGTCGGGTATCAACGGTCACACCGGAGTCGATCCGAAGGGCTGATACATACGGTCGTGGCGGGAGACGAGCGTCTGGCGCGTTCGTATTTCGTTAAGGAGAAGTTATGGCACGAAAGGTCGCTTTGAGATTCACTCTGGCTGTTCTTGGCGGCCTGGTGCTCTACCCGCCAGCGTTGTATGCACAGAGCGCGATCGCCGGCGTCGTGAAGGATTCATCAGGCGCTCTGCTGCCGGGCGTGACCGTGGAGGCTGCGAGCCCGGCGCTCATCGAGAAAACGCGCTCCGTCGTCAGCGACGAGCGCGGGGCATATACGATCGTCGACCTGCGCGGCGGCACGTACACCGTGACGTTCACGCTTCAGGGCTTCACCACGTTCAAGCGCGAAGGCCTCGAGCTGCCCAGCAGTTTCACGGCGACGGTGAACGCGGACCTGCGCGTCGGCGCCCTCGAGGAGACGATCACGGTGACGGGGGCCTCGCCGGTCGTGGACACGCAGAGCACGGCGAAGTCCGTCACGCTCAATCGGGCGGTCCTGGACTCGATTCCCACGGGACGCACCGCTCAAACCGCCGCGGCGCTCGTTCCCGGCGTCGTCATGGGGACGCCGGACGTCGCAGGCTCGAACGGCATGAATCAGAACGCATCCCAGGCGCATGGCATGGTCGGCGATCAAGCGACCGTGCTGCTCGACGGGATTCAACTCAACGGCATGTGCGGCAACGGCGCGACGCAGTCGTATTCCAACACGCAGAACTACGAGGAGATCGTTGTCCAGAACAGCGGCGCGGGCGCCGACGTGTCCGCCGGCGGCGTGCGTCAGAACCTGATCACGAGACGGGGCGGGAACACGTTCCACGGTTCCGGAGCCGTCGCCTTCGCCAGCGGGAACTGGCAGGCCGATGCGCTCACGCCGGATCTGGTCGCGCGCGGTCTGACCAGGGGCGACAGCTTCGACAAAATCTACGACTATGAAGCCGGTGTTGGTGGCAAGTTCGTCAAGGACAAGCTGTGGTGGTTTCTCGCCGCACGCAAGAATGACGTCGAGACACTCGTCGCCGACACGTTCAACCCGGACGGCACCCAGGGCGTGAATTCGCAGTACATCAAGAACAGCTCGCTCCGTCTGACGGCGCAGCTCGGCCCGCGCCATCAGATCAACGGCTACTACGACCGGGTCTGGAAATACATCGGCGCGAACATGAGCGGCGGCCAGGCGCCGAGCGCGGCCATCCTGACCTCTCCGTCTCCGCTCTACGGCCAGGGCCAGCTCAAATGGACGTTTGCCGTGTCGAACAAGCTGCTGATCGAGGCGGGGTCGAACCATTACCAGGCCTATCGCACGAACTCGTACGAGCCCGACTGCGCCTGCTACGACCTGCCGTATGGATCGGCCGCCTGGCTCGCCAACGTGACGCACCGCGATCTGTCGCTGGGCACGTTGACGGGGGCCGCGCCCATCGGGCCCACGACGCAGGATCCGACGCGCCGCTTCTTCGACGGAACGGTGTCGTACGTGACCGGTTCCCACAATTTCAAGTTCGGCGTCCAGGATCAGAAGGGGTTCGAGATATTCGCGTATGACAAGAACGGCGACCTGGAGTTGAACTATCAGAACAACGTGCCGACGTCCGCGAACATCTTCAACACGCCCGTGCGGTATTCGAATTCGATGGATGCGTTCTGGGGGATCTACGGTCAGGACACGTGGACCACGAAGCGGTTCACGATCAACCTCGGACTGCGCTGGGAAAACTTCGCCTCGTCGATTCCCGCGGAAGTCGTGGGGCCGGGTCGTTTCGTCGGCGACCGGAACTACGGCGGCGACACGTTCCCGACGTGGAAGAGCGTGAATCCGCGGTTCGGCGTGGTCTACGACGTCTTCGGCACCGGCAAGACCGCGGTCAAGTTCAGCGCCAACAAATATCAGACGCAGCTCACCGATGGTCTGACCAACGCCTACAACCCGATCCGCAGCCAGTCCGCCACCGTGACGTGGAGCGATTTGAACAGGGACAACATCGCGCAGACCAACGAGCTCAATCTGGCTCAGCTTCCCGCCGGCTTCGGGAACGTCACGCCCGGGTGTTCGGTGATTGCCAATCCCGGTGCGGTTCCCTGTGCGACGAATCAGCTCGATCCCAATCGCAACCGCGGCTACAACGTCCAGTACAGCGTCGGCATCCAGCACGAGCTGCTGCCGCGGGTCTCGGTCAACGCGAACTACTTCCACACCGAATTCCACGACCTGGGGATGACCTACAACACGCTGCAGAGTCCCTCCGATTACACGCCGGTGCAGATCGTGAGCCCGCTGGATGGCAGCGTCATCACGATGTACAACGTGAGCGCCGCCGCGCGCACGAAGGTCCTGAATCTGCTGACCAACGATCCCAACGCGAAGAAATGGACCAACGCGCTCGAGTTCGGGTTCGGGGCCCGGATGGCCAGAGGCATGGTGCTCTTCGGCGGCCTGTCGATGGATCGGACGATCCAGGTGCTCTGCGACGATCCCAGCAATCCGAACAACCTGCTGTACTGCGATCAGAGCAGGAGCAATATTCCGTGGCTCGTCAACATGAAGCTGTCGGGGTCCGTGCCGCTGCGATACGGTGTCGTGCTGGGGGCGTCGTTCCAGAGCTACAAGTATCTGATCGGTGGCGCGACCATCAGCAATGCCACGGCCAGTTACGGCACCCAGTGGCTCGTCACGCCGACCACACGGTACGCGGCGAATTGCACCGGGCCGTGCGCGCCGGGGGCGATTGTCAATCCCGGCATGACGGTGGCGTCGCTGTCAGTACCGCTGGGCGCCCCGGGCACGGAATCGACCGATCGCATCAACCAGCTCGATATCAACGTCGGCAAGTGGATCACCGTCGGGAAAGTGAGGTTTCAACCCGAGGTCAGCGTCTTCAACGCGCTCAACAAGCTGGCCGCGTATGCCTTCCGCTCGTACAACTACACGACCACGTCGTATTTTCAGCCGTCCACCATCCTGCCGCCGCGCATCCTCCGGCTCGGGATGCAGGTGAAGTGGTGAGGGTTGGCTGTCGCATCGCGGTGAACAGAAGGAGCAGACGATGAGCATGCGAACCGCTCTCTTGATCGCCATGGCCATCCTCGTGGGGAGCCTCGCCCTCATGGCGCAGGTGAAAGACCTGCGCCCGGTCCAGGTCAGCACATACGGCCCGGTCACCGAGCAGATGCTCCGCAACCCGCCGCCCGACGAGTGGCTGAACTGGCGGCGTACGGATAACAACTGGGCCTACAGCACGCTGAACGAAATCAACAAGACGAACGTCGGGCAGATGCAGCTGGTGTGGTCGTGGTCGATGGACGATACGGGCGCGAATGAAGCGACCCCGCTCGTGCACGAGGGCATCATGTATCTGCCGAACCCGCGCGGCGTGATCCAGGCGCTGGATGCGGCGACGGGCGATCTCATCTGGGAGTATCGCCCAGGGATGGAAGCCCCGGCTCCCAGAAACCCGAATGCGGCTGCGGGGGGTGGCGAACAGACGATCATCCCGCGGCAGTCGCAGCGGCCGGTGGCCGCTCCGCCCGCTGGCGGTGGTGGAGGTGACGAGGGACGAGGGATCCAGAGAAACATCGCGCTCTACGGTGACAAGGTTTACGGCACGACCAATGAGGCGCATATCGTCGCCGTGGATGCCAAGACGGGAAAGCTCGTGTGGGACACGCAGATGGCCGACGCAAAGCTCGGCTACCAGTACACGGCCGGCCCCATCGTCGTTCGCGGCAAGGTGATCGCCGGCATCACGGGATGCAGCCGCTACAAAGAGGACGTCTGCTTCATCGCCGGCCTCGATGCGAATACCGGCAAGGAACTCTGGCGCACGTCGAGCATCGCCCGTCCCGGCGAACCGGGCGGCGACACGTGGGGCGATTTGCCGCTCATGTTCCGGGCGGGCGGCGATGCGTGGATTCCAGGCAG
>Ga0137409_10004442_pt1 | contig 14711 bp, 16 predicted proteins | sample CZODoug1_16funga_FD_122059 | JGI IMG/M metagenome (GOLD analysis project Ga0137409, IMG submission 122059) | Vadose zone soil fungal communities from Angelo Coast Range Reserve, California, USA - CZODoug1_16fungal (Hybrid Assembly) | ecosystem: Environmental > Terrestrial > Soil > Vadose zone... | reverse complement strand
CCGTAAAGAATATCGCTGATCAGCCGGTGGCCATGCGTCGTCATTGCTATGAGATCGACATTTTTCTCGCGCGCGAGCTTTACGATCTCATCGGAAGGTTCACCTAACGCTAGCACGGCCTCACAGCTAAAACCTTCACCTGTCAGATCACGGGCGCGCTTTTCCAGATAAGCGCGGTCCTGCGTCATCTCTTCGCTTTCGGCGAGTTGAAGTTGATTAAAGTTCCGGGCGACCCAGCCGTCAGCGACGTGCACCAGGAGCAATTTCGCACCTGTCATGCACGCCAAAGGTTTGATGTGCATAAGAATGGTTTCATCAGCCGGACTGTTCTCGAGCGGGATCAAAATGTGGTGATACATGGCTTCGCCACGTTAAAGTGATTGAATCCTTAACGGTTAAATCGGTTGTGAATCATCATTTGGGAGCGGGCAATCGAAGCGAATTGTAGAGCGCTTTCAGCACGGCGTCGGGGAGAAACGTATCCAAGAGCAGTTTTAGGTTGAGCACAATGATTATCCCCGCGGTCGTCCATCCAAGAATTTTTATCCATAATGGATTTGCGAATTCACCCATCTTTGGTTTTTCGTTCGTGAACCGCATCAGCGGCCAGACTGCGAATCCGAGCTGCATACTTAAACAGACCTGGCTGGCAATCAGCAACTCGGTAGTTTTTCCTTCCCCGAAGATTCCGATCACGAGCACCGCAGGAATGATCGCAATCAGGCGCGTGATCAGCCGGCGCAACCAAGGGGTAATTCGAAAATTAAGAAAACCTTCCATCACAATCTGGCCTGCGAGCGTACCGGTGAGAGTTGAGTTTTGTCCGGATGCAAGCAGCGCAACCGCAAACACAATGCTCGCAATGCTAACGCCCAACAGCGGACTGAGTAGTTTGTACGCTTCTTGGATCTCGGCCACGTCCTGATGCCCGGACCAATGAAACACTGCTGCTGAAACGATCAGAATCGCCGCGTTAATGAACAGCGCGAACATGAGCGCGAGGGTGGAGTCGATTGTCGCAAATTTGATCGCCTCCCGCCTGCCGCCGGGCGTTTGCTCGAACTTGCGCGTCTGCACAATTGAGGAGTGCAAATACAGATTGTGCGGCATTACCGTCGCGCCGAGGATGCCAATGCTGACGTACAGCATTTCCTGATTTGCGACAATTCGCGGGCCCGGGACGAACCCGCCAAGAATGCCAGCCAAGCTCGGCTGAGAGAAGATAATCTCTGCAGCAAAACAACCGCCGATGATAGCAATCAACGTGATGACGATCGCCTCGATGTAACGAAATCCCTTGGTTTGCAGGTATAGCACCAGCAGCACATCCGATGCGGTGATGATGCAACCCCACACAAGCGGAATCCCGAAAAGAAGCTGCAACCCAATGGCCGAACCGACGACTTCAGCTAAATCGCACGCAGCAATTGCGATCTCACAAATGACCCAGAGAAACCAAACGACCGGTCTCGGATAGTGATCACGACAGGCCTGCGCCAGATCGCGCCCGGTGGCGACGCCCAGCTTGATGCACAAGTGCTGGAGCAGAATGGCCATCAGATTTGAAATCATTACCACCGATAAAAGGGCGTATCCGAACCGTGCGCCTCCGGCCAAATCAGTCGCCCAGTTGCCTGGATCCATATAGCCCACGGCGACCAGGAATCCCGGACCGGAAAATGCCATGAGCTTCCTCCAAAAGGATGCCGTCTGTGGCACAAGGATGGTGCGATGGACCTCCGGCAAGGAAACCTGACCGCCGGTCCGTCGCCAAGCCGCGCGAGGTCTTGCTGTGGTTGCTATTTCCGGCTGTGCCATGAATGCCGCTAAACGATTCTTAGGTGAAACTAACTTGTTTATTGTCGTATATTATTCTGTCAAGAGACAATCTTTGGTTATTGACTGTTGTGGTGATGCTTTTATGTTCGCCGGCATGCGAAACAAAAAGGCGTCTCAATCGCCGGCTGGCACTTCCACGGCTGTGGAGGATTACCTCGAACGTATCCTTGAACTCATCAATTCCAAGGGATACGCCAGGGTGATCGATATCGCGGGTGCCTTAAAGATTTCTCAGGCCAGCGTCACCAACATGGTTCAACGTCTCGATGCCGAGGGGCTTCTCAAATATGAAAAGTACCGCGGGCTTATTCTAACCGCCGCAGGTAAAAAACTGGCCCGCAGAATCGCCCAACGGCACAAGCTACTCACTGAGTTCCTGGGACTGCTCGGTGTAGACGACCGAGTGATTCATCATGATGTCGAGGGCATGGAGCACCACATCAGTCCCTCCACGTTGCGCGCAATTGCGGCGCTCACCCAGCAATTGCAGCGTAGACCCACCCTACGCGCCCAATTGCAAGCCAGCGCGCTTTAGCAACTGCTCGGAATACTCCACCGCTACGGATTCCTAGAGCTCGTGGCAGTGGCGACGGCGTCGCTCAACTTCTTGAAATTCAGCTGCTTCACGCGGCGGTTATCGGATTCGGAAACCGTAACCAAATAACCATCGATCTTAACTTGTTCGCCGGTCTTCGGTAGATGCCCCAGCAGATGAGTCACGTAACCGCCGATCGTACTTACGTCAGGGCTTTCCAAATCAAGCTTCGCGAGATCGTTTAACTCGTACAGCCCAAGCGCTCCGTCCACACTGAATTCATTTGCGCTGATTTTGCGAAACTCTTCCTTTTCGGAATCGAACTCATCCTGAATGTCGCCAACGAGTTCCTCCAACACATCTTCCAGAGTCACGAGCCCCACAGTCCCCCCAAATTCATCCACAACGATTGCCACGTGCGCATGCTTGCTAAGGAATAATCTAAGCAGATTTTCCAGCGCCATCATCTCGGGGACCGGAAGCAACTCGCGTTTGATCTGCATCAAATCGGGATGCGGATCGCGCATCATGAGAAGCAGGTCCTTGATATGAATGAGGCCGATCGTGTTATCGAGGTTGTCGCGGCACAGCGGGAAACGCGTGTGCTGCGACTCGATCGCCTTTTTTACATTTGTTTCGAAATCATCCTCCACATTCAGGTAAACGATTTCGCCGCGAGGTGTCATGATATCGCGGACGACGCGGTCCCGCAGATCCAGCACGTTGAATACAAGTTCACGGCCGAGAGCTGTTACCTCTGCTGATTTTTCGCTTTCGCGTACTATGAAGCGCAGTTCTTCTTCGCTGTGCGCCAGTTCTCCTTCGGCAATTGGTTCGACGCGAAGAATCCGCCGGAGCACCCAGTTGCTCGCGGCGTTTAGAAACCCGATGGCCGGTTTGAAGATTACATAAAACCATCGCAGTGGCGCACTCACGAACAGCGCAGAAGGCATGGCTTTGCGGATCGCGAGAATCTTTGGTGCTTGTTCGCCCACCACGATGTGCAAAAACGTGATCGCCGAAAAAGCCAGCGCGAACGAAATCGATTTGATCACGGCGGGTGATTCGATTCCTGCCAAAGCGAAAAACGGCTGAAGCATTCGCCCGAGGAAAGGTTCTCCCAACCAGCCAAGGCCGAGGCTGGCCATGGTTATGCCGACCTGACACGCAGAAAGGTAGGCATTCAGATTGTCCTTCATCGCTCGTAGTAAACCAGCTCGCTTGCTGCCGCTGGCGGCCATGGTCTTGAGATGGCTGGTACGAATTTTGACGAGCGCAAACTCGGCCGCAACGAAGAAGCCGTTTAGTAGTACAAGCACGGCGATCGCCAGTAGTTTGCCAAGCAACACCATCGGCGGGTCCCAGTGCTGCACAATCGTTTCGGCACTTGGAGCTAGAGCTAGGGGAAACATTCCAAAGTTCATCTGTACCAGCCCGGACGCGCCCGACTGACGCGTCGCAAAGCGATGTGGCTACAATTTACCAACTAGATTTGGTTACGCCAGGGATCAACCCCTGCGAAGCCAGTTCGCGAAAAGTCAGACGCGACATCTTGAACCGACGAATGAACGCACGCCGGCGGCCAGTGACTTCGCAGCGGTTCACCACGCGCGAAGGACTCGCGTCACGCGGCAGTTGCGCCAGGCCGGCGTAGTCCTTTTTCGCCTTTAGCTCGGCGCGCAACGCAGCGTACTTTTTCACTGTTGCGCGTTTGCGTTGATTGCGGTTAATCCAGGCTTTCTTAGCCATAAAGAGCGCTGATTATAACGCCAGCCTCCTAATTTGCAACCGCGAGTCGAACAATCCTAGCCGAGAGCGCCTGCGCGCCGCCGCTGTTTGACCAGCGTACTAGTGGACCGGCGAGCGCCGTCTCGGGTAGATGAGCGCTTCTGCTTTACCGCCTGTGTCCGGTTCAAGCTATCTTGTAACACCTTCACCAGATCAACAACGTTGGTTGGCGTAGGAGCAGCCGGCGCTTTTGCCGTGATCTCCTTGTGCTGGGCCTTTTGTTCGATGATTTCCATTAACGCCGTCCGGTATTCATCCCGATATTTCTCCGGCTCCCAGGCAACAGCCATGCTTTCGATGAGCGCTTGCGCCATTTTCAGTTCCTTGTCACTGACCGCGGTACTCGAGCCGTTTTGCAAGACATCGGCGCTCAATATTTCGCTCGCGAAATGCATTAGCTCTAGAATCAGGAACAAGCCGTCCGGTTTCACCGCTGCGAGGTGTTCGCGATTGCTGATCACCACCTTGGCAATACCAATTTTTCCCGTTCCGCTGAGCGCCTTGTGTAAGACTGCGTAAGCTTTTTCCCCGCCTTTTTGCGGCTCAAGGAAATACGGCTTGTAGAAAAACTTCGGATCGACCTGCTCCAAATCAACGAAATCGGTAATGTCGATCGAATGGGTGGATTCGATGCGCACCTTCTCGAAGTCCTCATCCTTCATCACAACATAACGACCGCGCTCGAATTCGAAGCCCTTTACGATCTGGTCGGCTGGAACTTCCTTTGAGTCCGCTTCCGCCACCTTTTTGTATTTGATTGGACTGAGATCGCTGGAACGAAGCTGCCGGAAACTAAGCTTCTCCTCTCGCGTGGCGGGATAAACCGCCACTGGAATGTAAACCAGCCCGAAGCTGATACTGCCTTTCCAGATGGGACGCATACGGGGAATGCTTTCCCAAAGCGCTCTGCCTGTCAACCTTAACCGGTCCTCCGCCGGCAGCTCGTCTGCCTCGCTGAAATTCCTTGCAACTCGGAGAAACGGTCTGATGTTGATAGTTGAAATGAGCCTCCTCGCCAGCTTCATGAACTTGGCCGGACCGGACTTGATCGTCATCCTGCTGATCGTCCTCGTTTTATTTGGAGCAAAGAAATTGCCCGAGCTCGCCCGCGGAATGGGCCAGGCGGTCAAGGAGTTTCAAAAAGCAAAGGACGAGTTCAACGACGAACTGCACAAGGCTGGGAAGTCTGATACGCAAGTTGCCAAGCCTGAGGTGAAACCGGCTGAGTCGACCGTCGCGCGAACTGACAGCCAGGAAGCTTCTAGCGTCACCGCGCCGCAACCGAGTGTCGCAGTCACTCCTGGCGATAAAGCCGATCAGGTCTAGCTAGCTTTTCGAAACCGGCGCGTCTCCGCATTGCGCACTCCCAAGCGTACGCGACACGACGGAAACGTTCCCTGCGATTTTGCACGAAGTGCTTTTGGAGTTCACACGCGTCCTCGCGTTGCTTTCTGGAAGTGAGCACTCTGACGTTCTGCACGTTTGACCGAACACGCAATTTACGGCAAAATCCCCGCTCGTTTATGTCTGAGCCGAATTTGCGTGCCCAAATCAAGGAGATGCTGGTCAAAAATCTGATGCTGCAAGTTACTCCTGAACAAATCGGCGATGAGCTGCCGCTTTTCGGTCCGGATGGACTAGGCCTCGATTCCATCGACGCGTTGGAGCTGGTTGTGAGTATGGAAAAGACGTTCGGCGTGGGTGTTCCAAATTCCGATGTAGCCGGAAAAGCGCTTCGGACTGTAAACACGATTCACGATTACATTCTCGAAAAGCGCGCCGCGGCTGCGTAGATGTGCTAACCGCGCACCGCCGTAGCGTTTCGACGTGAACAGTCTCTACGTAGAGAGTAGCCGCAGCTGGGGCGGACAGGAATATCGCACCTGCCTGGAAATTAACTGGCTCAACGCACATGGGCATCAGGCATGGTTGATCTGCAATCCGGACAGCCAGGTCCACTCGAAGGCGTCGGAACTCGGCACGCGGCTGGTCACAATGCCGCTCCGCAGCCGGGTTGATCCGCTCTGCTCATTGCGCCTTTGGAAGTTTTGCCGGAAGAACAGAATCGATCTGCTCAAAACCTACAGCTCAAAGGATCACTGGATTTGCCTACCACTTTTCCTTTGCGGAATTCCATTGAGCCGCGCGCGCTGCATCACCGATCCAATCGGCAGCCAAAGTCGCGCATTTGTTTTCAAGTACGGCTGTTCGCAAATCGTTGCCGACGCTTCGGTGATAAAACGCCAGTTGGTGGGAAAACACGGCATTGATCCCGCAAAAATTGAAGTCATCGGTTCAGCTGTCGATTTGGAAAAGTTCAAGCCTCCGCGCGACCGGACAAAATTCCGCCATGAAATCGGTCTCGGCGACGATATCCCGCTGATCGGCAACGTGGGGATGATTCGTCCGGACAAAGGTCAAATCGAGCTGGTCAAATCGGCCCCTCTGGTTTTTGAGAAACGTCCCGATGCGCGTTTCGTCATCGTCGGCCAGGGCACCGGGATTTTGAAGCGCGGCATCAATGTGAGGAACGCAATCGATCGCGCTGGATTTGCCGACAAAATCATCATGGCTGGTTATCGCTGGGACACGCCGGATATCTACGCAGCATGCGACATGATCGTGATTGCGTCGCTGCGCACCGAAGCCTCTCCAATTGTCTTGCGTGAGGCTTTCGCCAGCGGACGACCCGTGATCGCTACCAAGGTGGGTGATATTCCAGAAATTGTTCGCCATCGCGAGAACGGTCTGCTCATTGAACCCGGGAATACTCAGGCATTGGCGTCGGCGATCCTGGAATTCATTTCCGATCCGGAACTCGCAGCGCATTGCGCAGCGAATGGCCTTCGCTACGCGACCGAAAATTTTTCGTTCGACAAAATGATGGACGCGAAGCTGCGCGCCGATCTTGCTGTATTGCGGAAGAAACAAGGGCGCGAATCTGCTTCCCGCTCTTCGCCGGACATTACATCGTCGGGGAACAATTGATCGCATCAATCAGCTGACGGAAGCGGCCAAATCTGCTGCGAATCGGGGTGAAAATCAGCCGGGGCAAGTCGAGAGTTTCAAGCTCATCGTTTTCTTTCGGAAGTGCAACGCGCTGGACAATCTTGCCCGTGCGCAGGATGTCCGTGAAGTGATTGTTCAGATCGACGAGCGCTTCGTTCGATAACGAACGATTAAGGCGGATGACGAAACGCTCCCCCACCCAGCGCGCCGAGTGAAAGACCTTGTAGAATTGCGTGATCTCAGCGGCGGCGTCTTGCGCGCTGTGTTTGATTTTGAAAAACGCGAAGTCTTCCTCCGAAATGAAGCCAAACTTGAGCAGACGCTCCGTAAGAAATTGCATCCACGTCTCCCAATATTTTCCGCGTGGCCGGTCCAATAACACTACCGGGACGATGCGCGTTTTGCCGGTTTGCATCAGCGTGAGCACCTCGAACGCTTCATCCATCGTCCCAAAACCGCCGGGGAGCAGCGCGAACGCGTGCGCCTCTTTCACGAAACTCAATTTGCGAGTAAAAAAGTAATTCAGCGTCACGAGCTTGGGATCGCCCTCGATGATTTCGTTTACTCGCTGCTCCGAGGGCAAACGGATGCTAAGCGCAAAGCTGTGCGCGCGCCCAGCCCCGCGCTGCACGGCACCCATGATTCCGTCGCTGCCGCCGGCGATCAGCATGAAGCCTCGTCTGACCATTTCGCAGGCAAAATCTGTCGCCATTTTGTAATTGGGTGAATCGTCCGCGCTTCGCGCCGATCCGAAAACGGCCACCTTTCGCAAATGCTTGAATGGCGCGAAAATCTTCGCTGCAGAGCGCATCTCTTTAGCAGAACGGTTGATCAGCTTGAGGTCTGCTACGGTCATTTCGTCGCGTGCAATCTTCAGCGCGGTCGCAATCATTTCCTCGATCAGCGCCGAAGATTTTTGCGTACCCCAATCCCGAACCAGTCGTCTGACTCGCGCATCAAACGGTGGACCGACGCTCCAACGTCTTCTACTTGCTCTCGCTTGCACCCGATCAATTGCTTCTTCTGGGGACGCTTTCACGTGACGGAAATTTCGGCTTAAATGGAAATCAAATCCTCAAGAATCTCGCGCATATGGCGGATCGGCAGCGAATAATGTCCTTCGTCTTGAATGAATCGCGCTTTGCAATTCGGGAAACGGTTCGCGATTGCTTCCGCCAGCCGAACGGCGAAAGCGCGATCTTCTATTCCATGCCAGAGTCGCACAGGCACGCGTACATCCTCGAGCGCGAATCCCCACGGCTCCGCGTAAATCCGTGCGTCGACCAATACGCCTTCCACCGAGCCGCGCCAGGCGCGCCGTTGGCTCTCGAAAATCGCTTCAAAAGCTGCGTCGTCGCGCAAACTGGCCGCGTCGCACGGGCGCAATAGCAGCATCTTTAAAAGCAGCGGACGAAGCCGGATCGGCGCACGGAACGATAAGAATGGTCGTGCCAGCCAAAACAATCGCCGCAACAGTTGCGGCCGATCCCGATAAAATGCCAGCATCCAGCGATAAAACGGCAGTAATCCTTTGAAATCCTTCAGCTCGGCAAATGGAATCACTCCGCCTACGATGGCGATCGCGCGCACTCGTTCGGGTATCGCGACTGCGGTCGCATACGCATAGGGCGCGCCACCAGAGATCGCGAGGATTCGGAATTCGCCGAGCTCGAGATCATCAGCAAGCCGTTCAACAAGCGACGGCCAGTCGCTCAACTTTCGATCGAGTTGCATGCTCGAGCCGCTGATGCCCGGCCGGTCCGGTGAAATAATGCGAACACCGAGAGAACGCGCTGGTTCATCTGCGAGTTGCGCCATCGTGCGTGAGCTCGGCCAGCCGTGGCAGAATATCACCGGCGTCCCAGTTGGGTCGCCGTATTCTTGAAACGCAACGACGCTACCATCACAAAGGTGAACGATATTTTTCGTATACATCTATCGGCAGCCTCTCTTCCGTAGTTGTATTGCAAGGCCTCAATCTGTAGTCCAAAGTGTACCGCGAAAATACAACTGTGCTTTTCGAAGCTTTGTTATGAACCATCACTCGCAACCTCCTCCAGGAAAAATTTCGGAGCACGGCAACGGGATTGGCGCACCATCACCCGAGGAAGTGGAAAGACGCGCCAGAGAAATTGCCATGATCGACGAGCGCAACCCTGACGAGTTTACCGAGGCGGATTGGGCACGGGCGCGCCATGAATTAATGGGCGAAGAAAACAACGTTCCTCCCGAGGAGACTCCCGATAATGCCGAGATGACCGAAGAATGGAGCGTCATCGCCAGTTCCAAAGGCCACCGCGTACCGCGTCCAGGCACAGAGGAAGAGGAGAGCGTCGGTGAGCATCTCGTGATCGAAGGCATCGAGGAGGCAACTCACGATCAAATGCTCGAAGCGCGACGGGAAGAACGCGACCGAGAGGGAGACAATCCTTGAGCCCGCCCTCTGTTGAAACCGCCTCCACAACGGCGGCGGCGGATCGATCTCTTTTCCGAGCGAGCCAATCCCGGATCGAGCGCTTGCGCGATCGCTTTCATCAAATCAGGAATTTCACGAATTCGCTGTGTGCTGGTCTCGAACCCGAAGATTGCGTCGTGCAATCCATGCCGGACGTCAGTCCGACCAAATGGCACCTCGCGCATACCACGTGGTTTTTCGAAACTTTTATCCTGAAAAAATTCATCCCGGGATATCGCGCAGAAATTCCAGAGTACGCTTACCTTTTCAATTCCTATTATAACACTGCTGGCGACATGCACCGGCGGGATCTGCGCGGGTTGATCTCGCGCCCGACTGTTAGCCAAGCGCAGCGTTATCGGGCATCGGTCGATTCACACATCGACGATCTGCTCTCAAATCCCGACGAAAGTGTACTCGATGAAATGGAAGCGATCCTCGTCCTCGGCTTCCATCACGAACAGCAACATCAGGAATTGCTCATCACGGACATCAAGCACGTCTTCGCGCAAAACCCGCTCTATCCTGTTTTTCGTCAGCGAAACCGCGATGTCGCCGCAAAAAAAATTACCCCGATCTACTTTATCGATTTCGAGGAAACCGTGACTGCGATAGGCCATGATGGCGACGGATTCGCCTATGACAACGAAGGGCCGCGGCATCGGGCACTCGTTCCCGCGTTTTCGCTGGCAACGCGGCCGGTCACAAATCGCGAATTCATCGCGTTCATCGAGGACAACGGCTATAGCCGGCCGGAATTCTGGTTATCGCTCGGCTGGATGACTGTGAACGAACAACGCTGGAACGCGCCGCTTTACTGGACAAAACGCGACGGCGCCTGGTGGAATTTCACGCTCTCCGGCCTGCGCCCTGTCGATCAATCCGAGCCTGTCACCCATGTTAGCTATTTCGAAGCTGACGCCTATGCCAATTGGGCTGGAGCACGGCTCCCGACTGAGTTCGAATGGGAGCGCGCGGCGTTGAGTTGTCCAATCGAAGGCAATTTCGTCGAGACCGAACTCTTCCACCCGGTGGCTGTAGTGTCCGCTGTCTCAGGGGACAAACCGGGAAAAGGTCTTCACCAAATCTTCGGCGACGTTTGGGAATGGACGCGCAGCGCCTACTCGCCCTATCCCGGCTACCGCGCTGCTCCCGGCGCGCTTGGCGAGTACAACGGCAAATTCATGTGCAACCAATACGTCCTGCGCGGTGGTTCGTGCGCGACATCCCGCACTCATATCCGCCGCACCTATCGCAATTTCTTTCAACCGGAAAAACGCTGGCAGTTCACTGGAATCAGACTCGCACGCGACGCACAGTAAATCGGCTGCGCCCGTCGCTCTGTGCGCGCCAGTTCAACGACACAATGACCGGAGATTCAATCATAGCTCCGCCGCAAGTTTCCCCGACAGAATCGGCGGATTTTCTGGCGGATGTTATTGCTGGTCTGTCGTCGAATCCGCGCACGACCCCGAGCAAATACTTCTATGATGAGCGGGGCGCGGCGTTGTTTCAGAAGATCTGTGAGCTGCCTGAATATTATGTCACCCGCACCGAGATCGATATTCTGGATCGATCTCGCGCTGACATTGCGTCGCAACTTGGACCCAACGTCGAACTAATTGGACTGGGCACCGGTGCCGGCACGAAAACGCGGATTCTGATCGAGGCGCTCGAGAATCCTGCCGTCTATATCCCCGTGGACATCTCGGAAAATCAACTGCGCCAATCAACTGCTCTTTTCCAGAAAATTTTTCCAGACCTGGAAATTCTGCCGGTATGCGCGGACTACCTGCAACCTGTAGTGTTGCCTTCGCCGCGTCACAGACCTGCGCGAAACGTTGTCTATTTCCCGGGATCGACGATCGGCAACTTCGCGCCGGATGAAGCCGTGCAGTTTTTGCGTCGCATCGCGAATGTCTGCCGCGGAGGCGGCGGGCTGCTCATCGGCGTCGATTTAAAGAAGGACCGGCAGGTGCTGGAAGCTGCTTACAACGACAGCGCCGGCGTGACTGCGCAATTCAATTTAAATTTGCTGCAACGCATCAACCGCGAATTGGGCGCAGACTTCGATCTGGATCAATGGCGGCACCGCGCAATCTACAATTCCAACGCCGGCAGGATTGAAATGCATCTCATTAGTGAAATCGACCAGTTCGTGCATTTCAACGAACACAAGTTCCATTTCCGTCGCGGGGAAAAAATCATCACCGAGTATTCTTATAAATATACGCCAGATGAGTTTGCGACGTTCGCTGCCAAAGCCGGATTCAACTTTGTTCGAATGTGGACCGACGAGGCCGGTTTGTTTGGCGTTTTCTACTTTGTGACAGCTTCAGAGTAGCGCGTGCCTCGCGCTTGCCGACCGCGTAATATGCAAGCCGGAGGCATGCACTATTCTAAATGAGCGCGTTGGTGAAGCTCGAAGACATTAGCAAACGCTACGGCGACGCAATCGCACTATACCCGACGAACCTCTCAATTGAGTCGGGCAAAACCACGGTGCTCATCGGACCAAGCGGCTGCGGCAAATCCACGTTGCTGCGATTAATCATTCGCTTAATCGAACCGGATTCCGGTTCGATCGAGTTCGATGGCAAACCGGTTACGCCCGATAACATCAATGCTTTGCGGCGCCGGATTGGTTACGTGATTCAGGAGGGCGGCTTGTTTCCTCATCTAACCGCTCGCGCCAATGTTCTTTTGATGGCGCGCCACATTGGAAAATCCCAAGAAGAAACGCACAACCGGCTCTTGGAATTGTCCGAGCTGACAAGATTTTCAGAAAAGCTGCTCCCGCGTTATCCGGTGGAACTTTCCGGCGGCCAACGTCAGCGCGTCAGTTTGATGCGTGCGTTGATGCTTTCGCCAGAGTTGTTATTGCTCGATGAGCCGCTCGGCGCGCTCGACCCGCTGGTGCGCGCTTCGTTGCAAAAAGATCTCAAAGAAATTTTCACGCGACTCGGTCAGACGGTGCTTTTTGTCACTCACGATTTGGCGGAAGCGATTTATTTTGCCGACGCGATCGTGCTCATGAATGAAGGCCGGATCGTCCAAAAGGGCACGATCACGGATCTGCGCGAAAGACCAGCCGACCCTTTCGTGTCCGAGTTCATCAACGCGCAACGCGGCATCGCGAGTGTATGAATCGAATCAGGCAAGTCGGAAAGCAGGAGGTGCACAAACGCAATCGTTCTGGGCGCCAGGGTTCCTCGGAACCAAAGCAATTCCTCAGATTATTTCTGGCCTCGCGGCTTCCAGGTTCTCTCCTGATCTTTTTCTGCGTTTCCGCTTTCCTGATTAATTCTTCTTCTGCTGCCGATGTCGTCATCGGTTCCAAAAAATTCACGGAATCTTATGTTCTCGGCGAAATCGCGAAACGCACCCTGACCGATGCCGGAATTCCAGCGGAACATCGCCAGGGAATGGGCGGAACAATTATTCTGTGGGAGGCGCTGCGGGGCGGACAGATCGATGCTTATCCGGAATATACGGGAACAATCGCGACGGAGATTTTAAAGAGCGATTCCACCCTATCGTTGGATCAAATTCGGAATTCGCTCGAAAAAGTTGGTGTAGGCATGACGGCTCCGCTGGGTTTCAACAATACATACGCGCTGGTAATGCGACGCAGCGAAGCGCAACGGCTTGGTATCCGCACAATCAGCGATCTACAAAGATATCCCGAGCTTAAATTCGGGCTCACGCACGAATTTCTTGAGCGGCAGGATGGCTGGCGGCCATTGCGCCAGCGCTACGGGTTGCCACAGCAAAATATCATCGGCATCGATCACGCCCTTGGCTACAGCGCGCTTGTTAACGGATCGATTGCTGTAAAGGACGCCTACTCGACGGATGCAAAAATAGAGCAGAATGATCTGTTCGTTCTCGAAGACGACCTTCACTTCTTTCCGAAATATGAGGCGGTCTTCTTGTTCCGATCGTCCACGCGCGCGGACGCAATCGCAGCATTGCGGCGCCTGGAAGGAACGCTGGATGAGACGCGAATGATTCGTCTGAACGCGGAAGCTGAGCGGACGAAGAATTACGCAAGAGCGGCAGATTTGTATTTTGAACAAAGCGCACGTTCGCCCAACGCACTGAATGATTCTTTTCCGCACAAACTGGCGCGCTGGACACTTCGGCATCTCCAGTTGGCTGGATTTTCGTTGCTGCTTTCAATCATCGTCGGGATTCCGCTTGGCATTGTCGCGAGTCGCGGCGGAGTGATTGGCCATGTTATTCTTGGTTTCGCCGGCGTTGTGCAAACCATCCCGTCGCTCGCGTTACTCGCTTTGCTTGTACCCCTCCCCTTTTTTGGAATTAGCGTTCGCACCGCTGTGGCCGATTGTGACTGCGCCTTTCATGGCCGTTGTCGGCAACATTTACGGAAGCTACCTGGCCGGACTCGAAGCTTCTTGCAATGCACTCTGCGCATCCGATAGCAGTTCATTTTGAGGAGTCACCATGAACGCTGCGCTTATCGTAGGCATCCTCGTCGCAGCAGGTATAGCAACTGCGGTCACGAGTTGGTTCTTAACGAGACGGGACTTCACGAGACGCTTTTTGTCCCGTCCGGCAATAGATGCGCGCGAGGCTCTCTCCGAGTTTGCTCCCGATGAAGTTGAATTCCTCGCCACACTCTGGCCGCGTTTGGAGAAGGTTCTGGGAGTACCTCAGGGGAGGCTGCGCCTGACTGATCGGTTCGGCGTCGAGCTTCAGGCCAACCCCAAGCTTGCGATTTATCACGCTGCCGGGGAAGTGATCGAAGACTTGCAGGAGTTATTTCCGGGTCAACCTCTTAGTGTCAGTACGACTAGGGATTACTGCGAGTGTGCACTGCGTCTGTGGAGGGATTCACTCGGTCGGCACGACTTGGTAAGAGCGATGCTTGGCTAACTGATAGAAATGTGGGGTAGAAATGTAGGGTCAACTTGGAACAATCGACATTTGACTTGACGGCGATCGACGGGGCCAGTGTGTGAGCGGTCAGCGTGGTGGCGAGGGCGTTTCAGCCGACGCCTGGAAACCGATCGGCGGCTGCGGGCGCTGGCAGCACAAGGCGGAATCTTATTTGTCGAATGT
>Ga0137409_10004441_pt1 | contig 14713 bp, 15 predicted proteins | sample CZODoug1_16funga_FD_122059 | JGI IMG/M metagenome (GOLD analysis project Ga0137409, IMG submission 122059) | Vadose zone soil fungal communities from Angelo Coast Range Reserve, California, USA - CZODoug1_16fungal (Hybrid Assembly) | ecosystem: Environmental > Terrestrial > Soil > Vadose zone... | reverse complement strand
CGGCGGGGTGATCCTGGGACGGGCCGCGGCGATCGTGCTGGTCGAGGCCGAGTCGGCGCTGCACGTGCGACTGACCGGGCCGATCGAGGCGCGGATCCGGGCCCACGCGCAGCGCAATGGGTTAGCAGCGAAGGACGCCGAGCAGGAGGTCTCGGAGAAGATGCGGAGGTTCATGATGTACATGCACGACATCCATGACATCTGCTACATGTACACCGAGATGGGGCACGAACCACCTCCCTGGATCAAGCGTGAGCTGGAGCGCTGCGACGATCGCTTACGACAGCTCCTTGACGACGCTCATATGGACGGCGGGACGTTCGAGAAGGTTCGTCGAGAGATGGCGAAGGATCCGCTCAACCGATGGGACCACACTAGGCAGATTGCTGCCCCAAAGGAGAATGGAGCATGAAGTTTCGCAAGAAGCCGGTGGTGATCGAAGCCTTCCGGTGGTCTCACGATCCAATTCCGGAGTGGCTTGGATCTGACCCCTATGAAGATGGCGTCCCGCTAAAGATCGCCACCCTTGAAGGCGTCATGACGGCACAGCCCGGCGATTGGATCATCCGAGGCGTCAAGGGCGAAATCTACCCTTGCAAACCTGATATATTCGAAGCAACCTATGAGGCAGTAGAATGAAACAAGGCCACGCAACTCGAGACGTTTCCGAAGGTCAGCCGAAAGGTCGGCCTTACGCGATCAACCAGAACTTCCCATCTCAGCTCGGGTCTGCGATCGACCCGCTTGCGGCAGAGAAGTTCCGAGACGGCCCTGGCCAGATGCCCTTCGGCCCAACCGACGGGATGGCCGCAGGTCCAGGGGCAAACCGAACGGTCAAGCCTCATGGCGGACAAGGGAGCCACTAATGGTCGAAATCATAGGAGGACCATCTTCGGCCCCAGGATGGCTTGCCGAACGTCTCGGTAAGGCCTCCCCCTCAGATGGAGATCCGGAGAAGAATCTTCATCTCCAAGACGACGGACAGGTCGAAACTCATCTGGTCAAGACGAAGCATTCAATCTTTCACCATGGCGTACAAAGGAGATTCTGATGGATTGGGACAAGGTACTGACGCTGCTTCATGTCGCTACGACGGCGAATGACTTTCCGAAGCTGCACCACATTCGTAACGCGGCTATGGCTGAACTTGAGGCGATGGACGCTACTGAACCCCAAGAGGAGGAAGAATAATGGCCCGCAGACCAATCATCGAAGAGGCTTATAAGTCGATGCCCAAGGCTCCATCAGGGCTCTCCCGCCCTGGCCAACGGGACGTACGGAACTATTCTCCACCGAAGGGTCCGACGAACATCACCGAAGCCAAGGCTCCAGGTCTCCACGGGGACGGCCAGTCTGGAACAGAGTATTGCGGATCGCAGAACGAATTCGACTACAATCCAGAAAGCTCTGGCTCAGCCGGCTTGGGTGGAGACTCCATCCGACCGGCTGGAAGTCAAGGACGACGCTAATGAAGATCTTATGTTGCGATCAAGAAGCAAAGAGTATGGGAGAATGGCCTCATACTAGGCCACCGTACATACTCGTAACGTTGTATCATTGCGAGGTATGTGACACCTATGTTAAAGTGATCGATCCTGAAAATCGCCTAGCCAATGTTGGGGAAGCCGCGTGACCTCCCAAGTCGATATCGCCAATCGCGCTCTGGCTGCTATCGGCACGCGCTCGACGGTGGCCTCACTCAACCCTCCGGACTCGAATGAGGCCATCCAAGTCAACATCTACATCGATACCTGCCGCCGCCAAGTCCTTCGCATGGCGCCCTGGAACTCAGCGAAGAACTACAACGTCCTCACGTTGATCTGCGCCGCTCCAGGGACGCCAGAGAACCCAACCGCAGGCACGACAGCGTGGCAAAAGGGTCAACCTCCACCCCCGTGGGTCTATGAATACGCATATCCGTCGGATGCTCTCCGTCCTCTATTCGTGGTTCCTCAGTTCACTACCGGTTTCACTGCCGGTGTTCCTATCACTACTGCTATTACTGGTGGCGCTCCTAATTTCTGGTCTGGACCACCGGTTAAATTCGCCGTAGGGGTCGACCAGGTCGTCAACGGCGTCCCAGCTGTAGGAGGTCCTGATGTCAAGGTCATCTGGACTAACCAGGAATTCGCCGTTCTCGCTTACATCAAGGATCTCTCTAATCCGGATGTTATGGACGATCAGCTACAGGAAGCGTGGGCTATGCACCTCGCTGCGAGGCTTACGATCGCGCTGACTGGAGATAAAGCCCTTGCCAATATGAGGATTAAGGATGCAAATGATATAATACAAATCGCTAGGACGAGCGATGGTAACGAAGGCTTAACTATTAATGATATTACCCCTGATTGGATTCGTACTAGAGGTATAGACTTTGCATGGGACTGGGCCTGGACCCCAGAATGGGGTGCTTTGGACTTTGGAGGCCTATTGCCAAGTTATTAGGAGTGCAGCAATGAAACCCACTATAATCCATTCGAACCCAGAAATCTCGTGGCTAATTGGTCTTATTGAAGGCGAGGGGCACTGTGGTTACCATAATCGTGCACAAGTAGTGACTATAAAGATGGTCGATGAGGACGTTATTAACAGAGCCGCCGATATTATGTGGGCAATTGTGGGAGGGGTTAGGCCATCAATTGATACAAGAGACAATAGTTGGATGCTTAATCGACAAGATACTTTCGCCGTATACGTTACTGGCGAAAGGGCTAGGATTCTTATGGGAGTGATCCTTCCATATATGGGAAGGAAGAAGAGGGCGGATATTTGGAAGGCTTTAAATCGATTCAAGGCTACTAGATACAAGGGGCTAGATCTTGTTTCGTTATTAGGCATAGGAAAGCCAATTGTCTGAGAACGTCATACAGACATCGTTCGCGGCAGGAGAATTGGCTCCTAGCATATTTGCTAGGACAGATTTGGCCACTTATCATCAGGGTTTGGCCACCTGTAGGAACTGGTTCGTCGATTATCGTAGTGGGGTATCCACTCGTCAAGGCTCTGCCTACGTTCTCCAATGCCGCTCCCTTGGCTCTCGCCTCATAGGCTTCTCCGTCACGACCTCCGTGACCTACATGGTCGAGTTCGGCGACCATTATTGCCGATTCTACTCCAATGGCGCCCCGGTCCTTGAATCCCCCTTTGGGATATCCTCGATCTCTAACGCTTCGTCTGCTATTGCTACTGTCCCTGGGCATAACTTCGTTGTTGGAGATTGGATCTTCCTCGCTAACACCGTTGGTATGCCCCAGATAAACGATCGCTTTGCGGTAGTTGCGGGTGTGATAGGCAATTTTATCACCCTTAATGATGTTAATGGAAATTCGATAAACTCCACGTTGTTTGGTACTTATACCTCCGGTGGAACAGCCTCTAGGATCTATACGATCTCCTCGCCTTATGCAGTAGCAGATCTATTCCCAAACTCTATATCTGGAAACCCAGGAATCAAGTTCGCGCAGAGCGTTTCGGTCCTCTACATCACCCATCCTTCCTATCCGCCCATAACTCTTAGCTTCGCCGCGCCGACTAATTGGTTCTTCACCACCCTTGTCTTTGGCACGCTCCTTCCAGCTCCGACTGGGCTTTCCTTGGTGGTAACTATCCCTGTCCCTGGACCGGGCACGACGATCTCTACTACCTACCAATACGCCGTGACTGGTGTCGATGTCTTCGGAGAAGAGAGCCTACCAGGCCTAACCACTCAGGTGACCGTCTCTCCCGCCACAGGTAGTGGTAATATCGCCTCGATCGCAGGGACAGCCACGATCTCTTGGGCCGCCGTCCCTGGAGCGACTTCGTATAACATCTTCAAGGCCGAGATCTCCTACACTGGCACGATCCCTTCTGGTGCAGCCTTTGGCTTTGTTGGCAATTGCACAGGGACGAGCTTTATCGACTCTAACATTTCCCCTGACTTCACCACCGCCCCGCCGATCACGAACAATATGCCCTTCGCTGCGGGGAATAATCCAGGCGCGGTCAGTTTCTTCCAGCAAAGGGCTTACTATGGCGGCTCAACCACCTTCCCTGCGTCCTTCTGGGCCTCACAGCCTGGAGCGTTCCAGAACTTTAACGAATCTCAACCAGTCCAGGCCTCTGACACTATCACAGGAACAATTGTTTCGAATCAGCTTAACCAAATTAGACATATGCTCCCGATGCCGGGCGGCCTCATATTCCTTACAGGAAGAAGCGCGTATACTCTCACAACTGGCCAAGGCGCAAATGCGACCCTTGCAGTCACGCCAGCGAACGCCACCCTAATGCCACAGGCCTACAACGGATCGTCAGATGTCACTCCGCTTGTCATTAACGAGGATATCCTATTCGTCCAGGCAAAGGGCTCGATCGTACGGGATCTATCCTACAACATCTACGTTGCCATCTACACCGGAACCGACGTCTCAGTTCGATCTAACCACCTCTTCTTCCAGCACCAAATCATCCAGTGGGCCTACGCAGAGGAGCCCTTCAAGCTCGTCTGGACCGTTCGTGACGATGGTATTCTCCTCTCGTTGACCTTTATGAAGGAGCAACAGATCTCTGGTTGGGCTCGGCACGATACTCAAGGCCTATACAAGTCCGTCGCGACGATCCAGGAAGGGCAAGTCGATGCTCCTTATTTCATCGTCCAACGGATCCTCCCTAGTGGGACGATAGTCCAATGGATCGAACGGATGGCAGAAAGGAACCTTACCTATGGCGCAGAAGACGCTTGGGCAGTTGACGCGGGAATTAGATCTAGCCTCCCAACTCCGGCTGCAACTATCCAGATATCTGGAGCTAGCGGAGCCGTCGGAATTACCGCCAGCGCAGCGGTCTTCTCTTCTTCGAGCGTTGGCCAGGTCCTGCGAGCTGGAGGAGGAATTATCACAATTACAGGAGCTATATCACCGACTGCTGTAAACGGCATAGTCACACAGCCTATAACCCAGCTCATCCAGGACTTCTCCACTGGCGTGGGTATCCCGCCTCCCTTCGCCGCAGGCTCTTGGTCTATCGCAACCCCAGCGACGAAGTTCTACGGCCTTGACTACCTCATTGGCCAGACGGTCTCGATTAACGCTGACGGTGGGGTAGTCACGCCGCAGGTGGTCGCCTCTGACGGCTCAATCACGCTCTCTTCGCCCGCGACGAAGGTCACCGCAGGTCTAGGCTTCCAATGCCAAGGCCAGACGATGCCGCTCGATGTAGGTGAGCCGACGATTCAAGGAAAGCGGAAGAAGATCGCCGCGCTGAACTTCAAGTTCGCCAACACTAGAGGAGTTAAGGCTGGCCGAACCTTGTCCACCTTGATGCCTCTGAAGGATATGAATATCACCGTCCCGATTGGATCGCCGATTCCGCTGATCACCGGCGACGATCGTATCGTTATGGATCCGCTTTGGGACGTTCCTGGGCAGCTTTGGTTTCAAGTGGACGATCCGCTTCCGGCGACGGTGCTGGGGGTGATTCCGGAGGTGGTGGTGGGGGATACGAAGTGATTATCGGAACCGTTGGAGTAATAGGCGGTTTGTTTATTGGCTTATTAGGAGCTACTAATTTCAACTTTGGGGTCATGGTGAGTGGCTATCTTATAGCTTTCGCTGGGGCAGTTGTGTTTGTAATGCGTCTTATCGAGATATTACTATGAAGGTGACCGTCGAACGCGTCACCACCTTCAACCTCCGAAACCTTCTCGGCTACGATTGTTCTGAGGAACTCTTCGCGGTGCATCTCGACTGCCTAACCTCGTCGACCGCGATCTGGCTGGGGAGAGCCGACGGAGTCGAAGCTTGCGCAGTCGGCGTGATCCCTCTTGGGATCTTCTCTGAGAAGGCCTACCTTTGGATGATCCATACGAAGATCTGTGAACAACATCCGTTGAGGTTCATTCGTTGGTCGAGGAGGGTCCTTAATGACGCTCACGCTTTATATCCTACTCTCGTGGGTCTTTGCCGGGTGGATAATGAGTCTGGCGCTAGATGGCTCAGGTGGTTGGGTGCTATTTTCGACGGTAGCACTCATGCTGATCACTTTCGCTTTAGGATAAATTGATGGCTGCTCCTGCCTTATTACTAACCGCAGCTGCTGGAGTCACCAACGCTGTAGGCTCGATCTTTGGTGGCATAGCCAACCAAGGAATGTACAACTACCAAGCGCAAGTCGCGCAGATGAATGCGGAGATTGCCAAACGGAATGCGGCCTACGAGGGCGCTCTAGGCGAAGTCCAGGCGCAACAGCAGGGGATGAAGACTAGAGCGGTTATCTCACAGACGCGTGCGACTCAGGGAGCCTCCGGCCTTGACGTCAACACTGGCTCAGGCGCAAAAGTTCGTGAATCTGAGCTTCAGCTTGGTCAGTACGATCAACAGATCATTCGCAGCAACGCTGCTCGTCGTGCTTACGGCTTCGAGGTCGAGGCAGCAGGGGATATAGCACAAGCCGGCGCCTATCGAGCAGCAGGGGCAAACTCTATGACCGCTGGCCTCCTTGGCGCATTCACTTCGATCCTTGGGGCTGGAGGTAGCTTCGCCTCGAAGTGGAAGCAAGGCCAAAGCACTGGTATGGATTTTGGTGAAGGCTAATGCCCGCAGTTCCCTACTCCCCCGTCCCTGACGTTGCGCCGCAGAATATCCCTACCCCTAAGCTTCGGGTAGATACTCCGCCTGCGGCTTTTGGCGCCAATATCGCACAGGCGATCGAACACCTAGGCTCGACCGAAGGACAAGTGGGGAATGAACTCTGGTCTCGTGCTATCGCGATGCAACAGCTTCGGAACGAAACCGAAGCTACGGAGAAATCAGCGCAGTACATCCAGGCCTCCGATAAGCTCTTCACCGACTTCGAAGGCCAAAAGCGAGGGCTCAACGCCGTTGCTGGCGAAGAGGAACATCGTAAGGCCCAAGACGCCTTGCGCCAACAGATGCGCTCGACTGTGTCGAACCCGATGGCACAGAAGATGTTCGATTCGAAGACCTTCGGGGACTTCAATCGAGCTCTATTCAACGGCGCTCGGCATGCGGCCGCGGAGAATCGATCGGCGATTGCGAATTCCTACCAGTCAGAGCTCGATGCCGCCACGGATACGGCGATCAATGCTAAGACGCCCGAGGAGCTAAGGGATAAGCTTGGTCGAATTGACTCCACCGCAGGCGATCTTGCTGGCTCCGCTGGCCTAGCGGACGATTCCCGCGCTCAGCTTGCGTTCAAGTACAAGTCCCGTGCTACGGCGAACTATATTGAAGGCCTTGCAAGGCGCGATCCAGTCGCAGCGCGGAAGATGCTTGACGAGGAGATCGAAGGCGGAAGGCTCCACGGGAACGACCGCGATCGCATCGAGGCCAAGGTCCACTCGCAGTTACAGACTACCGGCACGGCCCACTTCGTTGAGCAGAATGAGAATGACTTTCGCAACCCTGAGGGATGGCTAGCTCGACGAGGGAACGTCAAGGCTCAAGGCGTTGATCAACAGTTCGGCCAGAATATGGTAGCCGCAGGCACAGCCTATGAGAAGGAAACAGGGAAGACAGTCCATGTTGAGTCCCTTGTTCGTACAACTGAGGAGCAGGCTCGCATTCGTGCTGAACATGAGGCAATGCCCGGGGGCATTGAGGCTCATCCTGCGGCGCAACCTGGGACCTCTCGGCATGAGTTTGGGCGAGCAGCTGACGTGGATAAAGGCTTCGCTGACTGGCTCCGACAAGGAGACAACGCCAAGAAGTATGGCCTTGAGTTCCTTCCAGGGAAGACCGGAGTCGCGGACCCGAACCATGTCCAGCTTGCTGGTGATGCGCCACTTCGTCAGCTTCGAACGTACGATATCAATGAGCGCGATTACGTTAATGGCGCCTTAGCTAGGCTTGACGCAGCCTTGCCTAATGCGCCGCCAGATATGAAGTTCAATGTTGAGCGTGGGGCAAAGAATCTCTACGATCGCAATGTTGCCTACGACCATCAGCAAGACACAGCTAACGCCGAAACCATCCGGGAAGCTCTTCAAGGGGATGATCCTCCAAGGACTCTACCTGATCTCCTCAAGCTGGGCCCGCAGTACCAGAACGCTTGGAACTCCCTTGCAGGGACGAAGCTTCAAGATGCGCTGCTAAAGCAAATCAATCGGGACTTTACTACCAACCAGGGCTTTTACCACCAACAGCTTGGGATGTCCTTTAGCGAGAATACGATTCCGCAGTTCGTCTCGCCAGAGAACTACGAACTCATACAAACCACAGATCAGCTCTCCAAAGCAAAGAAGGACGAACTAACCAAGTCAATCTTCGCCAAGCGCAAGCAAGCTGAGCACGATCCTACCGTGGCTAACGCCTGGGGGCGGATTCGCTACACTCTTCCTGACGAACTCCAGAAGGGAGGGCCACTCCAGAACCAGTACAAAGGCGCTCTACAGGCCGCGCTTGCAACCTACAAGGCCGTCTACGAGAAGCCCGCGGGGCCGAAGGAGATCGACGAAATCGGGCAGCGCTTGACCGAAGAGATCTCTCGTGAGTACCCGGACAAGGTCCCTGTGCCCCACACAGGCTTTAGCGCCACCAATATATTCGGCTTTGGAGTTGGGCCTTCAGGCCGAAGGTTCGAAGTTGCTCCTGCTTCTGCGGATTACGATCGAATCAAGAAGGACTATACAGCTCAGTTCGGCGTTTCCCCGACGGACCAGAAGGTCAACCAAGTCTTCATCGCAGAGCAGTTCAAGAAGCTTTATGGAAATAAGTGATGCCTACAGACCCCGCGATCCTAAACGCAGTTGAAGGGATCTACTCAGGCGCTGGGGCGAGCCTGAATCCAGATAAATCACCCGACGATGCCGCGAGAGCATTCGAGCTTAGCTCTGCCTCGGGCGTGCCCGCACAGGGTATTGCACAGGATATTCCTTCCTTTGAAGCATTTCACAAGCGACAGCTCGGTCAGCAGATTATCGACAATAACGATGATATCGCTTCGTTCATCAACGCCCACCCCCTTCACGGCCAGCTGATCCACGACGACCTTGGATCGCTTGACGAGTACTCTCGTGCTTACCGCCGGATCGCCCCTGGTGGGCATCCGCTAACTGAGGCGGCCAAGGGCTTTGCTGAAGGCTTTGGTAACGTTGGCGAGATTGGGCAGGAATATCCGAGATTCGTAAAGGATGCAGATAAGTACCCGACAGCTACAGCCTTGTTGGCTCCGGTTGGTATTCCGCTGGAGGTTATGGGGAGGGCATTTCGCGGCGTTACAGCAGGTGCTTATAGAGCTGTCAAGGCCCTTGGCATCAATGCTGGGATGGGTGAGCAAGACGCGGAGAAGCAGGCCAAAGAACTCGCAGGGATTCTTGAATACGAGTTAATGAAGCCCTCTGCGAAGATGCCTGCTGAGCCTGCGGCAATGAGGCCAAGGGTTGCGGAGGAGATCCTTCCGCCAGAGCCGAAGCCAGCTGTGCCTGGAGGGTTGCCGAAGCCGCCTCCAACGATTGAAGGTGAGCTGACGACTGATCTCTCCCGTCGGGGCTTTATGCAAGGCGCAGCGGCTATCGCTGCTTCTCGCGCAATACCGAAGCTTCCTGAAACAATCGCTCAGCTAGCCAAGGCCCCCTTGAGCCGACTAGAAGATCCAATGCTACCGCATACCTTGGCGCGGCAGGCCCTTTATAAACTTGGAGAGGATACAGAGCAGGCGATAGGATATCTTCTCGATGAGGCTGCGGATACTACAAAGTTAAAGCCTGTCTTCACAAAAGCCGCAGAGATGATCCGCTCTGGGCAAATAATGCGATCTGGGATAGGTGAAAGTCTTCAACAGACAGTTCAAGAACTTGTACAGCAGGAAGCGCAAAGACTCAGGCCTTATCTTGAAGCTGGTGAGAGGCCTCCCTCAGGCGTTAGCGATCTAATCGACGAGATCGAAGCGCAGCACACCGAGCTCTCTGCGAAGGCTACGGACGAAGTCATTGCGGCGAGGGATAAAACCGCCCTCTCGCAGCGAAGCCTGGAGAAGCTAGAAGAGTTCACCCAAGGGCTACCTAAGGGAACCACTCGGATCGCAGTCGACGCCTTTGCTAAGGTCCCTCCGGATAAGTTCGATTGGATTCCTGACCTTGAGCAGAAGCTTGCCACAGGCGCGACTTCGATCACTGTTCCAACCAACACCTACATAGCGAAGATCGAGAAGGAGATCCACGACGAGATCAAGGAGTTCGTCTCACATGGGGAGGATCTTTCACCTGCGGAAGTGAAGGAGCTGAAGGAGAATAAGGTTCCCTCTGAAGGAGGCGACACGCTCCAAACCATTCGCGATGGCGCGGGGTTCGAGTCTAAAACTTGGCTTGATATGGTTCGTGAGGCAGCAGCTAAGCACCCAACACCTGAGGAGGCCCCACTTCCTCCAGGAGCCTCGCCTACTGGGCAGGGATTTACGCTTCCTATTAATGATAGCGATGGGATTCCTATTGGCCGCTTTGATATAGAGGATAGAACCCACCAGGGTAAGAGGGTTATTCAGATTCGTGGGGCAGAGATTAACATTGGTGAGCGAGGCAAAGGATATGGGGCCGCTGCATATAAGAGCCTAATTGATTATGCTCTATCTACAGGGCAGGAGTTCTGGAGTGATCGCACAGTTGAGCCTGAGGCGCAAAGAGTTTATGACTCACTTCGGCGGCAGGGTTACAAGGTTGAAGAGCAGGACCCTAATGTTGTTCCGTTTGATGCGAAGTATAAGATAACTGGGCCACCTGAACCACCGAAGGAGCCGCCTACGCCAACAGGTGGTGAACCTCTTCCTGAGAAGCCCAAGCGCATCTTCTCCAAGGCCAAAGCCTTCGGCCGAACCGAGAAGGAATACACCGCCTACGAGAAACTAATGGCTCAGCGTGACGCCGAAGACGTTGAATGGAGATTACGCCGTGCAGAAAAGGAAGCGAACCTCGTTAATTCCAAAGCTTGGAAGGACGAAGCTAATTCGATCCGGGACGAAGTTAAGTCTGAAGTCTCGTCCCGTCCCGAAATTGCGGCCTATAGGTTCTTCCAAGACGGAGAAGCCTTCGGGAACAAGCTAGCTAGGAGGCCGAAGATCAATGAAGCGAGCCTCACGCCAGAGCAAAAAGCCGCCTTCCCGAAGCAGTTCATCGCGCCCAGGGGCCGAGGATACGACCCAGATGCTGTCGCAAATCTGTTTAGACTTAGCGACGGCGACACGCTTGTTGCGGCAATATCCGCACTTGAGAGGGAAGCGACGGCTGGCCGAGGCGATATTGTTGACCGCCTTGTGGACGCTGAGGTCAATCGACGAGTTGACGCCAAGCTAGGGGAGAGCGCGAAGGAGCGGCTTGACGAGGCCTACGATCACGCGCTCAGCGTGACGCAGCTGGAGTTGATCCACGAGAGGATGCTTCAACTCGGCACGCAGGTTGGGACGGCGATCGAGATCCCGCCTATGGCGACCAAGCTTGGGGCGCTTAATCTTCTCCATCAGGAACTCTTTGGTGGGATGTCTTCCGCTAGGTTCCTTCGCGACGCAGGGCGGTTCGGCCGAAGGATTGAGAAGAATCTTCTTCCTGGCCAAGGCTTCGTGGCAAAGGATCCCGCCCAGGCTTTCAAGGACGCCCAGGCGCAGTATATCGCCGCTGAGATGGCGAAGGAAGCGAAGCAGGTCGAGAAGAAAACCAAGGTCTTCGATCGACTTGAGAAGCGCTATCGTCAGCGAGAGGTAGATGGGCGCGACCCAGCCTATACGAATCATATTCATGATATCCTCAACCAGATCGGCGAAGGCCGTAGAGACCCCAACGATATAAGGACGGAGATCGAAGCGGCTCCAGAGAAGACTCTTCAAGAGTTTATCGACGCTAGAGCTGCAATGGGCCGTGCGATCTATATGCCTCAATTTCTTCTCGATCGGCAAGCGAAGAACCTTGACGAGATGACCGTGCTCGAAGCGAGCCAGACCTTCGCTGCATTGCTATCCTTAGACAAGAATAGCCGAGATGAAACCCAAGTCGTTACCGCCACTGGCAAGATCGACTTGAAGAATCTTCAAGATCAAATGGCTGAGAAGCTGGAGACTCTTGGCGTTGCTACTGAGGTAGAGAATGTCCCTGGTCGATGGAACCAATTCCGCAAGGCCCTACGATGGTATAACGCCGAATCACTCCAGGTCGAGTCCATACTCAATCGCTGGGATCGTGGTGACGCCTTCGGGATCTTTAACCAATGGATCGGGCGACCGCTGATCGAGGCGGCGAACTATGAGTCCCAGCTACAAAAGGAGATTGCTAAGGATTATAAAGATCTCCCTAATCAGCTAACATGGGGAGAGTTAAATAGGGTCGTCCCTAACACAATCTTTCGAAGCCCAAGGGACGCATGGAAATCAGCTGAAGGTAAGTACGACTTCTCGGATGCTGACCCAATCCCGTTCGCTAGAGCCCATCTTCGATCGGTCTTGCTTAACGCAGGGAACCCTTCTAATCTCAAGAAGATCGCCGAGGGCTACCAGATCAAGCCTGAGCAGATTATGGATTGGCTCAACACCTATGCCAAGAAGGAGGATTGGGATTGGGCTCAGGCGCATGGGAAACTATTCGAGAAGCTTAAGAATCTCTCTGATATAATGCGGCGGGACATGTATGGCGTGGCGCCAGAGAAGGTTGAGCTTCAGCCCATTCAAACTCCGTATGGGACCTACGAAGGCTGGTATCACCCCGTGATTTACAGCGATACCTGGAAGGGCCAACGCGTCGTTGCGTCGAAGCCTAGTGATTTATTCGTTGGAAACAATCCTTGGTCTCGCCCCAGCACCCCTGCGGCCTATACTTACGAGAGGACCAACTATGTCGCCCCGATAAATCTAAACTTCGATCAAATCCCAGCCAAGCTTTCGCAAGAGATTCATGACATTGCCTTTCACCAACCTGTTGTGAACGCGGCGAAGATAATAATGGATCCAAAGAACCGTTTCGCTAACACCGTTTCCAAACATTACGGGAAGACCTACGCCGATTTATTCGAGCCTTGGCTTAGGGATGTTGCGAATGCAAGGAATTACAACGGCGTTAACCAAGAGGTTGGGGAACAGATTCGCAATTATACTAGATCTAGTTGGGTTCAATGGGCAATTGGATTAAACCTTGGTACGATAGAGAAGCACACGCCTACAGCCTTAATGAACTCCATCTCCGAGGTGGGTGGGCGGGAGTTCGCAGACGCTGCTGGGAGCCTTCTCAACGAAGGTCCAGTTCGTGGCGAGAAGAACTGGGATTGGGCTATCCGTACCTTCGACGAACTTCAACGGCGTCACCAGAATTGGATGGAGAACGTCAGTGGAGCGCAGGAATCATCGCTTGCCCCCATGGGATTTGAGGCAGCAAGAAATACTGTGGCAAGAGTTAGCACCTGGCCTGTTGCCTTTCTTGACCTCCTCTCAGCTGTACCGACTGCGATTGCGGCCTACAAGACGGCTTATGAAAAAACGGGTTCTCTCGGCGACGCCGTCTATGCAGGCAATCGAGCCGTTCGTCGAGCACATGGAAGCACCGCCATTACTTCCCGAAGTGCCTTCCAGCGAGATTATCCGGAGGTTACTTACCTGTACAACTTCATGAGCCGAATGTACCAGTACGGGTACGAGTATTCATGGAAGGCGAAGGATATCGCCACTGGACAGGCAGGCTCTAAGGCGCCGGAGTATGCGAAGAACATAATATTTGGGTACTTCGCCACGGTGATATTTATGGGCATGGTTGAGACTGCGGTATCGGATACTGATCCCGATGAAACGTGGGAATCGTTTGCGGGGAAGTCGCTCGTTAATGGTATGACCGCGCCCTTGATTGGTGTAAGACAGCTCGTCCATGCGATTATGCACAAGAGCGATCCTGTTATGGGCCTTGGCGGCGAAGAAATGAAGCGCCTAACAGACCTAGTTCGGGATATCAAGGCCAAAGGTTATGGCATGAGCCCTGATCGCGCAGGCCGTACGATTAAGCACGCAAATGATCTATTCGGTTTTCTGACTGGCCTATCCAACGCCGAGGTAGGGAATATGCAGGAATACCTCTACGACCTAGACCACGGTAAGGCCAAGGTGGGAGATTGGTGGCGTGGGCTCCGAAGGGGCAAGACAGATAAGCCTACGTCTGAAGAGAACTTCCTGAAACTTCTAAAGGGAGGCCGTCGATGATAGGCCCACTAGGTTATGCAATTGGTCTCCTCGTCGTCATCGCCTACGTCATAGTGGTTTTCTCTTATATCCACTATCCGCCCACGGCCTCTGGCGAGATCCTTCAGGTCCTCTCCGTCCTCATCGGCAACCTCGGCAATATGGCCGGGCTTGTTGTTGGCTACTATTTTGGTTCTTCAGCTGGGGCTAAGGGCCCGACTCCGGCTGAACCTCCACGGGCTCAGGAAAGGAATGTACCATGACGCTTGGAGAATACAAAGTCGGGATTACATTTAACCCCGGCGGAAGTGAGCACGTCAATGAGATTAAGCGGCGAGCCGCTGATTTGATCGATTACCTTAACGATTGGAATTCGGGGGATAACCCCGAAGCAAAGCGTCTAGTCGCTCTGGCGATGACGCATATCGAAGACGCCGCAATGTGGGGCGTCAAAGCAGTAACGAAAGGAGAATTCAATGCGTAAGCTTCTTCTCGCGACAACCCTTCTCGCGACTCCGGCCTTTGGGGCTGATATGCCTGTTCGGCCTGCGCCTGCTTCTTCCAGCTCTCCTTGTTG
>Ga0137409_10004440_pt1 | contig 14716 bp, 8 predicted proteins | sample CZODoug1_16funga_FD_122059 | JGI IMG/M metagenome (GOLD analysis project Ga0137409, IMG submission 122059) | Vadose zone soil fungal communities from Angelo Coast Range Reserve, California, USA - CZODoug1_16fungal (Hybrid Assembly) | ecosystem: Environmental > Terrestrial > Soil > Vadose zone... | reverse complement strand
TACGAAATTAAGAACTGTCAGTAAATCATTGATAATAAACGAGATAGTTGTGGAGGCGACGGGAGTCGAACTATTCAGGGTATTGATAACACGTAACTTATTGATTCCAAGAAGTGCGACAACGGCTAAAAAGGCCCCACTGCCCGATCCATTGTACGTTTATTGTACGGAAAGGCCTTGACCGGGTTCGTATCACGCCTGGCGTTAGCACAAATCAAGATTCCCCGGCAAATACAAGCGGGTTTCCCGTGCAAGATGAATATGGCATAGCGCCGGGCAATGCTCTTGACGTTCACTCTGCGGTTATCACCATCAACGAAGAGAATTATTTTTTCAAAGGATCCCCGAAAAACGGATTTGCTGGAGCAGGAGCCGGATTGCGAGGGGCCACGGCGAGGTTTCGGGGATTTGTGTTGCTCCATGAACTAGGCCATGTTACGGGTGCTCTCAATCCTAACGACACGGGTGGTGGTGATGCCGCGACGCAGGCACAGAAACAGAACAATGAAGCAATCAAGAAGAATTGTTCTAAGACTCTTCAAGCTCTCAGCAATAAGTAGCGTGCTGATTAAGGGTGTGAGCATGGGCGTTTCTTAAGCTTAACCAGCGTGTAGCCCGTCAACTCTCAAGTTTCTTGTGTATTGACAGGCAGATAGGTTCGACCTTGAAATTGAAGCGGGTCCTCTCCAATCTTTACATAGTCTTGCCGGTTGCATTTCTTGTGGTGGACTGCGTGGCCACAGTTGTTCTGCTGAGCCAGGAACCGCGGTGGCCTGACCGTGCGATAGGAAGGTACGAGACAGCGCTTTTACCTGGAACGCTATTCTTTTCCGTGGCTCCAGCGGTCTTTTTCAACGTTGTATTCGGATTCGTTGCCGGATACGCCATATCTCGGGCTCGAAGAGTGTTCGGAACCATTTCTCGCTATCGCAGAGTGTTGATCGCCCTCGTTCTTGCGGTTATTCTAGCGCTTCTTGCCAAAGACATTGGGATGCCGATTATTAGGTTGAATCAGCGCGGATGTTTGGGTGGTTGCGCAGTTTCCGAGGTGCAGATTTACAAGGATGGGACTATCGTCTACAAGGGCGGGAACTGTCTCGGTGTGAATGGGAATCGTGCTTCGAAAATTTCCAGAATGGCTGTTCTTGGCTTCGTCAAAGAGATTGGCGAAATGAATTTTGTTTCACTAAAAGGGCACTATCCGGTGGGCCGGGTTGTTTTCGACGTTCCCGAGACTGCAATATCTTTTCGGCTAGCTGGTATGGAAAAAACAATTACATACTTCCCGACGGAGTCAGAGGTGCCCGCTGGCCTTAGAGATTTGGGATCAAAGATCGCGGCTGCAACCGACGTGACTAGTGCCAGACTTTGGACCAATCCAGAGTGTGGCGAGACTACTGGCCCGTGACGATGTTTGAGTTGTTTCGAAAGTGCAATGTTTTCATCCCGGTTGAGAGGTTCGGCTAGCATTCATCTGTGCTGGAATTCCATTTGTCTTTAGGGCGGTGCTAAGTTTGTTGGAATTGGTTAGCATTGGCAGAGTGTAAGCGAGTCGCCCGCGGAGCGTCGAGGTGGTTAACAGATTGCAGTCATTTACCGTGGGCTACCATGTCCTTCGAGGGTCTTACCGCGCCGTCCGTGCTCGGGAAGTCTTTGCAAGTTTAAGGTGGGTTCCCGCCCCACTCGGTGTGGTTCAGATTTCGTTAAAACAATTTTCGGTCAATAGCTACAAGAGAGCAGCCCCTCTAGATCTGGGTCCGATTAGGGTCCGATTGGCGGTGGCAGAGTGTTCCTTAGAGTTCTGATAACGGGCTGTCAGTACCGTTAAGAGTCAATAAGTTACAGTGAAATGCCACTCTGTCACGGCAGCGGCGTAACAGGTTGTGTGAATCAGTACCGCTAAACGTTAGATCCCTATCGGGACTGCCCCGAAATGAGGTGTGGAGGTTGTGCGCAGGTGTCCTGGTCGGGGCAGTTTCGATAGGGTCGTTTGAAGTGAGCCGCTAGCGTTTGCGGCGGATGCGGTGAGAGCTATGGGAATTCAATCGATTTCTGCCTGAAAAGCCTTGCCAGACGGGGACTCTGGTCAAAAGGCTGTTATTGATGCTCATCAATGCAGGAATTCTCCCAACCAGCCACATCATCCTACCTCCGACACCATCCGTTCTTCAAGAGGGCAGTTCCGACGCTTCCGACGCTTGAGTCAAGCCACGCGGCAGCGTCCGCCGCGCTAGCGGCTTAGTTCAAACGCGCTTACGGAACGCTTTACCGACCACTCAAGCCACAGCCTTAAGTTAGCGCTTACCCCGGATCGTCGGCAAACAGGAACTTACATAGAGGCTGCCCTAGAACGGCAGTGCGAGAACCCACGACTCCATTTCTCCTCAGCTATTCCTGCGAGGAATAATCCGAATCGTTCGATTGGTTTGCAATCGGCGAGAAGAAAAATCGTGAGAGAAGTCCCGGCGGAGAACCTGGCTCTGCAGAACGCCATTGTACGATTTATTTTCCATGTCCGTAAAATATTGAAAATAAAAGAGATAAATGGTGGAGGCGGCGGGAGTCGAACTATCTAGAGTGTTGACAGCACGTAAGTTATTGATTCCAGGAACTGCCACAAGGGCTAAAAAGGCCCCATTGCCTGATCCATTGTACGTTTACTGTACGAAAATGCTTTCGCCCTGGAGTCCCGCGCCCACAACACGTCGACCACAGTATCTTCATAGATTCGTCGGGAAGCAGAAAAACACCCTTCCTACGGTACCGCAGTTACTGCTAAGGCTGACGGCGGAAGGAGAGCGTAAAACCGACGAGATGGTGGAGAGTAGGGCGCTTACGAAGCGCGAGGTTCGCGACGACCTCACAAAAGATCTTGCGGTTTGGGTCATCTTCTAGGGACCCGCGGTGACGAGGTTTCCGCCGTCACCGTTCCGCGATTGGATTGAAGTCAATCCTAAACCTGTCATACGCTTGCCTGAAGGCTACTTGTCAGCGCCTCGATGTGAGGCTCCCTCAGGTTGAAGCAGACCGGGGTAATGTGTAACTTGCCATTCCCCCGGACTGGCGACAACGCTAATACAACTGGCGATCTTCTATTCACTCAAGCTGTATCTCCGCGGAATGCTAAATGAACGGCTCCACTCTGCCCTTCATTTGCGGATACCCCCATACAAATCTCCCATTCGGTACGAACGGTACTCAAGAGCTCCACCTTGCATTACATACTCCATAGTTCCATTGCGGCTCACCTCCATTGAGAGTCCCACTGGCGAGGTGGGCGTGCCAAGGAACCCCGACGTGAAGACGAAGTTTCCATTTGGCAACCTCTCGGCACTTCCGAGAGCACTGGAGAAGTTTCCCAAATCGACGTCAAGTTTCAGGGTGGCCATCATCGTTTTCTCATCGATGCTCCAAGTCTGCCCACGGCTATTGCACGTCTGGATGCCGAAACAACGGACGTTGCCATTGTCGAGGAGAAGCAGTGTCTTCTTATCCAAATAGTGCACATTGTGCTGGTAAGAAAACCATGGACTCGGATCCGTGGAGGCAACTGCGAAATCTCCATCTTTCCCCAATCGCCAAATAATGTGCCCATCGCCGGCCCCGCGGTTGTAGTCGATCTTGATCTCCCAAGCCTGGTGACGGAGGGATATCAAAAGGTCGCCATCCTCTGCCGACCAGGCAACGGAGTTCGCATGCAACCAGTCGACAGCTCCCGGAATTGGACAGGGTGCGCCTGAGCAGACATCGCCAAGGATTGGGCCGCGATGGACGTCCATATGATCAAATGCATCCCAGGTCCAGAGCACTTGAAAGTCTTTGTCCAGCACAATGAGAAGTTGGCCTGCGTAAGGTGTGGGTGTTCCACTGACGTCTACTGTTCTCAGATTCCAGCCAAGCGTAGCTATGTTTCCATCCGGTAGGCGGAGGATTTCGTGGTGGAACCCGTAAATAATCCCCTGGCCCTTCGCACTAAGCTGGGCGTTGACGGCGTCAATGTTCGTTTCGCGTAGCGGGCTTCCGGCCAGATCGATCTCCCGAAGCACGTTGAACCCCAGCTTCCGATTGCTATCGCGCCCTAAGAAAAGGATGGTGCCTCCTGGTTCGAGGACGCCGGGAGGTCCATTGCTCAGACCCGACTGCAATGGATCGCTATACCATTCGACCCGGCCGAGTAAGTCCGTCGCAACCAGGTTGACGGCATTCGGTTGAGGTCTTCCAGTGAAGTTGTGGTAGACCACGTCCTGGCTGAGGTCGCTTCTCGGGCCAGGCGGCTGGAGAACACCAAAGGACGGAAAATTCAACGAGGGTGGTGGCGTTCCGGTTGTGAAGAACAGCGAAGCCGACAAAGATTCATCGCCAGTTACGTGTGCCATTTCGTAGGGAGTATTGGCCAACATGCCGGCTATCAGGAAGTTCCTGCTCTGGCCGTGCGCGCAAGTCAGCTTGTTGGTGGTCTTCCACAGCAAGTCGTTGCTGTCGGATGCGGGCCTGAACTTAACGTAGATTGATTCCTCATCACAGGGCGGCGCACTATACAGAGCCACCAGCGGGTTGAGGGTTGGAGTAACGACTGCTTGGCCCCCTGTTACACGCGAGTGGATCGAGAACGACACAACAGCGGAAGTCGAATCTCCAGCGGCGAAACTGCTCTTGACCGTGACCTTGACGGCGTAGGATCCCTCTTGCAGAGGCCCCCACGCGAGCGTGTTGGCAAGATTGAAGTCGCGTGCCATCCGGAATTTAGGACTCGCGCTCGCCACTTTGTACTGGTAAACGGGCGCGGCTCCACAGTTTGTGGCCGACGTCGTCCAAACCACCACCTCGCCGACGAGCTGAGGCGATGGCGCACTTGGCGTTAATGAAATTGTGCAACTGGTGGACTGTGCTCTCCCCATGACTGGAAAGAGGAACATGGCGAAAGTACACCACGCCGCGAATGCTGTGATTGTCAAAGTTCTCATCTCGCACCTCCTGTGCGTTCTCGTAACAAGACCGGCCTCTTGCGAGGCAGCCTCATTCGTCTAAGCAAGAAGCAGTTCGACTTTCAAACCCTTGCGTGCCCACGACTCGGAAGCATCGTGCCGCAGGTTCGCTTTTTGGACCATGGCGAGCACCTGAAGACTGTCTGCATTCTTGATGAAGCCGCAACCTCGTGAATCGATTGGCTTTGTAGTATCGAAGTCAAATCGATGTAGAATGGCTTCCACCGCATGGGCCGCCCAGAATGGCTTCTAAATCCCTCAGGACAGCAGATCCAATCCGATTTGCTGACGATTTCGAACTCGATCTACGCGCCTACGAGCTCCGCCGCTCCGGTCGGCCGCTAAAGCTCGAACGCATCCCCATGGAATTGCTCGTGCTGTTGATTGAGCGCCGCGGTGAATTGGTAACTCGAGAGCAAATCATCGAAGGGATCTGGGGGAAAGATGTCTTCTTGGACACGGAAAGCGGCATCAACGCGGCCATCCGCAAGATCCGCCAAGTGCTCAAGGACGATCCCGAACGACCGCGCTTCGTTCAAACCGTAACCGGCAAAGGTTACCGCTTTGTGGCGCAAATAGAAAATGTATCCAACGTAGTGTCCATCGAAGAATCGGAGGGCGGGCGTCAGGTGCCCGCAGTGGCTGCAGCGAGTGTCGCAGTACTGGAGCCTGTCGATCGATCAAAGGGACGGTCAAAGCGACGCTTGTTTCCCTGGGCGGTGGTTGCGCTTGGCGTCGTGGCAGCTGGATTGGCACTCTGGCATTGGTGGCCGACCAGCCCGGCACGGCTCGTGGTCACTCGATTCACCATCTCCCTTCCGCCTTCGGAGCAATTCGAGATGGGTCGCGGCGGACTGGCTATCTCACCAGACGGTGGTTATCTGGTCTATTCCGCCACTGATGCGAAAACCGGGGCCCGGCAACTGTACTTGCGCCCGATGGATCGAAACGAAGCAGCTTTGATTCCGGGAACAGAAGGAGCTATAGGGCCGTTCTTTTCGCCGGATGGGGAGTGGATCGCCTTCAGCGCTAACGGACAATTGAAGAAGGTCCCATTGCATGGCGGAACGCCTCTTGCTGTGTGCGCCAAGTCAAATCCAAGCACCGGAAGCTGGGGCCCCAATGGCACGATTGTTTTTACCGAGACCGACGATGATAGTGTGAATAAAAATGGAAGACTCATGCGTGTCACGGCGGCGGGACGTGATCTGCAGGTTGTAACGCCTCCCGAAAAAACGCCCCCGGAGTTCCCGCCTCGGTGGCCGCAGGTTCTGCCGACAGGGAACGCAATTCTCTACGTGACTGGAGGGACTTCGTCCGCATTCTCAGACGACGCGACGATCGTTGCACAATCGCTGCGCAGCGGCGAGCGCAAGATCTTGATCCATGGAGGTACTTCGCCGCGCTACGTTTCTACCGGTCACCTTATCTATGCACAAGGCGGAAGGTTGCTGGCCATACGATTTGATGCAGCACGCCTTGAGGTAACGGGAGCCGCCTTCCCGGTGGCGGAAGACGTCTGGCAAGGACCGGGCGGATATGCTGCTTATGACGTCTCGCGAAACGGTGCCCTCGTGTCGCTGAGTGCCGGCGACAGAAATGTAGGAAATCGCACGCTGACCTGGGTTGATCAGACGGGCACTATCCTCCCCATTAACGCGACGGCTCGTCAGTATAGCCAGCCAAGTCTCTCGCAGGACGGCAAACACGTTGCGGTTGTCATCGGCGATCCCTTCCGGCAGTCTGACATCTGGATCCTCGATCTGGAACAGAACACCGCAAGGCAGTTCACTTTCTCGCAAGCCGGGGAGAGCAGGGCTGCACCGCTTTGGACACCGGACGGCAAGCGAATTATCTACGCTTCGGGCACTCACGGAAGGTCCCTGTACCGGACGGCAGCGGATGGCAATAGTGCCGCGGAGGTGCTTTTTAATGGTGATCTCATCGACCCGTCGGCCCCAGGAATTATTTTGGCAACATCCTGCTCACCCGATGGTCGCTTCCTGATTTTTCAGAGAGGAGATCAGCGCCGTTTTGATTTGTGGATGCTGACGCTTTCCGGTGGATACAAGGCGTCGCCGCTGTTCGACGAGAGCGAAGTCACAAGAACCTACCCACAAATTTCGCCCGACGGTCGCCGGCTTGCCTATACATCGGACGAGTCCGGACGCGAAGAAGTTTATGTGCAGCCGTTCCCCGCACTTGGCGCCAAATGGCAAGTCTCGGTTGGGGGAGGCAAAGAAGCGCGATGGTCCAGCGACGGCCACCAATTGTTCTACCGGCAAGGCGATAGAATGATGGTCGTTGACGTTCAAACCCAATCGACGTTCAAGGCGGAGCGCGTTCATCTTCTGTTCGAAGGCCCTTACGCGCGAAGCGATTTCTGGACGAACTATGACGTGGCAGCCGATGGCCAGCGCTTCGTGATGTTAAAGGAAGAAGACGAAGCCCGGGCAAATCAGGTGTTGCGCGTGGTCTTGAACTGGGCCGACGAGCTAGAAAGCCACTCTCGCCGAGGAAGCAACTGACCAGGGGCTAGGTTTTCTGCTACGGCAGCTCCAAGTCCAGCGCGTAGATTTCAAAAGTGCTGATGTCCCGCAGTGCCAGAGGAGAATCATCGGGAGCTAAACCTGTCCAGGATGTAGGGCCTCCAAACGTTGGCCGCTTCACCTCTTTCAAGCTGGCCACACGTTCCAGCTTATGGTTCTTGATTTGCACGCGGTAGAACGTCGGCTCACCTTCGGCTGTGGAGTCGAAGTAGACATATTTTCCATCATGCGACCATTCTGGGTGGAGCGCCATCGTCTGGGTCAGCTCTGTCCACTTCTGGGCTTTCACGTCAAAAAGCATGAGATGGTTCGTATTAGAATGAGCGGCAATGTAGTTGTCATCCGGCGAAAATCTGGGCAACCACATGCCTTGAGAACCGTTCACGGTCGTGAGTTGTTTGGTCTTCAAGTTCAGCCGATAGATGGCACTCGGAGGAACTTCCGCCGAACCAGGGCGCCCGTTTCCGAAAAACAGCGAATCACCGTCTGCCGACCAGGTGGGAACAAGTTCGTCGCGATCGCCCTTGGAGACTTCTTCAAGCGCTCCACCATCCGCCGACACGATATAGACGTGCGCTGGCTTGCTGGGCGTGTTGCCAGCGAATGCAATCTGCTTCCCATCGGGCGACCATTGAGGCTGGAGACCCGTCATTGGGGAAGAAGTGAGCCGAAGGCGCTCCGTACCATCCACTTTGCTGCGCCACAGCGCTCCGTCCGGGTAGCTCGTATAAGCAATCCATTGCCCATCCTTCGAAAAACCTAAATAAATCGCTGATATTCCAGAAAGATAGGGTACGAACTGCTGCGACTTGGCATCGTACCGCACCAGTTGGCCCTGGGAAGCTCCTTGAATCGCAAATAGCCTCTTCCCATCCCGGCTCGGCACCGGGCTGAACATGTTGTTTGGACCCGTCGTCAACTGTACTGGTTCTGAGTTGTGGCTGCGTTGAAATCCACTCTTTTCTCGGATAGCCCAAAGGCTATTTGTGTTGGCAGCGTGTTGGGACTGAAAGACAAAGTAACTCCCGTCCGGAGTCCAGCTGCCACAGCACTCTGATGGCGGACTGCTCCAACCAGGCAGCAACGGGCGCAAGCCGGTCCCGTCGGAGGCTACTTCCCACAGTGACTGCGAACCGGTCTTCGAATCGTCCATTGTGAACCGCAAAACTTTTCCGTCAGGCGACCAGCGAGGCCGCGAAGCGGAGCCCGTTAGAGTCGCGAGTCGGTGGGAGTCGCTACCATCGGGCTTTGCCAGGAACAGTTCGTTATCGTGTGCATAGACGATTTGTTCTCCGTTCGGCGACCAGCTGGCATCATGGGCGAGAATGTCTCCCACACGTCGCGGCAAACCGGCGGGTAGTGGCAAAATATAAACAGGGTCCCTTTGCGATTCACCTGGCCCAATCAACAGCTCCGACCCACTTGGTGAGATGTCAGCCAATTGAATGTCATCGAAGTGCGAGTCGATGGCAGCCGTTTCTCCACCCGAGGTGGAGACTTGCACAATTGTCATTCCCACCTTGTTCGGCATCATAAAGTACAGGCGCGAACCATCCGTCACCAAAGGAGGATACTTCCGTCCTCGATCGTGGGTTAGCGGCGTGTAGGCGAGGACTTTCGGTGCCGGCAGAGGCGCTAGAAACCAGAACCCTACCGCCACAATCCCGCTCAGCAGCAGGCCCAGCAAGCCGAGCCACCGGAGTCGCGGCCACCGATGTGACGCGGCAGTTCCAGCTTTGGGCACCGCAATAGAAAGCTGCGACGTTGTTTGCCGCTTGAGCCGCTTCAGGTCGGCACGCATCTCCGCAGCGCTCTGATAGCGCATATCGCGGTCTTTTTCGAGTGCCTTGTCCACGATATCGACAAATTTCTCGGGCAACTCAGGACGCTGCGGACGAGGTGGGTTCTTGTTCAGAATCGCCTCAAAAATTACTGCGGTACTGCTGCCGGTAAATGGAGGCCGCCCCGTTGCCATTTCGTACAGAACGGCTCCAAAAGAAAACAGGTCCGTTCGAGAATCGAGTTCTTCCGCCCGTGCCTGTTCGGGAGACATGTAGCCTATGGTGCCCATGGTCATGCCGGGGCTGGTCAGGTTCGCATCCCCGAAGCTACGAGTCAGGCGGGCGTCGCTACCCGTCGCGGCCGCCACTGTGGGATCGGTCTTTTTGGCCAGCCCGAAATCCAGAATCTTCACCTGGTTGCGGGCGGTAATGAAAATGTTCGCCGGCTTGATGTCACGATGGAAAATACCCTTCGAATGTGCGGCATCGAGTGCGTCGGCAATCTGAATCGCCAACTCCACCAGTTCTTCGTTTCCAATCGGCTTTCCGGCAACACGATTCTGAAGAGTTTGCCCGTCCAGCAGTTCCATGGCGATGAAAGGCTGGCCTTCGTACTCGTCGACCTCGTAAATCGTGCAGATATTGGGATGGTTGAGCGCGGAGGCGGCCCGGGCCTCGCGCTGAAAACGCTCCAAGGCCTGGTGATCGCGCGCAAGTCCTTCCGGCAGGAATTTTAAGGCGACGCTGCGAAGCAGCTTCGTATCTTCGGCCTCGAACACCACACCCATGCCGCCACTGCCCAGCTCTCGCAGAACACGGTAATGGGAAATGGTTCGACCGATCATACTTGTGGATGTTAGGGCGAGCGCAGAACGCAAGTCAATGCAGGAAAGGCAGCAATCAAATCTTTGGCAGGAGCAATGAGTGTTATAGTCCTGATACACGCTAAATTGAGTAGATCCAGCGTAGAGTTCTGGGGCTTGCCGCCTAGATCCCGCGCCGGACCACACTTTGGCGCGGTCGGCCCTGAATCGCCGCAGGCAGAGAGACCATGACAAATCTGCTGCTTCGCCGCGCTTGCATTTTGGCGTTGATCGCCTTGGCCATCCCAGCTTCGTCCCAAGTGCAGAACGGGGAATTTACCGGCCTGATTACTGACCCTTCTGGCGCCGTCATCAACCAGGCGCGCGTGCGAATCCAAAATCTGGCAACAGGCTTCACGCTAGATCTGCGCAGCAATGGGGACGGAATCTACAAGGGCCGAGAGCTGATCGTCGGGCAATACCAGATCTCGGTGGAGATGCCAGGCTTCCGAACCACCACCAGCGGCGCCTTGATATTAAACGCAGGTACGGTGGTGCGTGCCGACTTCGAACTGAAAGTGGGAGAGGCGAAAGAGATTATCGAAGTAAGCGACTCGGCAGCGGCGGTTAATACGGAGAACGCCCGGCTCTCCCAGACCGTGGATTCCACCATGATCGCCAACCTGCCTCTGAACGGAAGGAACGTGTATGACCTGATCCAATACGCTCCGGGGGCGACGAATGTGCGCGGACTGATGTTCGAGAGCGGCGCCAACACGGTGGTCAACGGTGTCCGGGAGAATTTCAACGGCTTTCTTATCAACGGTGCGTCGAACAAGGGCCTGAGTGGCGGCCCAGTTAACCAACCCATCCAGGACACGGTTCAGGAGTTTCAACTGGTGACGCTGAACAACTCAGCCGAGTTCAGCAATAGCGCCGGAGCCATCACCAGCCTGGTCACGAAGTCCGGCACCAACCTGCTGCACGGCAGCGCGTGGGAATATTTTCGCAACGATGCTCTAGATGCCAACCCCTTCTTTGCCAATCGTGACCCGGATCCAGCCAACCACAAAACTCCTTTGCGCCTGAACCAGTTCGGCGGAACCGTCGGCGGACCGATCGTGAAAAACAAGCTCTTTTTCTTTGGCGCGTACCAGGGAGACCGGTTTCTAACGTCGAGCGCGGGACTGGTGCAGGTGGAGTCACAGCAATTTCGCAGTGCCACTGCTGCAGTATTTCCCAACTCGGTGGCCGCGCTTTTGTATAGGAACTTCGCGCCTTCGACCCAGGGAACGCCACTGATGACGCTTCGGGATTACGTGGCCGGCGGCCCCGACGGTCCGTTCTCGGGGTCGAATTTTTCCACTTTCGCGGAGTATCTGTGCCCGGGAAGTCTCGATCCAGGCACCTTCAATCCAGCCGCCGCGGCTTCTCTGTCGAACCGATTTGCGCAGTTGTTTGGAGTAGAGCAGGCCGACATTGACCAGATGAATGATACGCCAAAGCGGGGAGGCTGTGTGGGGGGCTCACCTTTTGCATCCCCCCAGCCCGGTGCTTTCAGCCGAGGCGATACGTTGCTGGAACAAGCAATCAGTCTCAACAAGTCACAAGTGGAAGGAAACCTGTTCAACGGCAACGAAGCCTCCCTGCGTCTGGATTTCAACCCGGGGTCCAACCCGGGTTCCAAAGATCGGTTGTTCAGCCAGTTCAACTGGGCAAGGTCAGAGGATCGGTACACTAACAGCGATTTAGTTCGCGGCTTCCTGAATCCTTCCAAGGCGACAACACCTAATTTCCAGTTCAGTTACATCCATATCTTTAGCCCAACCATCCTCAATGAGTTCCGGGCAGGGTATGCAGGGAATGGAAACGATATCAGCGTGGATCGGCCCGGTGTACCCGAGATTGGTTTTGACGGCAACATCCTGGGGTTCGGTGCTTCCAATGGCTTGCCGCAGACATTTCACGAGAACATTTACACCTACGCCGACATGGTATCGGTCAACCGTGGCAAGCACTACCTAAAGGCAGGCGTGGACGTGCGCCGCAACATCGAGAATGGCGATTTCAATGTGGCGCGACCTTCGTATGGATTCTTCGACCCTCTGTTCTTCGCGACCGACGCTCCCTACTTCGAATCCGCCGGAGTCAATCCAGAATTCACCGCAACCACGCCGGCCCACCTGGAGACCAATATCCGGCACTGGCGCAACTGGGAGGTAGGCGCTTACGTCCAGGACGATTGGAAAGTCAGCCGGCAACTGACGCTAAGTCTTGGCCTGCGCTATGACCTTTTCACGCGCCACGCTGAACTGAACGGCCTGACCACAACCTTCCTCAAGGGACCGGGGAAGAACTTGATCGACAACATCACCACCGGCGTGGGCCAGATTAAGGATGCCAGCACTCCTTGTCCCGGGAATCCCCGGGCGCCGCTGGCTGGGGCGTGCGGTCCCGGCGGTTTCTCTCCCTCTTCCACGCTCGGAGCTGGCGATCACAATAATTTCGGACCAAGAATCGGTTTTGCCTGGGACGTCTTCGGAGACGGCCGGACGTCCTTGCGCGGTGCCTTTGGGCTCTCCTATGAGGGGACGCTCTACAACCCTCTTTCCAATACGCGCTGGAACCCACCCTATTATTCCGTGGACAGCGCCGTTAACTTTCTGAATGGTGACATCAGCCAGGTTGTTTACGGGCCTGTTGGAGGGGGGGCTCCTAGCTTCGCGGGGCCCGCTCCCCCGGAGCAGAATTCCGGCAAAGGGGTGCAGGCCACAGGAAACATATCGGGTTGGGATCCGTCGAATCCGCATATCGCGGCCAACACGTCCATCGTGTTTCCTGAGGGGATTCGAGATCCCTATGTCGAGAACTGGTTTTTTGGAGTGCAGCATCAATTCCGCGCTGGAGTGGTCGTTCAACTCAACTATGTCGGTACAGCCGGCCACAAACTGTTTCGTGCAGAAGCGGTCAATCGCGTCCCAGGAGCGCTGCTGCCGGAAGGAACCTGCGTCACCGACACGTTCGGCCGCAAGCTATGCAGCCAGGTCAACACCAATGTGGACGCGAACGGATTCGCAATCAATCCCTCTGGGCGACTGAACTCCAATCAGGGATTCCTTCGAGTTTGGGAGAGCGCGGGGAACTCCATCTATCATGGCCTACAGCTGTCCGCGCAGAAGCGCATGAGCCACGGGTTACAAATTAGCGGGAACTACACTTGGAGCCACGCGATTGATTCCGGATCGACATGGCGCAACGGTGGAACTTCGGCAGACGGCTTCGCGCCGGGCGATGGTGTAAGCACTGACATGACGGTTCCGAATTTGGACCGTGGTAACTCCGTCTTCGACATCCGTCAACGGCTTACCTTCAACTACGTCTGGGAGTTGCCATTCCTCCAGAAGGCTCACGGAGCGCTGGGGACGGTTCTGGGCGGATGGCAGTGGAACGGAATCTGGTCGTTCCAGAGCGGCGCCCACTGGTCCCCGTTCCGCGGAGGCCCTTTTGCAAACCCCAGATTTAATGATAACGGAACAGGAGCTTGCGATCCGGCTACCTTCGATCCAACCAAGTGTATCAATAAGGGCTCGGACTACAACCTGGATGGGGTAGCCAATGACCGTCCGAACGCAATTGCGAACCATGTGAATGCGACTCACGCCCAGTGGGCCGACGGATTCAATCTTCCTCAGGGATTCTTTACTCCGCCTTGCCTGGGCTGCGTGGGCAATCTGGGGCGCAATACTTTTGTGGGGCCTGGATACTGGGCAGCGGATATTTCCATCTTCAAGACCTTCCAGCTTTCCGACCGCTTCGCCCTGCAATTCCGCGGAGAAGCGTTCAACGTTTTCAATCACACCAACTTCCAACTGGGCGGAGCGACAAGTTCGACGGGATTCAACAATTTGAACAATCAGCCATTCGGCCAAGCAAGCGGCACGTTCAATCCGCGCCAGCTGCAGTTCGGACTGAAGCTCAGTTTCTGAGAGGCGAAGGTATTCGCCGATCCGGGGAGGACTGCACGGGAGCGCCTGCGGGGTGTTCGTGACGGGTGCCCGGCTTTGTAGGAAAGAAATTACCGTGGAGGCGAACCGGGGAACCGTGCGCCCCTCGGCAAGAAAAGCTCGACAATCGTCTGCGACCCGATGCGTGCGGAAAATCCACCGCAGAATGTTATTGTACGAAATTAAAAACTGTCAGTAAATCATTGATAATAAACGAGATAGTGGTGGAGGCGACGGGAGTCGAACCCGCGTCCGAAAACGTTACTAGCCAAGAGACTACATGCGTAGTCGGTTCATGCTTCCGGCCTTCACCGGAAACGTTCGCGGCCCTGGCTCAGAATCGACAAGAAACCAGTTCCGCTAGCCTGAGGATCTCGCCTCCGCAACCCAGACGTAGTCGCGAAAGCCAGCCCGCTGTGTGACGTTCTCTAGCAGCCCACGGGCGAAGCCGCCGAGAACGGCTACTTAATTAATTAAGCAGCGTATGCCAGTTCTTGATTGGCAATTATCGTTTTGCACTCGATCACGGGTGTGTGCGCCCCGGCATGCCTCTTGACTGCAAACGTCCCCGTCGAAGCCGTGACGCCCCCACTG
>Ga0137409_10004439_pt1 | contig 14717 bp, 7 predicted proteins | sample CZODoug1_16funga_FD_122059 | JGI IMG/M metagenome (GOLD analysis project Ga0137409, IMG submission 122059) | Vadose zone soil fungal communities from Angelo Coast Range Reserve, California, USA - CZODoug1_16fungal (Hybrid Assembly) | ecosystem: Environmental > Terrestrial > Soil > Vadose zone... | reverse complement strand
CCGTCTTCGGACCGTACTTTTCCCAGAGTTCCTCCATCGGCACCGCCCAATGGCCGTTAACGATGAACACCCGAAAAGCTGCGAGCACAGGCAGCACAAAGGGGTCGGCGAGCGTTATCGACGCGGTGTAACCACTGAGCAACTGGGACGGCTCAGCACTGCACCCCGACGCCTTCGTGATGAAGATCTTGTCCCCACCCTTGCCTCTCAGTTCCTCCCAATGCCTGACGATCAATTCCTCAAGCTTCAGGGCGTCAGGCAGTAGCGGAGCAACCTGTCCTTCGCCAAAACTACTGCGCCGCTGTTAGGTGGCCATCGCGACTGTCTCGAGAGCTGGTCGCCTGACGATCGACATCCCGGGGGCACCAGGCTGGCCGGTTTGCGTACGCTCGCTCGCATGTCTGCGGCGCTTGACGGGCACCGCGCGAAGGCGACGTGCGTTACGTCAGGCTGCGCGGCGTTCGTAACGGTGGTGCAAGCCGCCGACTTCCGGGAATGCGATCACGCGGCCTTCGTGTGGAGCCTGCACGCGGCGTGGCGTGGGCGCGTCTTTTGCCAAGGAGAGATGAGTCCGCGATCCGTGATAGTAGAAAACATATCGGGCGAGCGTGCGTCGCAGATGCGTCTGGTTGAGGACGATTACGTGATCGAGGCACTCGCGGCGCATGGAACCGATCAGGCGCTCCGCAAACGGATTTTGCCAAGGACTTGACGGACTCGAAATGACCTCCGAAATGCCCATGCTGGCGACCCGGCGTCGGAAGACGTCACTGTAGATGGCGTCCCGATCTCTCAAAAGCCATCTCGGGGAGCTGTCGTCCGGAAAGGCTTCAATGATCTGTTGCGCGGTCCAGATGGCCGTGGGGTGCTCGGTGACCGCGAGGTGCACCGATCCGGCGACGGTGGTGGGAGAGCACCACGAGCACGAACAGCACGCGGCCGGTGAGGGTCGGCACAGTGAAGAAGTCCATCGAGACCAGAGCGGCGACGTGATTCGTCAGGAACGTTCGCCAGGTCTGTGACGGTGGGCTATGCCGTCGCCGCAGGAGCCGTGAGACAGTCCGCTCCGACACCTCGATGCCTAGCTTGCCCAATTCCCCGTGGATTCGAGGGGCTCCCCAAAGTGGATTCGCCGCGGCCATCTGGTCGACGAGTGTCCGAATGGACCCAGAGGTACTCGGCCGGCCCGGACGTGTTGGCGTCGAGAGTTGGGTCCAACGGCGACGAAGCCACTGGCAGTGCCAGCGCACGACCGTGTCAGGCTGCACGACGATCAAGGCGGTGCGCCAATCTCGCCACGCGCTGGCGATCAGGATCCAGAACAGTCGATCTCGGTGGCGGAGTGGGGGACGCTTGGCGGTACGCCTGAACACCGCCAACTGCTGACGGAGCGCTAGGTTCTCAAGCGCCACGGCTCGGTGTCCACAGCAGAGCAGCGCGAGGGATCGGAGCACGACGACAAGCGCAGCCAGCATGAGCTATCCTGTCGCGCAATCGACCAAAAATCAAACGGCGTCGCTGGCGATCTGGTTCCGGCGAATGACAGGGACGTAGTTTGCGGCACGATTGGGAATTCGCCAGCGACGCCCAAGAAATGCTCACGAATCTTGCAATTCGCCCGCACAAGCTTCAGGAAGTCGAGCATCGACTCGTACGGAATTTCTAGAACAGGTACTTCACACCAAACTGCATCTGTCGCGGAATCGAGTTGCCGGTGCTCGAGATGCTGCCGAACCCGGTGCTCCCGAAATTGAAGTCGGGCAACCCAAAGCTCGGCGTATTGGTCACGTTGTACACCTCGGCACGGAGCTGCAACTTGCGAGTGCCACTCATCGACAGATCCTTGAAGATCGACATGTCCAAACGCCGCTGGGGTGGACCATGCATCTCGGACAATCCGACGTTGCCGGATGTGAACTGCGGCGCCGCCGAAAAGACGCTGGTGTCGAACCACCGCTCCACGGTCCGCTGATCCGCCGGAAGATTCGGGTTACCGTTGACGTTGGGCCGATCCCCGCCGTTGAGCGTCCCGGCGTTATTGCCGGTGTTCGTCCGTGAGGCCGCGTTGACCACGGTGTACGCCACGCCGGATTGCAGATACGCGGTACTGTTCACCTGCCAGGCGGACAGGAACCCGTGCGCGACGCCGGTGAGGGTTTTGCCCCACGGCAACTCGTAGCTGGCGGTCAGCACCCAGCGGTGCCGGACGTCGAACAGCTGCGTATCTCCCCATTCAAACTGACTGAAGTCCCACGGTACCGGCGTCATTTGCCGAGAATGGGACCAGGTGTAATGAGAGTTCATCGTCAGGCCGGTGCGATAGCGGCGGTTGAATCCGAACTGCCATGCGTTGTAGGTCGACTTGCCGACGTTCGACAGGATATTGACGTTCGCCATTTGCGGATACTGCGAGAAGTACGGGCGACGCGATTGGACAGCGCCAGGTCCGGCGGGCGCCAGGTTGTAGTTCATAGCACCCAAGTTCAACCGGTCGCCGCGGGAGCCGATATAGCCCGCCGTCACGATGTTACCGGCGAACTCTTTTTCGATTATGAGGTTGAACTGCTGCGAGCGATCGGACTTGAAGTTCACGTCGGTTCCTATCACATTGCCCGCCGGAGACTGCGGACTGCTAAAGGTCACCACCGGGAGGCCATCCTTCAGAAACATGTTGGGCACGCCGTTGGAGGCGGCATTGCTCGTGATGGGCCCGTAGTTCGCGGTGAACGGCGGGTTCTTCATGTAGGCGCCGGCATTCTTGTTGTTGGGGTAATAGGCCAGCCCCCAGCCTCCGCGCAGCACCATCTGATGCGGCAAGGTCGCCGAGAAGCCGAGCCGGGGTCCGATGTTCGAGAAGTCAGTCTTGACGCCCGCGGTGCGGCTCACGCCGCCCTGACCGGCCACGAGCAGCTTCCCTTCCGCCGGTACGAAGTTCGACAGGTGATCGTTCTCCTCGGTGAGCGGCCCAAAGACGTCATATCGGATGCCCATGTTGACCGTGAGCCACGAGGTCGCGCGCCAATCGTCCTGCACGTACGCGCTCGATTCGTTCGTGTGATAGACGGGCGAGCCCGGCGTGTACAGGCGGCGGACATCAGTCGGGTACCCCAGCAGGAACGACGCGAAGGCGTGGCCGCCGCCCGTACCCGTACCGCTATTGGTCGGGTTCGCGTCAAATCCCCAGAGGCCCTGTGCCGAGTTCGACTGCAGGACGCCCCAGTGCCGGAAGATCATCCCTGCGCCGATCTTCAGGTTGTGTGCGCCGCGCGCCTGGGTGACCGACCCTGCGACCTGGTATGTCTTGTTGTAGACATGGAGCGGCACCCACTGCGTCTCGCCGACTGCGGCAAACGTGGTCGGGCGCATTTCCATCAGCGGCACCCCGCTGGCATCGGCGGTGCCATCATTGGCGTTCGCGACGCCAAAGAAATCGCCGAGGTTTTTCCCGTAGTTCGGTCCAAGCGACAAGATGTCCGGTTTGGAGAAGTTGGCCTTGATCTCGGAGATCGTCGTAGCGTTGAACACACGCGCCCAGCTGCCGACCAGGTTGTGGGCGCTCGTGTAATTGGGACCCGCATAGTTGCCGGTCGCCGCGCCACCGACGATGCAGGTCGGGTCGATCGTTTGCGATCCGATCCTCACCGGCGGGCACAGGCTCGGCGTGACCGTGTCGGTCTTGTTATAGGAATAGCGCGCGAAGACGGTGTTGTTGTCGTTGAACCGATGATCGACGCGGAAGTCGGTCGCCTGGTTGTTCTGCGTCCGGTTATTCGTGAACGCGTAGTTGTTGGACAATGTGCCGTTCGTGGGCATCGGATAGAGCGCCACGTACTTCGCCGCGATCGGATCGAAACGGTCGGCGGGAATCACGTTCCCCGGGAACGGGGTCCGCACCGCGTTCATCGGGTCGTAGATCGGCGTGGAGAGCTCGGAGAAATCGCCCATCCGCATCTTCGCGGTCGGAACCGTGATGAGGGACGGCACGCCCTGCCTGATGCGATAGCCTTCGTAGTCGGCGAAAAAGAAGGTCTTGCTCGACTTGATCGGCCCGCCGAGGCTGCCGCCGTACTGGTTCTGGCGGGTGATCGGCTTGCCTTCGGCGAAGAAGAGACGCGAATCGAATCGCTCGTGACGGCCGAACTCGAACCCGGAACCGTGGAACTGGTTGCCGCCCGACTTCGTGATGATGTTGATGACGCCGCCGAGGGTCCGGCCCGTCTCGGCCGTGTACATGTTGGTCTGCACCCTCACTTCAGCAATCGCATCAATCGAGGGCTTGATGGCGACCGTGCCGATGCTGCGCTCGTTGTTGTCCATGCCGTCAACGAGCTGATTGTTCAGCACGTCGTTGACGCCGTTGATCGAGACCGACGAGGTCTGTCGCCGCTCGTCGGGCCGCGTCCCGTTGGCCAGCGAGCTGACTGCGCCTTCATTTGCGCCGGGAATCAGCTGCACCATGCGGATGATGTTGCGCCCCGGTATGGGGGCATCCTGCACCGTTTTCTGGTCGATGAGCGTGCTGACGGTTGCCGAATCGGTCTGCAGGAGCGGGGACACCCCCGTCACCACGACAGTCTCTTCCACGGTCCCGAGCTGCAGCCGCGCATCGACGCGCGCGCGATCGCCGGTGGCGAGCTCCACGCGCGAGTTAACGGGCTGAAAGCCCGGCAGCTCGATCCTCACCGCGTAGACGCCGATCGGCAGGAGGGTAAACACGTAGTCACCCGTGCCGCTGGTGATCGTCGTCCGCGCGTTTTTGGTGGCGATGTTTTCCGCAGTCACCGTCACCGCGGGCAGCACCCCCCCGCTCGAGTCGGTCACGCGGCCGACGATATCGGCCGTGCCCTGCGCGAATGCGAGAGTGTTCAGTGCGAGAAGGATCGTGAAAGCGCCGCCCAACGCTGGAATGTAGTACATACCGCCTCCTCGAAAATTCTGAGAAGCGACCCGGTGATGATCTCGCGCGGGGAACGAACCCACCGTAACGTGTGGCGTGTCAGCATCATACGTGAAGCCTTCGCAAAATAACGCCGGCCTGCAGCAGGAACATCGACAGCAGCGTCTGCCGATCGTGAGCCCAATCATGGATGCTCTCCTGGCGCCTCAGCGGCCAAGCCGAGGGCGCTGCTCGGTCGTCGGCGGCGTAGTCCGCTCAGTCATTTCATTTCTTAGGATCAACGAACAGTTCATCCAGCCGCATGCGGCGCGGCGTCGGTCCCTGCTTGCAGGCCGTGTCCTCCAACGCTGAGATTGTCGCGAGGTTCGGTGCCATCCGTAAGGCAACGGGTCGTGTCCCACGATCTTGCGCAAGGCAGCATACTTCTTGTCGGAAGCATTGTCCGGCGTGCGGGCGTCAAGCTTCGCCAGCCATTCATGCTTGGCCTTGGAGAATGCCCTGAATAGCGACGTGGCGACCCACGGATGCTCCTTCAACACAGAGTCCTTCACCACAATGGTTCCGTGCATGGGGTAGATTCCCGTGCGCCTGTACCATTCCGCTTCCAGTTCTTCCGCGTTGGGGAACAGATCGGGAAATGAGCCTCCACGGTCTGCCAGCCGCCCGTCGGCGCACCGATACGTCCGACACCGGCATTTGCCATGGAACCCGGCGGCTAGGTCGCCGCTCGCCATCATATCCGCAAGCGACTTCCCGTCGGGCGCGTGGACGACATTCGAGGGCAGCTGGAGCTGCGTCACGTGCTCCTCGTCGTCCATGATCGACGAACACACCGAGGACGCGCTCGAGATGCCGCCCGTTGCCGATCAGCAACCAATCGAGACACTCGGCGCGGACGGTGCGGACGAAGCACTCGCGCGCTCAGTCTCATATTGACATTCTATATGTCCGGTCTTACTCTTACAGACTGTCTGTAGGACCATGGCAAAGCCCAAGACCGATCTGCTGCAGGGGACGCTCGACCTGCTGATTTTGCGCGCGCTGACGCTGCGGCCGGACCACGGCGTTGGCATCACACGTCGAATTCTCCAGATTACAAAGGGACGTTCGATGTCAAGCCGGGCTCGCTGTTCCCGGCGCTGCATCGGTTGGAAGAGAAGGGCTGGCTCTCATCGCAGTGGGGGGAGTCAGAGAACCGCCGGCGCGCGAAATACTATTCCCTGACTCCCGCCGGCCGGCGACAGATCGATACCGAGCTGGCCAACTGGCAGCGTGTGTCGGCTGCAATCGCCTGGGCCATCAAAGCGACTTCGTAACGAACCGCGATGACTGTTCTCCGCGCGCTGATCCGCAACGTGTTTCGTCATCGGCATGTCGAACAGGACCTCGACGACGAGGTCCGTTCTCATTTCGAACTGCTCGTTGAAGAGAACGTGGCGAAGGGGATGCATCAGTCGGAGGCGCGACGCGCAGCGCAACTGCACGTCGGTGGCATGGACTCGATCAAGGAAGCCGTCCGAGATACGCGGCGCGGCGCCCGGGTCGAACAGCTCTGTCAGGATGTCCGATATGGCTGCCGCATGCTCGCCAGGAGTCCAGGCTTCACGCTGATCGCGGTCATGACCTTGGCGCTTGGAATCGGCGCGAACACGGTCATGTTTTCAGTCGTCGATTCTGTCGTTATCCGCGCCCTTCCGTACGACGACCCCGATCGCATCGTTGTCTTGTGGGAAGACGCTGGCTGGGCCGGGTTCCCGAAAAACACGCCGGCGCCCGGCAATTTCAACGATTGGCGGCGCATGAACCGGACGTTTGCGGACATGGCCGCGACCACTAGCTCGTCGGCCAGCCTAACAGGTGACGGGTTGCCGGAGCAGATCCTCGGGCGCGCAACGACGGCCAACTTCTTCAGCGTGCTCGGCGCCCGCCCGCTGCTCGGCCGGACGTTCACGGAGACGGAGGATCGCGACGGTGCGCAGGTGGTGGTCATCAGCTACGGTCTATGGCAGCGGCGTTTTGGCGGCGAGCCGTCGGTGCTGGGTCGAACCGTGCTGATGAACAATGCGCGGTTCCAAGTAATCGGTGTCATGCCGCGGTCGTTCGTGTTCCGCAGCCGCGATATGGATTATTGGGTTCCCATCCACTGGTCGCCGGAGCGCGCCGCGCAGCGCGACTCGCACTTCTTGAACGTCGTCGGCCGTCTGAAGGACAGGGTCACGACGCAAGCCGCGCGCGATGACCTGCAGGCCATCGCGCGCACGATCAGTGAGCGCTATCCGGACACGAATTATCGGGTCGGTGTCGTACTCGTGCCGGTGAAGGAAGAGATGCTCGGCAACGTTCGGCTCGAGTTACTGGTACTGATGGGAAGCGCGGTCGCCGTGCTGTTGATCGCATGCGCAAACCTCGCGAGCCTGTTACTCTCCCGCGGCGTGGCCAGGCATGGCGAGTTGACGTTACGGGGGGCGCTTGGTGCCACTCGCGGACGGCTGATCCGTCAAATGATCGCCGAAGGCCTGATTCTCTCGTCCGCAGGGGGCGCCGCCGGACTGGCCGTTGTCCCGGTGGGTCGCGCCATGCTGATCGGCCTGACGCCGGCTGGCGTTGCGCCTGTCACGACCACGACGATCGATGTGCGGATGTTGGCGTTTACGTTTGTGCTCGCAATCACGACTGGATTGCTATTCAGTCTGGCCCCCGCGTTTCAGGCGAGTCGTGCATCACTTCAAGAGGCGCTGCAGCAACATGGGCGGTCGACGCTTGGCGCTAGCAGCCGCTTCACGCGCGACGCACTGGTCGTCCTGCAGATTGCGGCGGCCGTCGTCTTGCTCGTCGCGCCCGGACTGATGATCCGCACCCTGATCAATCTGCGGGCTACTGATCTCGGATTCGAGCCGGAACAGCTGCTGACGATGCGCACGACCTTACCAAGGCCGAAGTACGCGGATCCACAGAAGCGGCTCGCTTTCTACGAGCAGGTGGTGGCTGGTGTGCAGGCGCTCCCTGGGGTCGAACACGCGGCGTATGCGTCGACGCTGCCGTTCACCAGCCTGGGCAACACTTCACGGTTTGATGTCGAGGGCCGAGCACTCTTACTCGGTCAGGTCAACGATGCGCTATACCGGGTGGCGACATCTGACTACTTGTCAGCACTCGGCGTGAGCCTGGTCGAGGGCCGTCTCATCAATGACCGTGACGGCCTGGGGACACCGCGGGTCGTGGTGATCAACGAGACACTGGCGCGCGAGTTTTTCCCGAATGAGTCTCCACTCGGGCATCGCATTCGGATGAGCGACTCCCAAAATCCGTTCCATACGATCGTTGGCGTCGTCCGCGATGTGCGTGAGCGCGGCTACGAGGCATCGCCAAAGCCGGGTGTCTATCTCTCGATCGCGCAGACGCCTGAGGCTTGGCAGCCGCCGCAGTATTTGGCGATCCGCGCACGGCATGGCGTGCGCGATCTCGCTGAATTAGTACGGCGCGTCATCGCAGCCGCCGATCCTGAGCAGCCGGTCGCCGCCGTGCGGTGGATGGACGACATCCTTGAGCTCGAGGTCGCTGATCGTCACCAGCAGATGATCGTGCTGGGCGCATTCGGCACCCTTGCCCTCGTGTTGGCGTCGCTCGGTCTCTATGGTCTCTTGGCGTACGGCGTCGCGCAGCGCAGCCGCGAAATCGGTCTACGCCTCGCGCTGGGAGCCACGCAGCGCGGTGTGGTCGCCATGGTGGCTGCACGCGGCCTCGTACTCGCCGTGACCGGACTGGTGATCGGCGTCCTCGCCGGTTGGGCCACCACGCGGGCGATGAGCGCCGCGCTGTACGGTGTGCGTGCGAACGATCCTACGACGTTTGCCGCTGTCGTTCTACTACTCGGCACGGTGGCGCTGATCGCCTGTGTCGTACCGGCGACTCGGGCGTCGCGGATGGATGCGATGGTCGTGCTCAGAGAAGAGTGATGACTGGTAGTTGAGTGCTGCAACTACCGTAGAAAGCGCTCCTTGGTCACCCCATTTCGCGCAAACCTCCCGGCAGTCATTTAAGCCAGGGCCAGCTGAGGGCTAGCTGTCGCGTTGCCCGCGCAACTCCACAAGCGCGTGCGGCCTCGCGCCGTCGGCACGGAGCCGCGAGGAGTCGGCATCATGGTCTCCTGCTCGACCGCCAAAGCGCCAACCTTGAGGACGCCAGCCGCGGCAGCAGAAGTTTGACACGCTCCTTATACTTGTTTACTCTATGCCTTGATGAACTCAGAGTCAGCAGAGAGTCGCGATCTCCCACAAAGTCAGCGGACCCACGAGTCGGCGCAGAACCAGCCGCGCGATTTTGCGGCTCGGCGCGCAGGTCCGCTTTCCATTGCTTCGCGCGCTGCTCCAGCGCCTGACGGAACCGCTTCATGTTCGGCGGAGCCGGACGTGGGGTACGCAGCTTTACTTCGAGCCGGGCGAGTTCAGCCTCCCGCTCCTTGATAGCGGGCCGCGACGGTGTCGGCGGGCACGCCCACCGCAGGTGGATTTCACGAGGTTGTCCACCTCCGCGCGTAGCCCGTCCCGGTCCGCCATCAGCCTCGCGCTGTCGTCCACCTCGTAAACGTTTCCGTCCACCGCCATATTCACCGAACGAAGGGCGCAGCGGGCCGCGGCAATCAGCCAAGCAACTACCGCCGCCTACCTAGTCATTCCTCAGCGCGACCACCGGATCGACGCGCAGCACCATCCGCGCCGGCAGATAGCACGCTAGCAGCGCGGTCAGCGTGACCGCCGCGCACACGACGCCATAGGTCAGCGGATCTCCGGCAGTGACGCCAAACAGCAGGCTCGTCATCAGGCGCGAGAGCCAGAGGCTCGCGGCCAAGCCAGTCACGAGCCCGATGAATACCGGCCGCAAGCCCTGGGCCACCACCAGGCGGAGCACACTGCCGTGCGCCGCGCCGAGCGCCAGTCGAATCCCGATTTCGTTCGTGCGCCGCGCGACCGAGTACGCCAGCACGCCGTAGACGCCGGCGAGCGCGAGCACCAGCGCCAGCCCGGCGAAACCGGCGAGCAGCAGCATCGTAAATCTTCGCGTCGCGACCGACGCCGTGACCAGGTCGTCGAATGAGCGCACGTTCGACACCGGCAGACGGCGATCGATGCCGGCGATCGCGGTCCGCAGCGCGGGCACGGTGTCCTCGGGCCTGACGCGTGTGTGCATCACGAGTTGCAGCGAGTTGGCCGGACCGCGGCCGGCGGGAAGATAGACCGCCAGCGTCGGATCGTTCTCGAGGCCGCGTTCCCGCATGTTGCTGACGACGCCGATCACCTCGGCACGGTTGTCGCCTTGCCCCTTCCACAACACGATCGTGCGGCCGATCGGATTCTGTCCGGGCCAGAGCAGATCGGCGACGCGTTTGCTGACGATCGTCCGCCACGGCTTCCCGACTTCCTCGTCGTCGGTGAAGCCGCGCCCGGCAATCAGCGGCACGCCCAGCGTCTGGAAATAGTTCTTGGTGACGATGCGCCACGTCGCCCACGGCACCGCGGCGCCATCCGTGTTCGGCTGATCGCCAGCGACGAAGCCGAGCCCCGTGCTGCCGCGCGACAGCGGACGTCCGCTCGAGCCCGCCACCGACGCCACCTCGGGTAGGGCGCCCACGCGCGACAGAATCTCGCCGACCAGCTGCGAGCGCCGCGGCGCGCCGTACGACGCCGGAATGCTGACCGTGGCAAACAGTCGGCGGTCGCTGGCGAAGCCGCGATCGACGGTCATCACGTGCGACAGGCTGCGGACGAGCAGGCCGGCGCCGACCAGGAGCAGCAGCGAGAGCGCCACCTCGGCGCCGACGAACAGGTTGCGAATCCGCGTCTGACGGAGATCGCCGGCCATGCCGCGCTGGCCATTGCGTAGCACCGGCACGACGTCGTCCATCGGCGTCTGGAACGCGGGAACCAGACCGGTGCCGACGCCGACGCAGACGGCGAGCGCGCACGCGACAGCAAACACCCAGCCGTTGATCGCGACCTCGCCGAGCCGCGGCAGGTCGCCCGGGCTGACCGCCTGCATCACGCGCAGCAGGCCTTCGGCGAGCCCGAGGCCGAGAGCGGTGGCGACGACGCTCAGGAGCAGCGATTCCATCAGCCACTCGCGCACTAGGTCCGCGCGCGACGCGCCCAGCGCCGTCCGCACCGCGCTCTCGCGCGACCGCGCCGCCGCCCGCGACAACAGCAGGTTGGTCACGTTGACGCACGCGATGACGAGCAGCAGGCCCACCGATCCAAGCAGGATCCACAAGGTCCGGCGCAGATCGTCGGTGGCGATCCAGTCGCGCGACGGCCCGATCACCACGCCCAGGCCGGCATTGGTCGCCGGATAGAGGCGCTCGAGATTCTTCGACACGCTCTGCAGATCCGCGCGCGCCGCCTCGAACGACGCGCCCGGCTTGAGCCGGCCGATGGCGGTGTACTCGAAGCTGCCCCGGTCCGCGTTGGCGCGCCGCACCATCGGCAGAAACAGCTCGGCGCGATCGAGCCACGGCGTCCCGGCCGGCAGCACGCCGACGACGGTGCGCGGGCCGCTGCCGAACATGATCGTCCCGCCGACGATGCCGCGGTCGCCGCCATAGCGTCTGACCCAGAGGCCGTGCGACAGCAGGACCGGTTGGGTCGCATTCCCGGCCGCGTCATCCTCGGCGATGAACAGGCGGCCCGCGACCGGTTGCACGCCGAGCGCGCGAAAGAACCCGGAGCTGACCATCGCCGCGTTAACCTGCTCGGGCTCGCTGCCGTCCGTGATGATGGCGTTCGCGCCATGCAGCGCGCCGAACGCGTCGAACGTCCGGTTCATGTCCTGCAGGTCCCAGAAGTTGGCTTCCGTCAGCGACACCTGGTCCCAGCCGCGATCGGGCCGCGATCCCCACACCTGCACGATCCGTTCGGACGAGGGGAACGGCAGCGGTTTCAGCAGCACGCCGTAGACCACGCTGAACAGCGCGGTCGTCGCGCCGATGCCGAGCGCGAGCATCAGGACGATCGCCGCAGCGAAGAGCGGCTGTTTGCGCATAAAGCGCACGGCACTGACGAAGTCGAGCTTTCGCATGAATGACCTCCGGGATCTCGGCAGTCGATCGATGTCGGGTGACGCGGCACGGTTCGCGAGCCGCGCGGAGATGCCGAACCACAGCGCGTCTGCGAGCCCGCGAAGGCACGCGATCACTCGCACCGGCCAGACCCTGCCCGCGGATCGCGCGTCGACGCACCACCGGAAGCTGTCTTCCATCTCGGCGCCGTTAGCGCGGCGGATCTCGGGCGGCCACGCCCGCAGCGCGAGACGGTACAGTGCGCGCATCACATCTCTCCTAAGTCGTGCGCGGCTTGCGGCTGGAGGCGCCGCCGGACAGCGGCTTGATCAGTCGCTTGGCGCGCGCGGCGTCGACGATGCGCGCGAGGCGTCCCGCTTCGGCGGCGCACACGCGTCGCCCGTGCGCGGTGAGCCGGTAGTGGCGCGGACGTCCGCCGCCGGACGCGAAGCCGTCGGGCGCATCGGTTTCGCTCACCATTCCGGCGTCGGCCATCTTCTTCAAGGTGCCGTACAGCATGCCGGGCCAGAGCTGCAGCTGGCCCTCGGTCCGATCGAAGACCTCCTTGGTGATCGCCAGGCCGTGCAGGTCGTGATCCGCCAGCGCGAGCAGGATTTGAAACCAGTGCGGCGGAATCGGCTGAGGGTCAGTGGGCACGATGCGGCCTCCGGCTCGAGTATATCTCGATGCGTATATACATCTGGAGCAAGAGACGGATCCCGGGAGTCCGCGGTTAGCAGACACGAGCCCGGCACTCAGTATCAACGGCTATAAGACGGGGGCAGGTCTCGCATTACTCCAGTCAGGGAGGGCTTGCTCAGCGCGCTCGTCGTCTCCGACAAAGCGGTGACCGCGCGCCTCCTCGTACGGCGCTTGAAAGGTCGGCCTCAGTCCGAATTGGTGATTAGCGCAAGGAACCAGACCGGGACAAATCGCACCTCCCAATCGCCTTACCAGCGGCTGAACTCCATACCAAGGTCCGAAGCGCAATATCTTTTCGCCGAATGGTGAGGCGCCCCACCGTAAGGACAAGCACGCGGAAATAATTGCGGTTGTCGCGACCTGAAACACGCTCCTGCCGCGGTGGCCGTCACCGGTTCTCCTGAACCCCTCACCACCTGGGGCTGATCAGTGCGCACACCGGCGCGGCCGAGGTCCCGTACCGGGCGTCCGGGCGAGGCGGACTCGAGGGTTGCCGCGTATCAATGCGTAACCGTGACTCGGCTCGAGGTGCTCGACCGTCACAGGCTGCGCGTCTGCGTACTTGTGGTTCAGGAATCCTGGCAACCTCGTGAGCTGCGCGCAGGATGATCGACGGCGTGGAGAAGCGCTCGCGTGGGATCTCGCGGCGGGCGGCACCACAGACGCGGTGAGGACATGTTTCGGCGGTCACCCACGGTGATGTGCTGGGGTCGCACGAAAACTCTTCGCCGGTCTCTCCGTCGAGAACCACGGAGCGCACTCGTAGCTTGCGCGCGGCAGCTATCCGCGATAGCCAGTAGCGGTAACCTGAACACGAATCCCGTCCGGGTCCTCGATGTAGACCCAGTTACCGTCCGATTCGAGTAATGGGGTGTAGATGTTCCCGTCCTTGACCCAGAGCGGGTCGTGCTCGACGAGTACGCCGGGATGTAGCGCCGCCAGCTCGCGGCCGAACCTCCAGTGTGTGGTCGCTCGGCGTCCGTTCAGCAGCCCGGCCTCAGCGAGGAGAAACGAGCCGACGCACACTGCACCGAGCCTCCGCACACCGCCCGCCATTTTCTTCAGCCAGGCAGACAGCGCCGCGTCGCGCACCGATCGACTGCCCAGTCCGCACACCAGGAGGACGGAGTCGCACACGCCTTCGACTCGGTTGAAGTGATGCTTGGCGATGAAGGTCAACACCCCGCCCTCACCTTCGACCGTCAGACGATTCGCGTTCGTGACGACCTCAATCGTGTAAATAGTCCGGCCCGCCAAGCGATTGACGGAGTTGAACACCTGGAGCGGTCCGACCAGATCGAGCTCATCGACCGGAGGCACGATGACGACAATGATCCGGCGGCTCGAGGCGTGGCGGCGCAAGCCCGATTTCTTAGACGCGGAGGCCATGCTCCACTCACTATCCGCCGCGGCGAAGTCTTTGGCAACGCGAAACGAGCACAATGGCGGATTTCGGCACATCTCTGTCGCAAATCGACCTGTCTTCCCCCGATAGGATGCCTGTCATGAAGCATCGTTGGCTTGGGATCGTCGGCACAGTGCTTCTCGTTGGAACGGTGCTTCCCACGCGCCTCGTGGCTCAAAGCCGCGTTGACGGCTAGTGGAGCACGCGTTGCTCGCTCTGGCGACTATCTCGGAAGAAGAGCCATGCGGGTCATCGAAGTTCGGGACGGGCGTGGTATCGAGTCTCTGGCGGTTGTGGAACGTCCCGATCCGTTTCCTGGGCCCGGACAATCACCGCGGAATCGGCCGATGGAGGCCATCCCTTCCTCGATTCCGCTTTCCGACGGCATCGGTGTTGTTGCTGCCATGGGTGCCGGAGTGTCTCGGGTGAAGATGGGCGACCGCGTGGCGGCAATCTTTTATCCGAACTGGCTGGACGGTGAAGTCTCTGATGAAAAATTGATGTCGCCTCTGGGTGGCGCCGCGGCGGACGGCGTTCTGGCCGAGAAGGCCGTCTTCGACGACAGCAGCGTGGTCCATGTTCCTGAGCATCTATCCGACGAGGAGGCGGCGACGCTGCCCTGTGCTGGCGTGACGGCATGGAATGCGGTCGCTGCCGACGGCCGC
>Ga0137409_10004437_pt1 | contig 14724 bp, 14 predicted proteins | sample CZODoug1_16funga_FD_122059 | JGI IMG/M metagenome (GOLD analysis project Ga0137409, IMG submission 122059) | Vadose zone soil fungal communities from Angelo Coast Range Reserve, California, USA - CZODoug1_16fungal (Hybrid Assembly) | ecosystem: Environmental > Terrestrial > Soil > Vadose zone... | reverse complement strand
ACGTCCGGACAACTTTTGGCCATTGGGGAGCACGACCTCTCGGATGCGCCCGAAAGGCTTGCCATTCTTGGCTGGTATCACGGTGAGCGTAACTTGATCCCCAGGCTTCAGGGACTGCTTGGTGTAGCCATAGTGAACCATTGAGGACGGATTTTCAGTCTCCGCACTCCACTGCACCACTTGGCCGCCGTCATCTGTTACGTCGAGCTGTAGTATGCAATGGGGATTGGCCCAAACCCATTGCGTAACGGTCCCCTTGAGAGTAACGCTTTTCCCCATGTCATATGCCGCGGCGCCATGGTGTGCGAATAGCGGAAGCGAAAAGATCGAGACACCAATACCCAGAGCAACGCACATTAAGAATTTGCCTTTCAAGAGCCACCTCCTCTTTGGTGCGACAAGGTCTTCGTCTTTAGGTTGAGTCCGACCACGCCTTTACAAGCTGGATGCTGTCCTAAAGACAGCGTTGGCCGCAGTCAAGTGCGCTTCTACTCATGAATGCATCACACGCATTGTCAGAGATGATGTGAAAATAGTTATACGCGTGCCGCCTATCGTTCGCGTCCGTTCCTCGTTCATCCTGTCTCTGATTTAAACTACTTGCCTCCACCGGAGACGGGATTGGCAACCAGCTTCTTATAATTCGACATCTCCGATGGTGAGCAGATCATCTCTCCCATGTCAAAATCCGGCGGCAGCAAATGAAGGGTTAACTTGTCCGCTGCCACCCAAGGCTTGGTGTACATCTTGGGGTCGTCAACCGTCACAGTAAGCTCCAAAATATCACGGTTGACTCGGTGAAAACGTTCGACCACGCGCAAAGCACTGCTATGCGGACGACCGACGTTATCCAACCAAGTTCTCTCGTCCATCCCTACCGTGTCGACCACAAAGTTGTAATCATCCTTCCAATGACCAACCGAGTACCCATAATATCTGGGTTCGGGATCTTTGGGGAGCTCTCGGCCATCCGTCCAAATGATCCGATATACGTTATAGAATTGATTCAACCAGACGACGTACTTTGGTGTCTGAACGATCGTCATCGCCTTTAGTGAGAAGAGGTCGATTCGTGGGAAGCCCACGGGGTCACAAGAATCCACGGGATCATTCACGAGCCCGATAGGAACCTGTTCTTCTCCCTCGCCCGGCTTATTGCGCGCACGCGCCTCTTTCCCCAGCGGGGTGTAAGGCGGTTCCGGCCGGTGGCTGGCGTCGTCGGGATAGTCCTTTGCGCCTTTCGGTTGAGTTCCCCCCTCTGCCACTCCATCCCACGTTCCTGACAGATCCCGGCGCGGCGCAGGGCCGGATTTCTTCCCGGCGAACACGGGTTTGTCCGGAATGGGTGTATTCCATTTCTCATGGTTTGCCCACCAGTCTTCCCGCTGCACGCCACCTGACTGGCTGGGCGCACCGGATTGGGCGTATAAAATCCGTGAGAATATGAGCAGCACAAAAAGTATGGCCCCCGAGATCACGATGCGCTTCGACATTATTTGAAAAAGTCTCCCGCGGCGCAGTTTCGGAGCTGCCGCACAATCAAGCCACCCCTCCCCGCGCATTGTGCAACCGGCAGATCCTTACCTTTGCTCGATGGTTTTCCGGTATCGAGTTGAAACACCAAATTAAAGCGTATATCTTCCACCGGCAACTAACACTTTCCCGTCGGGGAGCACAACCCGTCTGATACGCCCGACAGTTGCGCCGTTCTTGGCTGGCATGATGTCTACCTTGACTTCATCCCCGGACTTGAATGTAGTGGCGGCCCAGCCAGCGCGGCGCATGTCTACCGGACTACTGGCTTCTAAAACCCAATGCGTAGTGTTACCGTTCTCGTCCTTACTGTCGAGCCACAGGAAACAATGGGGATTTGCCCAGGTCCAATCCGTCACAGTTCCTTTCACAGTCTTCGTTGCTGTGTAGTCGTACGCCGCGTTGCCGTGGTGTGCGAGCAGCGGAAGGGAAAGGGTCGAAACACCAATTCCCAGAGCAAGAATCATTAGGAATTTGCCTTTCAAGAGCCACCTCCTCTTTGGCGAGACAGGGCCTTCGTCTTTAGGTTGAGTCCGACCACATCTTTCCAAACTGGACGCGATTCTAAAGGCCGCATCCGCCATAGATGGGCAACGCCCATACCAACGCCAGTGGTAAGCTTTGTATTCGTCTCACCACGCTTCTCAGGGAAGCCATGAGCCAGCCATCCGCAGGTAAGACTTTAGCCCCTCGATCTTCGAGAGAATTTAGCAGGCTAAAGCGCAGAATCCAAGATAAACGTACGATTAATAGCGAGGGGACACGAGGGGGGGTCTACCCAAGGAATATCTCGGAAGCGACAGATTTGGCGAGGCCTATGCCCTCCCGGGTTCAGCTCGTGGATTCGCGCTTCGGGTGCGTAGTGTCCGTCGATTCGGCTGCGGCGGCACCATTTGCGGGCAGAAATGCCGCAAACGTGCTGCCGGAGGCATCCGAGTGCACAAGTACGAGCCGGCCATGATGTGCTTCGGCGATCCAGCGCGCGATGGCCAGGCCCAGGACAGGCACCGTGCCACGGACGTTGCCCCGCAGAAGTGCCAGCTGCGCAACGCCCCCGCTTCCGGTAGCACTCGCTACGAGCGCAGTCGTAGTCCAATAGGCAATGATTTTTGCCTTCGTGGTCAGTCCAATCCCCCAACGACACGCTCCAGGCTGTCGATGAACTTCTGCCATCCGTAGCTCGCACCCTTATAGTAGGCATCTTCTTCCGAGCCGAAACCGGATTGCTCCATGCGGACATGCGTGCCGCCCTTGGTCGGCGTCAACGTCCAGGCGACGACGCTCTTCAATCCCAAAGAACCCCAGCTATAAGAGAGCCGTGAATTCGGTTCGACCACGAGGACCTGACAGTCAACAACGCCCCAGTCTGCGCGAAGATTGAAACTGTGGCCCACGACCGGCTGGAAATCATTCTTCATCAACCACTCCTCTATCAGGGAGCTTTGCGTGAGCGCACGCCAGATTTTTTCCGGGGGATGCGGTACCTCCCGTTCTATGACGAGAGTACGACTCGGGGCGGTATTGGTCATTTGTCCATCCTTTTCAGTAGGTTTTCGAGTTGATCAAATCGGTCGCGCCAGAATGTTCCATATAGGCTCATCCAGTCGATCAGGGGTGCCAGCGCTTGCGGCTGGGCGCTGTAATGGGTTTCGCGTCCCTCTCGCCTGTCGCGGACCAGGTTGACAAGCTTTAGAACACCGAGGTGCTTCGACACCGCCGGTTGTGAAACTCCGGCACGATAAGTCAAGGCATGCACGGTCTGCTCCCCGTCGCGAGATAGGTGCTCGAAGATTGCTCGACGAGTCGGGTCGGAGAGGGCCTTGAAAAGATTGTCCGCTACGGCTTGCATGTCTAAACCATAACTATCCGGTTATGGGTTTGTCAAGCTCTTTTCGGGCAATCAAACCACAGTCGGCCGTCAGTGACAGGCCACTCGAAGGCTTGTCCCGAGCGGGGACCGGTCGCCATGGTCTGACAGACAACAGGCGATCCGCACGGAAAGATTCGGAGCGGAGATTGAGAAACTGGGTGAGATGGCACGCCGGTTGAGGGCCAAGCTGGAAAACTACTACGTCAAAATCAAGCGGTACACGGTGCAGACGAGAAGAAGAATCCCGAATTCAGAAAGAGAACGCGGCGGGCCGGGGAGATTTGGCAACGGCGGAACGTCCTCACCGTCTTAGACCACCTTGGCAAGAGGAACCTCTAACGCCACAGCAATCCTCTCCCATACCGCGACCGGCGGAACTATCTGCCCGTTCTCCAAGGCTCTGACATACGAGCATTCTAATCCTGCCCGACGCTCAGCCTCTGCGGCACTGAGATTCTTTGCCTGCCGTATGGCGCGAAAGCGTTCAAGCATTGGCACCCATCAGCCCCTCCAGGATCGTCTATTGCAGCGTATCTGCCCTAAACGTGCGATGCAGTTTCCCGGCCCGAATATAGTTCCTAAGGGCTCTCTAGGAGGCAACACTGATGGCACGTCTAATCTCTTCGTGAATCGGTTTTGAAAATTCGGCGCTGCGGAGGATAACACTTTGGCGAGCCGCAAGTTGAGCCGCCTGCGACACCGTTGAACAGTTCTGATCTGGAAACGCCCCTCGTCTATTCAACGTCTGCAATGGGCCAACCTGTTAGTCTTTGAGCTAAGGCACCCTGCGTGGGTTCCACAACAATGTAGCGGTTCGGACCACGTCCGCGGACCGAATTGGGCCAATCAGCGCTTGCTGCGGGGCGCAATCGGTCGTCCAAACAACAAGGAAAGTAAGGCACATGAAAAGGTCCCATTGGTTCTGCGCCGGCGTTTTAGTTTCGGTCATTCTTTTTTCAACGGGCCACGCCTCGGCGCAGTCAGTCTATCAAGTTATAACAGTAACAAGGGGCGGAAGCATTGGCGGGACCGTGAAATGGACCGGAGCGCCTGTGAAGCCGTTGGTGCTGCCGATCAACAAGAACTCCGACGTCTGCGACCCCAGCAATGCAAAGACGCGTGACCTGGAACGGTTAGTCGTTGGTCCCGACGAGGGCGTGCAGAACACCGTCGTATACCTGAAAAACGTGACCAGGGGCAAGGCCATGGACCTGCCGACGGCGCGCGCGTCGCTGAATCAGAAAAATTGCCGCTACGAACCCCACATCTTGCTCCTTCCGCAGAGCTCAGATTTGAAAATGAAGAACAGCGATCCGATTCTCCACAATATCCACATGATGGGCGGGGCTTTCTACAATCTGCCGTTTCCCCTGAAGGACATCGAGATCAAGCGGGTGATGCGCAAGGTCGGGGTTGTAGACCTGAAGTGCGATGCTGGTCATGTGTGGATGAATGCTGAAACGCTGGTCGTGGAACATCCCTACTATGCAGTGACTGGCCCGCAGGGGAAATTCACGATTACCGGGGTTCCGCCTGGCGAATACGAAATTGTTGCCTGGCATGAAGGGTGGACCATCGTCCGCGAAGAGGACGTGATGGATGTAGACTCGCACCAGGAAGTGCGACGGCCGATCTTCTCCGATCCCAAAACGTGGGAGAAGCAAGTGTCTGTGCCGCCGGATGGAGCGGTGCAGGTCGACTTCGAAATCTCAGAGAAGAAATAAGAGGCGTGGCGGACGCCGGGGAATTCGACGAAGTGACGACAAGCATCGTGCGGAAGATTCCTCGATACAACCCGCGCGTGTAGTAGCGCGGCGCGCACTCGGATTCACTCGATAGCGTGGATTCGACGTTTAGGCCTCGCACGCCACCGGAGCTGGATCTTGGACCGTTGGCATGAGGACCTTCAGCGAGTAAGCCTCGGAACGATAGCGTCATGGATGGAAGAATGCTCCAACACGAGCTCCGGCCCCACAAACTGATATCGAATGTCGGACCAGTCGCGTGGTTGTGCCTCGCTCTGCTCGTCGCGGCCAGCTATGTGTATTACGTCACCCAAATGAATTTTTGGCGTGTCAAGATGGAGGCGAATGAAACCGAAATTGTTCGTCTGATTGGGCGGAAACTTGGAGCTGGTTTTGAACCTACGGTAACCGATCTGCTGATTCTCTCGGAGAGCCCCCAGATTGCAGCCTATTTGGCCCATCCCCGCCAGGCGGAGCGCACGGTCATGGATCTCGAGCTACTCCGGTGGTGCCGCAGGAAAACTGATTATTTCGAGATTCGGATGTTGGACGACAAAGGAGCGGAAATCGCTCGGGTGAACTATAACCACGGCGCGCCGTCGGTTGTTCCCATGGATGAGCTTCGTGACGTCTCGGAGCGACCGTATTTTGTCCGGACACTTGCCCTGGGACGCCAGGAAGTCTTCGTCTCGCCATTCGAGTTGAACGTGGAAGACGGAAGAATCGAGCAGCCGCCCCATCCTACTATCCTTTTTGGTACCCCGGTGTTTGACGAGGAGGGATACAAGAGAGGCATCCTGGTCTTCAGTTATGAAGGGCGCAAGATTCTCGACACCGTCAAGACAGAAACTGGCGGGTCGTTAGGCGAAGTCGTCCTTCTTAATGCAGCCGGATACTGGCTGAAAGGGTCGCACCCCCAAGACGAATGGGGATTCATGGAAGAGCTTACAAAAGATAAGACTTTTGGCAAATCCTTCCCTGGCCCTTGGACGAAGATAGGTGCCGCGGATATGGGCAATTTCTATGATGAGAATGGGTTCTACGCTTTCAACACTCTTTCCCCACTCGCTGCTGCCGACCGGTTTACCTACGCCAAGGTCATGAGGGAAATCTCCTCGCAATCGGGGGTTTCACCTTATGCGTGGAAGATCGTCTCCAGCGTTCCGAGCAGGGTCATCGCGGGTAGGGCGCGGAGCATCATGTTGGGAATAGCACTATTCGACGCCTTCGGTTTGCTGGTTCTCGCGAGCTTTTCCTTTCTTCAGGCGAGGGCTCGAATGTATCGCCAGCGCGCGGAGAGGCGCCTTGCGGTGCATCACGCCGTTGCAAGTGTGTTGGCTGAAGCCGGCACGCTTGAGGAGGCCACTCCGAAAGTCCTCCAAACCATATGCGAAGGCACAGGGTTTGACGTCGCCATCATTTGGGAACTTGACAAGCAATCTGGCTTGCTGAACTGTCTCGATCTCTGGCACCGGCAGGAATTGCTCCTTCCCGATTTTGAGTCCGCGGCACGTGGGTCGTCGTTTTCCAGCGGTATTGGGCTCCCTGGGCGCGTGTGGACTCGCGCTGAGCCGGAGTGGATTCAGGACGCTCTCGCGGATTCGGATCTTCCGTACGCGTCCGTGGGTGCTCGAAGCAATCTCCACGGAACATTCGCGGTGCCAATCCTGTTCAATGGAGAAGTCACGGGAGTGATCGAGTTCTTGAGCCGTGAATTTCGCCGGCCCGACGTCGAGTTGACCGCGTTAATGGTCACACTTGGAGGCCAGATCGGTCAATTTATCGCACGGAAGCGGACCGAGATCGAATTGCACCAGGCCAAGGAAGTTGCGGAGGCCAGTAGCCGTGCCAAGGGCCAGTTCCTCGCGAACATGAGTCACGAAATCCGCACTCCTATGAACGGCATCCTCGGCATGACCGAACTCGCCCTCGATACCAACCTTACGCGCGAGCAGCGTGAGTATCTAACGATAGTGAAGGGTTCCGCGGACTCCTTGCTTGCATTGCTCAACGATATTCTGGACTTCTCCAAGATCGAGTCTGGAAAGCTGGATTTTGAAACGATCGAATTCAATTTGCGAGACACTCTGGACGATACGATGAGAGCGTTGAGTCTTCGCGCACAGCAGAAATACGTCGAACTTGCCTGTCACGTGTTGGCTGACGTTCCGGACGTTTTGCTCGGTGACCCTTCTCGTTTGCGTCAAATTGTGGCGAATCTGGTCGGCAACGCCATCAAGTTCACCGCCAAAGGAGAGGTGGTGCTCCGAGTCGAGACGAAGGAAGAAAGAGGCAACACCGTCGTGCTCCATTTTGCCGTTACTGACACCGGAATAGGCATCCCCCCCGAAAAGCAAGCGACAATCTTCGGAGCGTTCGAGCAAGCCGACGCCTCCATGACCCGGAGATATGGCGGCACGGGCTTAGGTTTGGCGATCTCGTCGCGGCTGGTCGAAGCGATGCACGGGCGTCTTTGGGTGGAGAGCGAACCCGGCAAGGGGAGCACTTTCCACTTCAACGCAACGTTCCAGGTGCAAAAGGCTTTGCTCCGAAAATCGGCTTCCGTCGGTTCCGAGGCTCTGGTCGATCTTCCGGTCCTGGTTGTTGACGATAACGCCACGAACCGGCTAGTCCTTCAGGAGATTCTCCTTGGCTGGCAAATGCAGCCGACATTGGCCGAAAGTGGGAAGCAGGCGCTGGCCATTCTGGAACAAGCCAAGGCGATTGGAAAAACCTTCCCGTTAGTTTTGCTCGATGCTCAGATGCCCGAGGCAGACGGATTCAGTGTGGCCGAAACAATCAAAAGGGACGGTCATCTCTCGGGCTCTGTCATCATCATGCTGACTTCTTCGGGATTGCGTGGAGATGCGGCACGGTGTCGCGAGCTGGGCATTCAATCGTACCTTCCGAAACCTGTAAAACGATCGGACCTCCTAGAAGCGATCAACGCAGCACTCGGAGCTCACGTTGGGAACGAAGAAGCTCCGGCGCTGGTTACGCAACACTCTCTGCGGGAAAGCCGGCGGCGGTTGAACATTTTGCTCGCGGAAGACAACACCGTGATTCAAACTTTAGTGGTCAAACTCTTAGAGAAGAGAGGGCACACGGTCGTGCCTGTTGGAACGGGCAAAGCGGCTTTGGAAGCGCTGGACCGGCAACCTTTCGACCTCATCCTTATGGACGTTGAAATGCCAGAAATGAGCGGCTTGGAAGCGGCGGCAGAAATCCGCAAGCGGGAAATCAGTAGCGGGAAGCATATTCCGATTATCGCCATGACCGCTCACGCGATCGTAGGGTTCAAGGAACGCTGTCTTGGGGCCGGGATGAACGGATATGTTAGCAAACCCATCAGCGTCACTGTGCTCTTCTCCACCATCGAGGAAGTCCTCTCGATTCCGATCAATGTGTAAGCGTAACTGTTCACTGCCCTTCGCGAAAGTCCTGGCCGATGTTGAAATCAACAACATGGGAATTCGTGCCGCAGCCCGATCTGCTTTAACTCCAGTACACGTTCGACCTCGATTGATTTTGCTTTGGCATGCATAGTTATATCATCTGTACACATCGGAGCCTTTTCCTAGACAATCTGGCACTCTGGAAGCAACTGACTGTTGTCGCTGCCAATAATTCCATCGACGTTGAACAACACGCAACAAGCAATGATGGGAGATCGGAGCGACTAACTAAAAGACTCTGGAATCAATCGATATCTCCACAAGCGCCCGATGCCCAGCCTCTCTGACAATGACACAACAATTCGGCGAACGGAGAAGCATGGATGAGAATTCCGGTCACAGGTGAAAGGGGATATATCGGTACGGTCCTGACTTCGACGCTTGTTGACGCGGGGCACGCTGTGACAGGTCTAGATACAGACCTTTACGAACGCTGCACATTCGGCACGGGAATCCCTGACATACTTTCGATCCGAAAGGATATTCGAGACGCCATGGTCTCCGACCTGAAGGGCTTTGATGCGGTGGTGCATTTAGCGGCGCTTTCGAACGACCCCCTGGGGAATCTCAATCCTGAATTGACGTACGAGATCAACCACCAAGGCACCGTCCGCATTGCGAAGCTGGCCAAGGAAGCAGGCGTCAGACGTTTTCTGTTTTCATCCTCTTGCAGCACCTACGGCACTGCCGGCGACGACATCCTAAGCGAGGCAGCGGAATTCAACCCCGTTACGCCGTATGGGCATTCAAAGGTCCTGGCTGAGCGGGGCGTTGCGGCACTGGCCGATGCAACCTTCAGCCCTACTTTCCTGCGCAACGCGACGGCTTACGGCGTTTCTCCACGCCTGCGATTTGATCTGGTCCTGAACAATCTAGTAGCGTGGGCGTTCACCACAGGCCGAATCCTCCTCAAGAGCGATGGTTCACCGTGGCGTCCTCTTGTGCATGTGGAGGACATCTGCCGGAGTTTCCTAGTTGTTCTCGATGCTTCCACGAATCTTGTTCACAATCGCGCCTTCAACGTTGACCGCACGAATGAAAATGATTGGATTCGCGATCTCGCGGAGATCGTAAAGGACACTGTTCCAGGATGCTCCATTGAATATGCCGCCGGTGCCGGGCCCGATAAACGATACTGCCGTGTGGACTTTGGACTTATTGAAAAGACATCCCCCAATTTTCAGCCGCGCTGGGACGCACGAAGTGGAGCTCAGCAACTCTATGACGCTTATAAGAAGGTGGGATTGCGTACCGAGGACTTTGAAAGCGCACGGTACGACGTAACCGATCAGATTCAGCAGTTGCGCGGCGAGGGCCGGCTGGATGCCAACTTCCGCTGACATTTGCCCTCTCCTGTGGAGGCGAACGCTCACTGGCGCTGCTGGGCTGAATTGCGAAGAGGCAGTGCCGTTTCACAGAATGATGCTGAAGTACTTCGCACAAGATTGCGCCCGTAACTTCTGCGACATCCCTAATCTCAACAGCATTGCTCCCGCGTGAAGGCTTGAGGACAATGAGGCGATATGGCAGGGGGAGTTTTTCTCTTCCGACGTGGATCCGAGGGATCTTAGGTCTTGGTCATGCAGATGCGTGGGCACCATCGACTCGCAGCCGCACTTGAGAACCGCTAGCTAAAATGGAAGCTCCGCTGATAACGATACTGTGTCCGGTCTACAACGAGGATCGCGTTGTACCGCTCTTTTTTGAGCGTATTCAGCCAGTGATCGAGAAGCTTGCCGAGCACTATATGGTTCACCTACTTTTTCTTAATAACGCCTCACGCGACCGCACCCCGCAACAGATCGAGAAAATCAAGGAGGTTTGGCCGTCGACGTATCTCATCACCATGAGCAGAAATGTGGGCTACCACGCTTCGCTCGAATGTGGATTGAGAAACGCGGCGGGCGATTTGTTCGTATTCATCGATGTCGACTGCGAAGACCCTCCTGAAATGATTCTCGAATTCGTGGAAAAGTACGAGCAAGGATACGACATCGTTTACGGCGAGCGCGTCGACCGCGATGAGTCCAAGGCAATGAAGAGAGCGCGGAAATTCTTCTATAGACTGCTCCGCGCGGTAGCCGATGAAGAAATCCTGCTCGACATGGCAGAGTTCTCGCTTTTCACAAAGGAAGTTCGCGACGCGATTCTCTATGAGAACACGTCTTTCCCCTTCCTGCGTGCTTCGATCGCTCGAGTCGGATTCCGGCGCGCGGCTATTCCTTTCAAACGACAGAAACGCATTGCCGGAAGCACCCACTACAACCTCGTGAGGATGTCTATCTTTGCCATCGCGGGAATTTTGTCTGCTTCGACTCTTTTTCTTCGGCTTCCCATTTACCTTCTCCCTTTCTGGCTTTTCAGCCTGCTCTTTCTTGCCATGGGTTACGTGTCAACCCATTCACCTTGGCTGGGTGTCGCCGCGTTTTTGGTATTTGCGGCCTACATTGGCGCCACTATGGCCTTTACGGCAATGTACGTTGCGCGGACGTATAAGAATGGTTTGCACCGGCCGAATGCATTCATCGACCGGAGCCGAAGTATATTGCAGCCGGCAGTCCATGAGGCGGGAGTGGGTGCCGAGAAATCTGGAATCCACCGGTCATGGGGCATTGGCGTGCGCTGATTTGGGCTCCGGCCCACCATTGCGGAGACTCGTTGAATGTCGTTGACCGCCACGTTGCCCGGTGTGATCAATACCTTACCTGGCGCCGACACTTGTCCCGTGTGCGGGGCCCTCGATTTCACCTCGATATATGACGATGCGCGCGACCCTATCACTCTGGACTCCTTTCGAGTCGTCGAGTGCTCTGCCTGCGGAGCCGCTTATACAATCCCGCGCCCAGCCTCTTTGGACCGCTACTACCCGCGGCACTATCGTGCGTATGGGGCGTTAGTTACCCGCGTCCTTAACACCTTGTACGGCTTGCGTGTTTCCCGCTGGGCTCGCCTCAAACCCGAGGGCGGCTCGGTATTGGAGGTAGGCTGCGGCCCCGGCTTGATGCTCGCCGCATTCCGCCGGCGTGGCTGGCGCGTGTTTGGGATCGAGCGAAACGAGGCGGCTGCGGAAACTGCGCGTCAAACACTTGGCCCCAACACCATTGCGACGTCCATGGAGGGCTTGCCCGCAGATGCTCGGTTCGATTTAATCGTGTTGTTCCAGGTCCTCGAGCATATCGGCGAGCCGCTCGCGCTGCTTCGGGAATGCGCGAGGCGGTTGGCTCCCGGGGGCCTCTTGATTGCTAACGTGCCAAACTTCTCAAGCTGGCAATCGAGGTTTGCCGGCTCGAAGTGGATGCATCTTGACGTGCCGCGCCACCTCGTTCATTACACCCCAGAGACCATGACGCAGACGCTCAAGTGCGTGGGACTCACAGTTTCTGCCCTCAGTTTTGCATCTTTGGAGCACGATCCGTACGGCTGGGTTGAGAGCACGATCAGCCGTCTGGCCGGACGCGCCAATACGCTCACTCGCTTTTTGATGGGTCTCGATGAGTTTAGCCCTCGAGTGCTCTTCTCATGCGTCCTCGGAGCCGCGCTGTTCCCCCCGGCGTTGCTTCTGGCAGCCGTGAGCTGGGTGGCCGGAAGCGGTGCCTTGATGGAAGCGATTGCAGTCGATTCATGTGCCGCCGCAAAACAGGGTAGGACAACATGCTTGCAACACGCGTTCGAGTTGGATGGGGAGGCTAATCAGCCGTGAAAGCCGTGATTCTTGCAGGGGGCAAGGGCACTAGAATCAGCGAGGAGAGTTACCTTCGGCCGAAACCGATGATCGAAATCGGGGGGAAGCCCATTCTTTGGCATATCATGAAGATCTACTCCGCCGGTGGTGTGCATGATTTCGTGGTCTGTTGCGGGTACCGCGGATACGTCATCAAGAGCTACTTTGCGAATTATTTTCTTCAGACTTGTGATGTCACCTTTGATATCGCAAGAAACAAAATGGAGGTCCATCAAACCGGCGCCGAGCCGTGGAAGGTAACTCTGGTGGACACAGGATTGGAAACCATGACCGGCGGACGCCTCAAGCGCGTGAGGTCTTACCTTGACACAGAGGATTTCCACTTCACCTACGGCGACGGACTTGCGGACGTCGACCTGAAGGCCCTTGTTGATCTTCACCGGCGAGAAAAAGTGCTGGCCACAGTCACCTCAGTGTCCCCGCCGGGGCGTTTTGGAGCTCTGGTTAGCCGAGGAGACCGTGTTCTGAGCTTCCGGGAAAAGCCGGAGGGAAGCAGTCGGATCAACGGCGGGTATTTCGTCTTGTCACCCGCGGTTCTTGATTATATCGACGGCGACCATACGGTTTGGGAAGGTGAGCCTTTGGAACGCCTTGCCCACGAGGGCCAGCTTGCGGCATACACGCATGAAGGCTTCTGGCACCCGATGGACACGCTACGCGACAAGAATCAACTTGAAGCAATGTGGAGTTCCGGAAGGGCTCCGTGGAAAGTGTGGACATGAACTCGGAATTCTGGAAGTCGAAAAAAGTATTTCTCACGGGCCACACCGGCTTCAAGGGAAGCTGGCTGTCCCTGTGGCTCCAGAACCTTGGCGCGGAGGTCATTGGCTACTCCCTTCCTCCACCAACCCAGCCGAACCTGTATGACCTGGCCGGCGTAGAGAAGGGGATGAAGTCAATCCGAGGAGACGTTCTTGACCTGGAACACTTGTGCCGCTCCGTGCGGGAACACAGGCCCGAAGTTGTTTTCCATTTGGCGGCCCAATCCCTTGTGCGCCGCTCTTACGAAGATCCTACCGGCACGTATGCAACGAACGTCCTGGGGACTGCTCACATCCTCGACGCAGTGCGAGCCGCTCCCTCCGTCAGGAGCGTGGTCATCGTCACGTCGGACAAGTGTTACGAGAATCGTGGAGACCGGAGGGCGTATCGCGAGTCAGATCGTCTGGGGGGCGCCGACCCATACTCCAGCAGCAAAGCAGCAGCAGAAATTGTCACATCGGCCTTTCGCAAATCCTTCTTCATTTCCGCGAAAGGTGAAACAGGGACTGGTGTGGCGTCGGCTCGCGCCGGGAATGTGATCGGCGGAGGAGATTGGGCGGCGGACCGGCTCATTCCGGATGTGATGCGCGCGGTCCTCGAGGGAAAGGACCTATTGATCCGGCATCCGCAAGCCATCCGTCCCTGGCAACATGTACTCGAACCCGTGTCTGGATACATGACCCTCGCCGAGAAACTCTGGCAGGACCCGGAACGCTTTTCGGAAAGCTGGAATTTTGGTCCGAACGAATCGGAAACTCTGTCAGTTTCCAGATTGCTTGAATGTCTCAGAAAACTGTGGGGACCAGGTTTGTCTTGGCAATTTGATAATGGTACCTATCCGCATGAAGCCCAGTATTTGAGCCTCGACTGTACCAAGTCTAAAGTAGAGCTCGGATGGGAACCTCGATGGAATCTGAATTCCGCGCTGGAGGCGACAGTACAGTGGTACAAAGCTCATCAATCTCACGAGGATGTGCGGCTATTGGCTCAAGAGCAAATTCGCTCTTACCAGGGCATGCTGAGCTTGTCCCAGCTTACCCGGCCATGAATCTTCGAGAGTGCCGATTTTGCGGTTCAACTCTCCAGCACACCTTTGTGGATTTGGGGATGTCTCCCCTTTCCAATGCCTACCTCCGATTCGAACAACTGAATCAAATGGAGCCCTTCTATCCCTTGCACGCGCGTGTTTGCGATCAGTGTTTTCTGGTGCAACTCGAACAGTTCGAACATCCCGAAAAGATTTTCGGCGACTACGCGTATTACTCATCCTATTCGGAATCCTGGCTAAGCCATGCCCACGGCTATGCGGAACGCGCTATCGAACGGTTCCATCTGCATACGGAGAGCCTGGTCGTGGAGGTTGCCAGTAACGACGGCTACCTGTTGCAGTACTTCCAGCAGAAGGGCATTCCTGTTCTTGGCGTGGAGCCAGCCCGGAATGTGGCCGAGGCCGCGCGGAAAAAGGGTATCCGAACAGTGTCGAAGTTTTTCGGACTCGATACTGCGCGTGAGTTGCAGGCTGGCGGGCAGCAGGCAGACCTGATCGTGGCCAACAACGTATTGGCTCACGTGCCGGACATAAGAGACTTTATTGCCGGATTGAAGCTGGCTTTGAAG
>Ga0137409_10004046_pt2 | contig 14727 bp, 15 predicted proteins | sample CZODoug1_16funga_FD_122059 | JGI IMG/M metagenome (GOLD analysis project Ga0137409, IMG submission 122059) | Vadose zone soil fungal communities from Angelo Coast Range Reserve, California, USA - CZODoug1_16fungal (Hybrid Assembly) | ecosystem: Environmental > Terrestrial > Soil > Vadose zone... | reverse complement strand
CTCGCGAAAAATCTCGGCCGCGACGCCGGGACGGTCCGGAACGCCCAGAAGCGCGATCTTCGCCACGTCCGAGTCGTACGCGATGCCGCGGATCACAACCTGTTCCATCAGGTCACCCTTTCGGATGCGCGAGCCTTCGTTCCAGTTGAAGCTCGAGCGGACATGGATCGGGACGCGGAAGCGGCGCGCGATCTCGACCGAGCGGTTGTGGAGGACCTTCGCCCCGAGCGAGGCCAGCTCCAGCATCTCGTCATACGACAGCTCCGAAAGCTTCCGTGCCCTCGGCACGATGCGTGGATCCGCCGTGTAGACCCCGTCGACGTCCGTGTAGATCTCGCAGGCTTCGGCTCCCAGGGCGGCGGCGAGCGCCACGGCCGTGGTGTCGGAGCCGCCCCGCCCGAGGGTCGTCACCTCCCGATCCCGGCTAACCCCTTGAAACCCCGCAACGATCACGACTCGCCCGCGTTTTAGCTCCTCTCGAATACGATCGGCCTTCACCTCCAAAATCTTAGCCCGCGTATGCGAAGTATCGGTGACGATGCCGCTTTGCGAGCCCGTGAAGGAGACCGCCTCCTGCCCACGGTCGTTTACAGCCATCGCCACGAGGGCCATCGAGATCCGCTCGCCGGCCGTGAGAAGCATGTCCAGCTCGCGGGGATGCGAATTTCCCGATACCTTCCCGGCCAGCTCGAGGAGGTCGTCGGTGGTGTCCGCCATGGCGGATACGACCACGATCAGCTCGGTGCCGGCGCGCCGCGTGCGCACGATGTGCTCGGCGACGTGGTGGATCCGCTCCGGCGACCCGACGGATGTTCCGCCGTACTTCTGGACGAGCAGTGGCACGCTTCGAGGGCGCTCCTAGCCGAGGGTGCGGGATACGGCACCGCGCTCCGCGACCCGTCCCGGGATCGCGCGAGCACGGACGGCGGCGCGGGCGAACGCTCGAACCATGGCCGCCCCGACGCGAGCGCCCTTCCCGGGAGCGTGCATCGCGAGAAGGGTGGGCCCACTCCCGCTGATCGTCACTCCGTACGCTCCCGCGCGCCGGCCCGCGTCGACGACCCGGTCGAAGGCCGGGATCAGCCGCGCGCGGCGCGGCACATGGTACACGTCCCGGAGCGCTTCGGCCACGAGATCGACGCGTCCGCTCGTGAAGGAGTGGAGAAGCGCGAGCGCCCGCGCGGTGTTCGCGGCGGCGTCCTTCAGCGGGATCGTCTTCGGGAGCATCGCGCGCGCCTCCGCGGTGCTCACACGGAGGTCGGGGACGACCAGCGTCATCGAGATGCCGCGCGGAAGGGGGAGCCGGACCGGCTCGACGCCCCCCGCCTCGAGCGGCATGGAGAGGACGAGCCCCCCGAAGAGGGCGGCCGCCACGTTGTCGGGATGGCCCTCGAGGCGAACCGCCTCGCGGAAGAGGTCGGGCACCGAGAACCGGCCTCCGATCCAGTGGTTGGCGAGCGTGAGGCCGGCGACGATGGCCGCGGCGCTGGAACCCAGCCCGCGCGCGACCGGAATGCGCGAGCGCACCGAGAGCGAAATGGTCGGGACCGGCGTCGCGGCGAGGCGGCAGAGGTGGCGGAAGGCGGCGAGGATCGGATCGCGGTGGGGATCGAGGAGGAGGTCGCTCCCCTCCCCGCGGCGCTCGATCCGGAAGCCGTCGGGGATCCGGCGGGCCACCGCGGCCAGCGGCAGGCGTATCGCAAGCCCGAGGCAATCGAACCCGGGACCGAGGTTCGAGGTCGAGGCGGGCACCGTTACGGACCACGTGTCGGCCCGGGACCCGCTCATCCGAGGATCGTCCTCCGGAGCACGGCTGGATCGGCGTCCACCGTCTCCACGGTCGGCGAAACCTGGACGGCGCGCTCGGGGTCCTTGAGGCCGTGGCCGGTCACGGTCGCGACCGCGGTGCGCACCCCGGAGAGCGCGCCGCGGGCGCCGAGCTTCAATAATCCCGCGACGCCGGCGGCGGACGCGGGCTCCACGAACACCCCCTCCCCGTCGGCGAGCGCGCGGTAGGCGGCGACGATCTCCTCGTCGGTCACGGTCTCGATCAAGCCCCCCGACTGGTCGCGAGCCTCCAGGGCCCCCTTCCACGACGCGGGGTTCCCGATCTTGATCGCGGTGGCGAGGGTCTTGGGCTCGGCCACGCGCTCCCCGCGGACGATCGGCGCGGCCCCCTCGGCCTGGAATCCGAGCATCCGCGGCGTTTTCCCGCCGTCCCGCCGCTTCAGCTCCTGGTAGCCCTTCCACGTCGCGGTGATGTTGCCGGCGTTTCCGACCGGAAGCGCGTGCACGTCCGGCGCGCGGCCGCCGAGCGCCGCCGCGATCTCGAAGGCGACCGTCTTCTGCCCCTCGATCCGGTCGGGGTTGATCGAATTCACGACGGCGACGGAGCCGTCGTCCATGAGCGTGCGGACCAGCTCGAGCGCGCGGTCGAAATTTCCCCGCACGGCGACGACCCGGGCCCCGTGGACCATGGCCTGCGCCAGCTTTCCGAGCGCGATCTGGCCTTCCGGGATGACGACCGCGCACCGGAGGCCGCAGCGGGCGGCGTAGGCGGCTGCGGAGGCCGACGTGTTCCCGGTCGAGGCACAGAGGACCACACGGGCGCCGGCCGCGAGCGCGCGCGAAACGGCGACGGTCATGCCCCGATCCTTGAACGAGCCCGTGGGATTCGCCCCCTCGACCTTCAGGTAGAGATCGAGGCCCGGGGCGATCCGCTTCGACAGGGACGGAGCGGGTACGAGCGGCGTGTTCCCCTCGAGGAGCGTGACGATCGCGTGGTCGGGAATCGAAGGGAGGATGTCGCGGTATTCGAGGATGACGCCGCGCCACGCGTTCATATGTCGAAGATCCGCACGGCGCGCGGCGCTTTCCGGATCGTGGGGAGCTCGCCGATTCCCTTGACCGCGTCCCGCGCGTCCTTGTCCCTCGCTTCGTGCGTCAGCATCGTGATCGAGGCTTCGCCCTTTACCCCGGGCTCCTGAAACATCTGGGCGACGCTGACCCCGGTGGCGGCCAGTCGGTTCGCGACCTGCGCCAGGACGCCGGGCCGATCCTCGACGAGGAGGCGGAGGTAGTACTTCGAGCGCACCTCGTCGAGCGGGAGCCGCTCGTCGCCCTCCCGATCCCGATCCGCGTTCGCCGCGTTCCCCTTGGCCCCCGCGGCTCCCCCGGCCCCCGCGGCTCCCGCGCCGCCCGCCGCCCTTCGCCACGTCCATTCGCGCGCCGAGGTGATCACGTCCCCGAGAACCGCCTGCGCGGTCGCGAGCGCGCCCGCCCCCTTCCCGTAGAGGAGCATCGAGCCGGCCGCCTCCCCCCGCATGTAGACGCCGTTGAACTCGTCGCGCACGGCGGCGAGGAGATAGCGCTTGGGGATGAAGGCCGGGTGCACGCGGAGATCAAGCCCCGCCGCGCTCCGGATCGCGATGCCGAGTAGTCTGGCCACATAGCCGAAGCGATCGGCCTGCCGGAGGTCCTCCAGCTCCATGCCCACGATTCCCTCGGTCGGGATGGAGCCGTGCTCGAGCGGGACGCGAAACGCGCGCCGGACCAGGATCGTCAGCTTCTGCGCGGTGTCGGCGCCGGAGAGGTCGAGCGACGGATCGGCCTCGGCGAAGCCGAGTTTCTGCGCCGCCTCCAGCGCCTCGGCGAAGCTCCGGCCCTCCCGCTCCATCGTCGAGAGAATGTAGTTGGTGGTCCCGTTCAGGATCCCGACGAGGAGGGTGAAGCGCTCGGTCCGGAGACCGTGGTCGAGCGATTGGAGCACCGGGATGACGCCGCCGACCGAGGCTTCGTAGCGGAGCGTCGCCCCGGTACGCGCCGCAACGGCTTCCAGATGGGCGCCGTGGAGCGAGATCAGGTGCTTGTTGGCCGTCACGACCGGGAGCCCGCGCGTGAGGGCCCGCTCGACCGGCGGGAGCGATCGCTCCGCCCCGCCCATGAGCTCGACGAGGAGATCGACGTCCTCGGACTCGGCGACCGCCATCGCATCGGACCCAACCGCGACGCCCGTCAGGTCCGCCTCGCGGCTCTTCTGGGGATTCGCGACCGCGACGCGGGTCACGCGTAGGGGAGCGCCGACCGCCGATTCCACGTCCCGGGCGCGCTGGCGCAGGAGACGGAGGAACCCGGAGCCGACGACGCCGCAGCCGATCAATCCGAGTCGGATGGGGGATGGCATGAGCCGGTCCAAGCTAATGGACCGTGGGGAGGGTGTCAAACGCGCGGGTCCTTGGCGGCCGATCGGGCGCGGCCGCCGAGGCGCGCGGACCGGCTAGCCGCGCCGGGGCGGGCCCCACTTCTCGCGAAACGCTCGGAGCGAGAAGTTCGGGTCGATCCGCTTGAGCTCGCGCGCCGCGCGGGCGAGCCGCCGGCGGGCATCACGGGCGTGGGTCTTCTGCCAATCGACGTAGCCGTCGAGGAGCGCGTCCCAGGTGTGGCGCCTGTGCTCGTCCACGAAGCGCTCCTGGGCCTGCCGCTCCATGTGGAACACTTCGCCCTCGCTCAGGCGGCGGACCAGGTTCATGTACTCGCCGCTCATCCAGGTCATCACCTTTGTGTAGGCCTCGAAATTCCGGGAGAGCTTGTCCATCACCTCGGTGATTCCGGCGTGGGAGCCGTAGAGCCGCTCCGCGTACGCCGACGCGAACTGGTAGTACGACTTCCCGCGGCCGGTGAGCCGATTGGCTTCATTGTCGGAGGCGCGGGCAGGATCGATCCCCGCCGAGTTCTCGCTGAATACTCCGAGCGAGACGTAGAGAAAGTCCGCGTTCGCCTTGTAGACGCGATAGCGGTACCGCTGGTCCTTGGTTTCCTGCACGCGGGCGAACACGTCGGCGTCGCGCGGCGAGACGAGGTCGGCGCGAAGCAGATCCTCGCGCCCGGAGACGACGCCCGAAAGCAGGGCGGCGGTATAGACGTTCACGTCCTCGTCGTACTCGGCGAGGTCGGACGGCATGTCCGAATCAATCCTCGAGAGAAGGAAATTGTTGATGAAGAAGTAGCCGACGTCTTCCTGGTGGACGGTGTCCCGTCCCTCAGGGCGCGCAGCAAGTTTTAGATAGTATGGGCCGCTCATTGCATTGCCCTCCTTCCCCCTGGATGCGTGTTCGACAAGGGTAGAGAGCACTTCTCATGCCATGCCGGATTGCAGAATTGTGGTACCCCTTCGGGCGGGTCGCCACATGGGTTAACATCAACCGCGGCAATTTGTTGCGCACTTCCGGCGGAGATTCTCGGACAGGGCTGGCGGCGGCTCGGCGGCGAGGGATGTAGCGATTTGCCACGGCGAGGAAATTCGCACTGTGTCCCGCCGGAGTCGGGCCGCCGGGGCGTTCTAGACGGTGGGAATGCCGGGCAGGAGCATGTAGAGGAAGCTTCGAATCACGATCGTGATGTAGACGGCGAACACGGTGATGACGGCGCCGTAGAGCCATTTCACGCGCTTCCGGAAGCGCCAGAGGAGAACGCAGCCGAGGGATGGGACGAGCGTCTTGTACATCCAGAAGCCGTAGGGCGAGTGCTCCAGGAGCACGGCCATGAGGCGGTTGGCCTCTACCATGAGCTTGGCGTGGAGGAGAAAGATGGTCTGGGCGGCGTCGGTGTAGTTGAGCAGCCCGATTCCCCAGAGCATCCAATACATCTGGTGCTCCATCCGGCCGGCGGCTCGGCGGTCGGTGCGGCGCCGCTGACCGTCCCGGCGCTCCACAGTACTCTTCGGCATTGGAGTTCCCTCCCCAATTCCCGCGGCGCGGGGGGCGCAGCGCGCGAAGGGCGCTGTACCCAATCTCCCGCCGGTATCGGCAAATTTCAGGCGAACTTTCGCCAGAACTGGAGACGCCCGGCCGGTTTGACAGCCCGGGGCCGGGGTGTGATAGAGTCCGCCGCGATTCACTCTCGGAGAGGGATGCCCGCCCATGGAAGTCCTGATCGGAACAGCCGATATCCAGCGCCGCATCGGCGAGCTTGGAAAGCAGATTGCGCGGGATCACCCGGAAGGGACGCCCCTTCTGGTCGGGGTATTGAACGGCTGCATTTTCTTCGTCGCCGACCTGATGCGGGCGATCCCGATCCCGCACGAGATCGACTTCGTGAGCGTCACGTCGTACGGCCGGTCCAGCGAGTCCAGCCGCTCCCCCCGCCTGGTGAAGGACCTGGAGCGACCGATCGAGGGCCGGGACGTGATCCTGATCGAGGACATCGTCGACAGCGGACACACGCTGGCGTTTCTCCGGGACGCGCTCCTGTCCCGAAGGCCCCGCTCGCTCCGCATCGCGACCCTCCTCGACAAGCGGGAGCGCCGCGAGCAGGAGGTGCCGCTGGACTACGTCGGATTCGAGGTGCCGGACCGGTTCCTTGTCGGCTACGGGCTCGACTTCGCGGAGCGCTTCCGCCATCTCCCCTACATCGCCGCGATCTCCAAGGCCGAGCTGGAATCGGAGCACGCCGCCTCGGGGACCGCCTGACCCATGGCGGCGACCGCACGGCGCGGAATCCTGATCGGCATCGCGGGCGGAACGGGCGCGGGCAAGACCCTCGTCGCGCAGTCGATCTCGGAGGATCTGGGCAGCGAAAACGTGCTCATCCTCGAGCAGGATTCCTATTACCGCGATCTCCGCAACATCCCGCTCGGAGAGCGGGAGAGCCGGAATTTCGACCACCCCGACGCGTTCGACCGCGACCTCCTCCGCACCCAGCTCGAGACGCTTCTCACGGGCGGCGAGGTCGATCTGCCCGTCTACGAGATGCGCACCCACACGCGCAATCCGCAGACGGTCCGCGCCAAGGCGCGGCGGATCCTGATCCTCGACGGGATCCTCATCCTCGACGATGCGGCGATCCGCCAGCTCATGGACATCAAGCTCTACGTCGACGCCGATCCCGACATCCGCTTCATTCGCCGGCTGAAGCGCGACCTCACGGAGCGCGGGCGCACGCTGGACCAGGTGATCCGACAGTACGAGTCGAGCGTGAGGCCGATGCACCTCCAGTTCGTCGAGCCGTCGAAGCGGTACGCCGACCTGGTGATCCCCGAAGGCGGTTACAACGTGGTCGCGATCGACCTCCTCAAGACGAAGATTCGGGCCCTGCTGCGCGAATCGGGCTGACCCGGGGATTACGCCGATGGTCTGGGTTCCCCTGCTCCAGTTTCCGATCGAGTGGGCCGCCCTTGCCCTCCTGGTCATGGCGTGCCTCTACTGGGAGCGCTCCGGCTTCTCGGGGCTGGGCGTCGAGGGCTGCGTCGCGGCGGCGATGCTCGGAATTCTTCTCGGCTACGAGTGGACCGGCGACTACTGGCTTTCCTGCCTCATCGCCGCGGGCGCGGCGGCCGCCTTTGCGGTCGTTTCGGGAACGCTGGTGCACATTTTCCGCGCCGACCCGGCGGTGGGCGCGTTCGCGCTCAGCTTGGTGCCCGCGTCGGCGCTGGGTTTCTTCGCGCGCGCGGGTGAGCTCCGCCTGTTCACCGAGAGCCCTCCCCCGGGGCTCCTTCGCGGGACGATCTTCGACGGGACCTACGCGGAGGACCTGATCGCAAACCCATGGCTCCTCGCCGCGCCGGTTCTGCTCGGGCTCGCGGGATGGCTCCTCTGGCACACGCCGTTCGGGATCCGGCTCCGCGCGTTCGGGGAAAATCCGGCATGGCGCGTCCCCGGCTCCCGCCCGACGGCCTACCGGCTCACCGCGCTGGCGCTGGGCGCCCTCTGGACGGTGCCGGCGGCGGCGCTCCTGCTTCGGGCCCACCCCACGGCTCCGCCGGTGGCGCTCGGCTACCTGGCGCTCGCCTGCGCGATCGCGGGCCGCTGGACCGTCGTGGGCGGGATTCTCCTCGCGGTGGGGCCGGCGCTGATCCGATCGGCGAGGCCGTACGGCACCGGGTTCCAGGGCGGCTTCGTCGCCCTCGACGTGGCTCCCTTCCTCCTGGCGCTCCTCTACCTCGTGCTCCTCTCGCGGCGAAGCCTGCGGCTCGCCGCCTCCCGGCAGGCCCGCACCGATCCCGACGTGCTATGAGCGCGGCGCCGGTGACCGGCGGCCGAGCGCCCGGCTCGGACGGGTCTCCGCGGTTTGACCCTCAGGAGGCGCTCCGCGTCGTCCGGCGGCGGACACAGCTCGTGCCGCGGGTCGCGCTGGTGCTGGGCAGCGGCCTCGGCGTGCTGGCCGAGGGGGTAGCCTGGGAGGCGAGCATCCCGACCTCCGAGATTCCCGGGCTTCCCCGATCGACGGTCGCGGGGCACTCGGGCCGCCTCCTTCTGGGGCGCTGGTCCGGCCGCCCGGTCGTTGTGGCGCAAGGCCGCTCGCACCTCTACGAGGGCTACTCCGCCGAGGAAGTGACTCGGATGATCCGCCTCTTCGCCGCGGTCGGCGCGAAGTCGCTGATCCTGACGAACGCGGCGGGCGGGATCTCACGCCGGATGGCCCCGGGATCTCTGATGTTCGTCCAGGATCAGGTGAGCCTCCAATGGCGCGCGCCCATGCGGGTCGAGCCCGGCGACGCGCGCGACGAGGGAGGGGACGGCGCGTCTCTGGGTCCCCGGGCCCTGGGCGCCCGACCGACCTACGCGGAGGAGATCCTGACCAAGGCGGCCCACGCGGCGACGATGGCGGGCGTGCGCGCGGAGCGCGGCGTGCTGGGAGTGATGCTGGGGCCGTCGTACGAGACGCCGGCCGAGATCGCGATGTTGGAGCGGATGGGCGCCGACGCGGTCTGCATGTCGACGGCGGCGGAGGCGTCGCTCGCTTCCACGATCGGCCTCCCGGTCGGCGCGATTTCCTGCATCACGAACTGGGCCGCGGGCAAGGGGACCGCGCGCCTGAGCCACGCCGACGTGACCGCGGCGGTGGCCGGCGCGGCCAAGCCGCTCCGCTCGCTGCTCGAGCGGCTCATTCTGTCGCTGGCGTAGCCCCCGATGCGGGCGCACCGCCCGGCGGGCGCGCCTGAACGAGCCGCCACGACCCCGACGCCGCGATCACTGAATACGCGGCCGTATCCCCCTCCGCGACCCGCGCGTACCCCTCCGTAGAGAGAAGCGCGAACCCGCCGTCCAGCAAACCGCGCCGCACGAGCGCGGGATCGCGAAGCGGCTGGGTGATCTCGTGGTCCGAGTAGAAGAGAAATTGATTCACGGTCTTCCAGTAGCCGGCGTCCAGGTTCAGGAGGCTGATCCCCGGCGGCACCTGCGCGCGGGTAGCGATCGCGATCCGCTGAAGGTCAGGGCGCCGCTCCTTCGAGAGCGGGATCGGGAAGAGCCAGAGCGCGAGCGCGGCCGCTCCCAAGAGCGCGAATCCGAAGACCTGCACCCGCCGGCGGAGCGGTTCGCCCCGAACCCATGCGCCCGCCGCCAGCCCCGCGAAGAGCGCCAGGCACGGAAACGCGGTCATGACATACCAGAGCTTCTTCTCCGCGCCGAGCGACATGATCCCGACGACGACGGAGAACCAGAGCAGGAGAAGCCGGGCCGTGTCGCGCCGACTCCACGATTCCCCGGCGGCGGGCGGGGCGTCCGCCCGACGGAGCGCGATCACCGAGCCGGCCGCCGCAAGCGGGAGCCAGGGCCAGTAGACCTGCGCCAGCTCGCGCAGGTAGTCGAAATGCGACCACCAGGGACGGGCCCCGACGCCGATGCCGAGGCCCCGGCGCCAGAGGAGCCACCGGAAATGCTCTTCGACGAATTGATCCCCATGGAGTCGAAGGTTGGCGATGTACCAGGGAGCGGCGACCAGGCCGGCCACGGCGACGCCCGTGAGAAACCAGCCGTCGCGAAGGGTCCGTCCTCGTCCGGTCCAGAGGAGGTGGAGGACCGCCACCACCAACGGAAAGAGGCCCAGAACACTCTTGGTCAAGATCCCCAGACCGGTCGCGAGGCCGAAGAGGAGGAAGCTCTTCCGCTCGCCCTGAACCACGCGCACGTATGCGTAGATCGCGATCAGGAAGAGGAGCGTGAGGAAGACATCGAACATGGCGTGGCGCGCGTACTTGAGAAAATACTGCGTCGTGAGGAGCGCGATCGCGGCGCTCCACGACTCGAACGGATCGAGCCCGAGGCGACGCCGCGCGAGCCGATAGAGGAGCGGGACGCAGAGCGCTCCCGACAGCGCGGACCAGAAGATCGCAGCCCAGTCGTTCACGCCGAATACGAGGAAGGCGACCGCCTGGAGCCAGAGGAAGAGGGGCGGGTTGTCCAGACGCGCGGTTCCCGCGAAATGCGGCGTCAGCCAGTCCCCGCCGCGGACCATTTCCTTTGCCTTCTCGGCGTAGTAGCAATCATCGAAGTTGGCCAGGTGCCCCTCGCCCAGACGAGCGAAGAGGATGCCGGCGGCGAGAAGGAAGAGGAGGGCCGCGACCAGGCCCGAGCGGTCGAGCGGGGAGGGCTTCACCGCTCCGCCGCGCTCACCGCACCGTGACGCGGAGGATTCGATCTCCCGGCATGATGCGCTCCACGACGTCCATCCCCAGGACCACCTTCCCGAATGCCGTGTAGCGCGCTTCGAGACGCGGCTGCGGCGACAGCGTGATGAACCACTGGCTTCCGCCGGTGTCCTTCCCGGCGAGGGCCATCCCCACGGTGCCCACCTCGTACGGGAGGGCGTTGTACTCGCACGGGATCGCGTAACCGGGGCCGCCCCAGCCGTCGCCGCGCGGGCAACCGTCCTGCACGACGAAGTTCGGAACCACGCGGTGGAACGCGAGGCCGTCGAAGTACCCCGATCGGGCGAGGCGCGCGAAATTCTCGACCGTGCGGGGCGCATGCCCCGCGTCGAGAGCGATCCGGATCGTCCCGCGATCGGTCTCCAGCGTCGCGGAGGTCGCGGGCGAAGCGGGTATCGGCTCCACCCGCAGCGCCGGGGCCGGTCCGGCGGCCGCCGAGGCGAGGGGCAATCCCAGGGCCGAGGCGGCGGCTTCGCGGATGCGGCGCTCGGGGTCGTGAAGGACGCCCCGGAGCGCCTCCAGCGCCGAGGCCGTCTTGAGGGCGACGAGAGCCGAGACCGCCGAAGCCCGAATATCCCCGTCTTCCGGTTTCCCGGATCGCGAGAGGAACAAGCTGATCGCCGGCACCGACGCGCTGTCGCCCAGCGCGCCGAGCGCTTCCATCGCCGAGCAGAGGATCGTGTAGTCGCGGTCGCCCTGGAGGAGCGCGCGGAGTACAGGAATCGAGGTGGCCGCATCGGGCTGACGCTTGGCCAGCCCCGACGCGGCGCCCGCCGCCTGCGGCGCGTCGGTGGGGTCCTTCGCGCGGGCAAGCAGCAGCTCAAGCGCCAAGGGGCCCGGGACCGGGCCAAGAGCTTCCAGCAAGCCGGAGCGCAGGAACGCCGGCAGGAGGTCGATCGCCGGCGCGACCTTCGAGACCGCACGCTCCCCCTCGACTTGGAGGAGGGCCATCGCGGCCCCCTGCACGACGCCGCTCGCGCTGTCCTGGAGCGCCGCGGTGAGGGAGAGGACCGCGGCCGAATCGAGGATCGCGCCGAGGGCGACCGCGGCTTCCCAGCGGGCGTGCGGGCTTGAATCTTTCAACAGCGGTCGAAGCGAGCGCGCGTCGCGCCGTGCCTGGATCGCGCCCAAAGAGTGCGCCGCGTTCACGCGGACCCGCCACGACGGATCGGCGAGGAGCGCGACCAGCCGCGGGGCGGCGGAGGAATCCCTGACGTCCCCGAGCGCGCGCGCCGCGGTATAGCGGACCATTTCCACCTTGTCGGTCGAGAGCTTGCGGAGCGCGGCGGCGCCCTGCCGGTCCCCGATCCGGCCGAGCGCGTAGGCGACACGCCACCGCATCTCGGGGCGTGCGTCCTTGGCCGCGGCCGAGAGCGGCTCGACGAGCGAGGAGTCGCGCGCGCGTCCCGCCGCGAGCGCGGCGGCCCACCGCTCCGTCGCGCGGGGCGCCCGCATCGATCGCGCCAGCGCGGGTCCCGCCGATCGAGCGCCGAGCATCCCGAGCGCCGCCACGATCGACTCCCGAACGGTCGGATCGACTTCCGACTTCAGCTTGAGGAGAAGCGCATCCACGCCGGTGGAATCGCCCACGAGGCCGAGCGCGAAGGCCGCCTCGCGCCGGACGGCCACGACCTTGTCCCCGAGCGCGAGGGCGAGAGCGGGCACGCTGCCCGGATTCTGAATGCGGCCCAAGGCGATCGCGGCCTCGGCCCGCACCTTCGGCGAGCCGTTCTCGAGGAGCTGAACCGAGAGCCCGGTCGTGTCGCGCGCGCCCTCGCGCTCGGCGATCGCGTTCCGATCCGCGAGGACGGCCGCGGCGGACGCTCCCGCTCGCGCGGGCGCGCTCTCGGCCGCCGGCGCGGAGCACACCAGGGCGGCCGCCAGCGAACCGGCGAGCATCCATGAGATCGACACCCCTCTTCTGGGCGCACTCCGCTTCATGCGGTCGCGCATCGTTCCTCCATCAGAAGCGGCAGCGCCGCGTCGAGCACTTGGGTCGGATCGATCGATTCCAGAGAATGGTCCGCGGCCCGGACGCTCCGGACACAGCGGCCCACCGGCGCCCACTCGGCCGGGTCGGACCACCCGTAGAGGCCGACCGACGGGCACCCGGTCGCGGCCGCGAGGTGAAGCGGCCCGGTGTCGTTCCCGACATAGAGCGAGGCGTTGGCGAATCGCGCCGCGAGCCGCGCGATCGGCTCGCTGCGCACCACAGGGAGCGTTCTCCCCAGCGAGCGCGTCGCGGCGAGGACGCAGCCTCCGTCTTGCGGTCCCTCGATCCACTGGACGTCGAGCCCCCGCTGAAGGAGCTCCCGCGCGGTCGCGCCGAAGCGCTCGGCCGGCCACCGGTTCTTCGCCTTGCCGGCGCCCGGGTGGAGGTAGACGGCGCCGCGCGGCGTGTCCGCCATGATCGCGCGGTCCGCGACGTAATACGGCGGCGGCGGGGGCGGACCGGCGCCCACGGCGGAGGCCAAGATCCCGCTCACCTCGGATTGGTGGAGCGTCTGTTCGGGATACGGCAGAGCGCGCGTCAGGCCGGCGTGGTCGCGTTTCCCATAGCGCGCGGGGTCGAACCCGATCCGATCGCGGGCGCGGGAGGCGCGGACGAGGAAGGCGCTGCTCTTGGAATACGAAACCGTGGTGAAGTAGACGGCGAGATCGGGCCGCTCGGCCTTGGGGAGCGCGGCCCGAACCAGACCGAGCACGTCCCCCGGCTCGACGACGCGGACTTCATCGGCCCAGGCTTGATGCAGGACGGCGGCGGCGTTCTGCCTGCCGACGACGAGGGTGATGCGGGCGCGCGGGTAGCGTTCCCGAATGGAGCGGATCGCGGGCACGTTCAGGAGGAGGTCACCGAGCTGATTCTGGGGGCGGAAGAGATGGATTCGGCGCGGCTCGGAATCGAGGATCGATCCGGGCGCCGCGGTCATGCTCCCGAGCCGGAGGTGGACGGACCGCGCTTCAGTCGGATCTTCTCGATCTCGAGCACCTTGACGAGGCGGTCGTGGCAGGAGGGCGGCATCTGCGGCTCCTCCCAGTGGCGGTAGAGCTTGATCGTCATCGTCAGGGTATCGAACTCGGCCCGGCAATCACTGCACATCCCGATGTGCTTATGCATCTCGACCGCGACTTCCTGCTTCAGGTCCTCTTCGAGAAATGCGGATAGGGAATCGAGAACCTCCTTACAGGTCATCATGACTTGGCTCCCATGGCGCTCCGGGAATTCGGCTCGCTGAAGTAGGTCGCGAGTCGGTTGCGAACCTTGAGGCGGGCCCGGTGCAGCCGGGACTTCACGGCGGCCACCGAGAGATCGAGGATGTCGGCGACTTCGGAATTGGAAAGCTCCTCCACGTCGCGGAGGACGAAGACTTGGCGGAACTCTGGGGGCAGCGCCTCGATGGCCTCGTTCATCGCCTGTTGGGTCTCCTTGGTGAGCAGCTGCTCCACAGGACTCGGCGCCCAGTCGGCAATGTTGATCGGCGCTTCGCGTTCGTCGGCGTCATCGATCGACACCGTGGGAAGCTGCTTCTTGCGCAAACGCATGAGGGCGGAATTCGCCGTGATGCGATAGATCCAAGTCGAGAACGTCGAGTTGCCCTGAAACGCCTTGATGCCGCGATACGCGCGAAGGAACGTGTCTTGGAGAACGTCCTCCGCGTCATCGGCGTTCCGGAGCATTTTCAACGCCAGGCTGTACACTTTGGATTCATAGCGGTTGACCAGCTCGCCGAACGCCCGCTCGTCTCCCTGCTGTGACTTACGGACGAGCTGCTCGTCCGTTTCCGCTGTGGCCACGAGTTCCTCGATCCTACGATGCGCACGGGTAGAGAAGCGGTTCCGAAATCATATCGAGGCTACGGGGATTCTGCGGGGGGTGTCAAGGGCGGAGGGGGTGCCCTCAGGCGACGTTAACTCGAGCCGGCTCCTCGCGGGTCAACCCGTGGCGGCGCATTTTGCACCGCAGGCTCCCGCGTCCGATGTGCAGCAGACGCGCCGCTTCGACGACGTTTCCGTGGGCGATGTTCAACGCCTCCTCGATCACGACCTTCTCGACCGCGATGAGGGAGATGCCCTCCGGGGGAATCCGAATCCCGATGTCATCGGGACTGACGGGCTCGTGCGCCCGCTCGCGGAGCTTGGGGATCGCGAGCTCGGCCGGACCGATCTGGTCGCTCTGCGCCAGCAGCACGGCCCGCTCGATGACGTTCATCAGCTCGCGCACGTTGCCCGGCCAGGGATAGCGCGCGATGTCGCGCTCGGCCTGGGGCGTCAGGCGCGCGTTCTTCGCGAGCTTCCGTCCC
>Ga0137409_10004436_pt1 | contig 14730 bp, 15 predicted proteins | sample CZODoug1_16funga_FD_122059 | JGI IMG/M metagenome (GOLD analysis project Ga0137409, IMG submission 122059) | Vadose zone soil fungal communities from Angelo Coast Range Reserve, California, USA - CZODoug1_16fungal (Hybrid Assembly) | ecosystem: Environmental > Terrestrial > Soil > Vadose zone... | reverse complement strand
TGCGAGTGGATGGCGAACGCCGCCGCGTTCACGGGGTGCTTGCCCTCGACCACGTCGCCTTCGTGGTTCACGAGGAGGAGGTCCGAGGCGCGGATGTGCCCGAAGTACATCCCGAAGGGATTCACCCAGAAGTGGTCGGGCTTCTCCGTGTCGCGCGCGGTGATGTGTCCGGCGACTCCCTCGTCGAATCCGTAGCGCGCGAACAGGCGGAACGCGGCCGCCAGCCGCTGCTTGCGGTGGAGGCGCTCCTGCGCAGCCGTCTGGAAGTCGGGGCGGGGAGGGGCAACCAGGTTCAGCTCGGCCATGTTCGTTACCTCCAGCCGCCGCCGACAAGGCGGCGCTGCGCTTTTCAGAGCGCGGCTAGTATGGGATGGATCCTGATTCGGCGCCATGCCCCTTGCCCTCGACGACGTGACGGTGCTGGACCTGTCCCACGCGCTGGCCGGGCCCCTCGCGACCACGCTGCTCGGCGACTTCGGCGCGCGCGTGATCAAGGTCGAGACGCCCGGCTCCGGGGACATCTCGCGCGCATGGGGCCCGCCCTTCCATGGGCACGATTCGACGTATTTCGTGAACCTGAACCGGAACAAGAAGAGCGTCGAGATCGACCTGAAGCACCCGGAGGGCAAGGAGCTGCTCCTGCGCCTCGCCGAGCGCGCGGACGTGCTGGTCGAGAACTACCGCGTCGGCACCGTGCGAAAGCTCGGCATCGACTACGAGGCCGTGCGCGCGCGGAACCCCGCGATCGTCTATTGCTCCATCTCCGGCTTCGGCCAGACGGGGCCGTATCGCGATCGCGCCGCGATGGACCTCATCGTCCAGGCGGAGAGCGGGATGATCAGCCTCACCGGCGAGCCCGGCAGCCACGGCGTGCGCTGCGGCGTGTCGATCGCAGACATGACGGCGGGCATGCACGCGGCGTTCGGGATCCTGGCCGCCCTCCACGCCAGGAGGCGCACGGGGCAGGGCCAGTTCCTCGACGTCTCGATGCTGGAGAGCCAACTCGGCCTGCTCGACTCCGCCATCGCCACCTACCTCGCCGACGGCGAGGTGCCCCGGCCCATGGGAACGGCCTACAAGGCGTTGCTCCCCTACCAGACGTTCCGCACCAGGACGCAGGACATCGCGATCGCGGTCGGCAGTGACGGACTGTGGCGCACGTTCTGCCCGCTGCTCGGAATCGACGACATGCGGGACGACCCCCGGTACGCCACCAACCGCGCGCGCAGCGAGAATCGCGAGCCGCTCATCGCCCGGCTGCAGGAGGCGTTCCTCACCCGGTCATACGAGGAATGGGAGCAGCTCCTCCTGCCAGCGGGCATCCCGCTGGGCGCCATCAATTCCGTCGACCGGGTCGTCGAGCACCCCCAAATCCAGGCGCGCGGCGTCCTCGCCGAGTACGAGCACCCGGCCGCCGGCCGGATGCGATCCGTCTCGCCCTACTTCCGCATGTCCGAGACGCCCGGCGGGGTGCGGTCTCCCGCGCCCCTGCTCGGCCAGCACACCGACGAGGTGTTGCGCGAGGCTCTCGGGCTCGGGGATGCCGAGATCGCGCGCCTGCGCGAGGCCGGAGCCATCGGCAACCCAGGCTGAACGTCGGCGACGGCGGCGCCCGCCCGCGAGGTTGTCCGCGACCGACGGCCGATGGTACATGACTCGACCGCCTCGCCCTCCGGCCGGAGGTGCAAGTGGAATTTGCGCTGATCTCGCTGCTGAACGGGGTGACCTACGGGCTGCTGCTGTTCATGCTGTCCAGCGGCCTGACCCTGATCTTCAGCATGATGGGCATCCTCAACTTCGCACACGCCAGCTTCTACATGCTGGGCGCGTATTTCGCGTATCAGATCAGCACCAAGATCGGCTTCTGGCCCGCTTTGCTGATCGCTCCGGTCCTGGTGGGGATCGTCGGCGCGCTGATCGAGCGGTACGGCATCCGCAAAGCGCACCGGTACGGCCACGTTGCCGAGCTGCTCTTCACCTTCGGCCTCGCCTTCCTCGCCATCGAGGTGGTGCAGCTCGTCTGGGGAAAGGCCGCGGTCGACTACCGCGTCCCGGCCTCGCTCTCCGGCACCTGGTTCACGCTCTTCTCCTCGTCGTTCCCCGTCTACAAGGGCTTCATGATGGCGGTATCGGTCGGGATGCTGCTGACGCTCTATGCTCTGCTCACCTTCACGCGCATCGGCCTGATCGTGCAGGCCGCCCTGTCGCGCCCCGACATGGTGCAGGCGCTCGGCCACGACGTGCCCCGCATCTTCACTCTCGTCTTCGGAGGCGGATCGGCGCTCGCCGCCATCGCGGGAGTGATCGGCGGGAATGCCTTCGTCACCGAGCCCGGCATGGCCGACGCGCTCGGGCCGATCGTCTTCGTGGTGGTGGTGGTCGGCGGCCTCGGCTCGCTCACCGGCGCGTTCATCGCCTCGCTGCTGATCGGAATCCTGCAGACCTTCATGGTCGGCACCGATTATTCGCTGGTGGACTTCGCGCGGTCGGTCGGGATCAAGATCCACTCCGCCCCGGCGCTCGCGCGGCTCTCCCTGACCCAGCTGGCGGCGATCATGCCGTACGTGCTGATGGTCGCGATACTCATCTTCCGCCCGCGGGGGCTGATGGGGGCCCGCGAGACATGAAGCCTGCGCCCGTCCTGACCGCGAGCCGGCTCCTGTCTTGGGGCGCGTACCTGGCGCTCATCCTGGTCGCGCCGCTCTTGTCGCGGTCGGGCTACTGGCTCTCGCTGCTCTCGCAGATCGCGATCATGACGGTCTTCGCGCTCTCCTTCAACATGCTGCTCGGCCAGACGGGGCTTCTCTCCTTCGGCCACGCCGTCTACTACGGGCTCGGCGCGATGATCACCATGCACGCGCTCATCGCCGTGAACCACCACGTGCTGCCGATCCCGGTCACGCTCCTTCCGCTGGTCGGCGGTCTCGGGGGTCTCTTCTTCGGCGTGCTGCTCGGCTACGTCACGACGCGCCGGGCAGGGACCACCTTCGCGATGATCTCGCTCGGCATCGGGGAGATGGTGGCGGCGAGCTCGCTCATGTTCCCCGCCTTCTCGGGCGGCGAGGGCGGCCTCTCCAGCAACCGCGTCACGGGGAAGGGCTGGCTGGGCATCACGTACGGGCCGCAGATCCAGGTCTACTATCTGATTGCGCTCTGGGGCTTTGCGTGCGTCGTCGCGATGTACGCGCTGGCCCAGACGCCGCTGGGCCGCATCGCCAACGCGGTGCGCGACAATCCCGAGCGCGCCGAGTTCATCGGCTACAACCCGCAGGTGGTGCGGTTCCTGATGGTCGTGCTGGCGGGATTCTTCGCGGGCGTCGCCGGAGGCCTCACTGCCCTCAATTACGAGATCGTCACCTCGGAATCGCTGCACGCGTACACCTCCGGGCTGGTCATCATGATGGCTTTCGTCGGAGGTGTCGGGTACTTCTTCGGACCGATCCTCGGCGCGCTCTTGATCACCGTGCTGCAGATGGCGGTGTCCAGCCTCACCGCCGCCTGGCTCTTCTATTTCGGCCTGCTCTTCCTGGTGGTGGTCCTCTACGCGCCGGGAGGGGTGGCCAGCGTGGTCGTCGAGCACCGCCGTCTGTGGCACGCCGGCGTCCTCGGGAGGCTCGCGCCGGCGTACCTGCTCGCCGCCGTTCCGGTGCTGCTCGTCGGGGCCGGGTTGGTCGCGGTGGTGGAGATGGTCTACCGGCTCATGAAGGAGGACGCCGCCTCCGCGCACCTGCGCGTCTTCGGCTTCACCCTCGACGCGAGCCGCGGGCTGTTCTGGATCGCGGTTGCCGCCGCCATCGCCATCGGTATCCTGCTCCTGCGCAAGGTGGCGCGGACCGTGTCGGACGAGCGGCATCGCGCGTACGCGACCCTGCGCCAGGAGCGGACATGACGGCTCCGGCGCTGCGCCTGTCGGGCGTGTGCAAGAGCTTCGGGCGCACGGAGATCGTCCGCGACGTCGACCTGTCGGTGCCGCGCGGCGAGCGCCACGCGATCATCGGCCCCAACGGGGCGGGGAAATCGACCCTCTTCAACCTCATCAGCGCGCGCTTTCCGGTCAGCTCGGGTCGCATCGAGCTGAACGGCGGCGACATCACCTCGCTGCGCGCGTTCGAGATCAACCGGCGGGGGCTCAGCCGCAGCTTCCAGATCACCAACATCTTCCATAATCTGACGGTGTTCGACAACGTCCGCTGCGCGGTGCTGTGGTCGCTCGGTTATCGATACTCGTTCTGGCAGCGCCTCTCGGCCCTGGCCGACGCAAGCGAGCGCGCGGACGAGGTCATCCAGCGCATCGGACTGCGGCGCCGGCGCGACACCCTCGCCTCCACGCTCACGTATGCCGAGCAGCGCGCTCTCGAGATCGGCATCACCCTCGCCGGCGGCGCCGAGGTGGTGCTGCTCGACGAGCCGACGGCGGGCATGAGCCGCTCGGAGACCGAGGAGGCGGTCGCGCTCATCCGCCGGGTCACGGAGGGGAAGACGCTGGTGATGGTCGAGCACGACATGGGCGTGGTCTTCGGCCTGGCCGATCGGATCTCGGTGCTGGTGTACGGGCGCATCATCGCCACCGGAACGCCCGACGAGATCCGCGGAAACCCCGCCGTGCAGGAAGCCTATCTCGGGACGAGCCGCGCCCATGCTTGAGGTCAGCGACCTGCACGCGTACTACGGCAAGAGCCACGTCCTGCAGGGGGTCGGCTTCTCCGTCGGGCGCGGCGAGATCGTCAGCTTGCTCGGGCGCAACGGCGCCGGGCGCTCGACCACGGTGAAGGCGATCATGGGCCTCGTCACCGCGCAGGGGAAGGTCCGCTTCAAGGGGCAGGACATCCTCGGGCTGCAAGCCCACGAAGTGGCGCGTCGCGGGGTCGGCTACGTGCCCGAGGACCGCGCGATCTTCCCGGATCTCACCGTGCGCCAAAATCTAATGTTGGGGATGAAGGGGCGCGCCGAGAGCGGCCGGTGGGGCATGAAGGACGTGTTCCGGATCTTCCCCGGGCTGCAGGCCCGCGCGGACACGCCGGGCGGCGTGCTCTCGGGCGGCGAGCAGCAGATGCTGACCTTGTGCCGGAGTCTCATGGGGGACCCCGAGCTGGTGATGATCGACGAGCCGACCGAGGGGCTCGCGCCCAAGACCATCGAGCAGGTCGGCGCGCTGCTGGCCGAGGTGAAGCGGCGCGGCATCTCCGTGCTGCTGGTGGAGCAGAAGCTGACCATCGCGCTCGACGTCTGCGAGCGGCTGTACGTCATGGGCCACGGGCAGATCGTCTTCGAGGGCACCGCGCAGGACTTGCGCGCGAACGAGGCCGTCCGGAAGGAGTGGCTCGAGGTGTGAGCGCCGTGCTGCACGGCGTGCGGGTGCTCGACTTCGGACGCTACATCGCCGGGCCGTACTGCGCGGCGTTGCTCGCGGAGTACGGCGCGGAAGTGATCCGCGTCGAGCGACGCGGTGGCGGGGAGGACCGATTCGTGGCGCCCGTCTCGCCTGGCGGCGACGGGGCGCTGTTCCTGCAGATGAACCGGAACAAGCTGTCGTTGACCTTGGACCCGATGGCCGAGGAGGGGCGGGAGATCGTCCGGAAGCTGGTCGCGACGGCGGACGTCGTCGTCGCAAACCTGCCGCCGGCGGCGCTCGCGGCGCTGCGGCTGGATTACGCGAGCCTGCGCGCGGTGAAGCCGGACGTGATCCTCACCACCGTCTCGGCGTACGGCCGAGGCGGGCCGCTGTCGGAGCGCCTCGGGTTCGACGGCATCGGCCAGGCGATGTCGGGCGCCGTGTACATGGGCGGGGAGCCCGGCCGGCCTTCCCGAGCGGCCGTCTCGTGGGTGGACTTCGCCACCGCCCTGCACGCCGCGTTCGGCACGCTGGTGGCGCTGATGTCCCGGGCGCGCACCGGCACGGGACAGGTGGTGGAAGCGGCGCTGCTGCCCACCGCCGTGGCGCTGAACGGCGTGTTCCTCACCGAGCAGGCGGTCCTGCGGCGCGGCAGGGAGCCGTCGGGTAGCCGAGGACAGCTCGTCGCTCCGTCCGACGTGTTCCGCACCCGCGACGGCTGGATCCTCTGCCAGGTGATCGGCAACGCCATGTTCGCGCGCTGGGCGACACTGGTGGGCGCGGGCGCGTGGCGCACGGACGCGCGCTTCCGCGACGACTCGTCCCGCGGCGACAACGGCGCGGCGATCAGCGAGCGCATGGCGGCGTGGTGCGCGGACCGGACGACGGCGGAGGCGCTCTCCGCGCTCGAACAGGCTGCCATCCCTGGCGCGGCCGTCCTCACCCCGCAGCAAGTGCTGGATGACCCGCAGGTGCAGGCAACCGGTGTCCTCGATCCGGTGGATTACCCGGGTCTGCCGGGTCCCGCCCCAGTCGCACGCATCCCTGTATGGCTGTCGGAAAGTGCGCCCGCGGCCCGCCGCCGCGCGCCTCTGGTCGGCGAGCACACGGACGCGATCCTCGCACAGCTCGGGTACGGGGCGGACGCCATAGCGGAGCTGCGGCGCAAGGGCGTGGTGTGAGGCGCACCGCGCGCAGCAGAGTAGCCGCGCTCGGGCTATTCATCGGGCTCGCTTTCGCGGCTCCTGCGCGCGCGGACTCCTTCATCACAGCCCCTTGGCGCGATCCCTCAGAACTGCAGCGACTTCACCTCCAGGAACTCCTCCAAGCCGAACTTGCCGAGCTCGCGGCCGCGGCCGGACTGCTTGAAGCCGCCGAAGGGGGCCAGGGGGTTGAAGCGGCCGCCGTTGATGTCCACCTGGCCGGTGCGGAGGCGGCGGGCGACGCGTTCGGCGCGGGAGGGGTCGCCGGACCAGACGCCGCCGGCCAGGCCATACATCGAGTCGTTGGCGATGCGGACGGCGTCGTCGTCGTCCTCGTAGGGCAGCACCGAGAGCACCGGGCCGAAGATCTCCTCGCGGGCGATGGTCATCTCCGGCTTCACCCCGGCGAAGATGGTCGGCTGGACGTAGTAGCCCTTCGGCAGCCCGGGGGGTGCATCGGGGCCGCCGGTCACCAGCTGCGCGCCTTGCTCGATGCCGGCGCGGATGTATTTGCGCACGCGCTCCCGCTGCTGCGCCGAGGCGAGCGGGCCCAGCCGGGTTTCCGGAGAGCGGGGATCGCCGGGCTTGAACTTCGCGGCCGACCGCTTGGCGATCTCCAGCACCTGCTCCTGCCGCTTGCGCGGAACGAGCATCCGCGTCCACGCCGAGCAGGTCTGCCCGGCGTTGAGGAACGCGTTCGACACCGAGACGCCCACCGCCTTGTCGAAGTCCGCGTCCTCGAGGATGACCGCCGCCGATTTTCCGCCCAGCTCCAGCGCGACCCGCTTCACCGAGGCGGCGGCGAGCTCCGCGACCCGACGCCCGGCGGCGGTGGATCCCGTCAACGAGATCATGTCCACGCGCGGATGGCGGACCAGCATCTCCCCGAAGGGCGGCCCGAGCCCCGTGACCAGGTTGAACACGCCCGGCGGCAGGCCGGCCTGGTGCACGACCTCCGCGAGGATGAACGCGCTCAGCGGCGCGACCTCGCTCGGCTTGAGCACCACGGTGCAGCCCGCGGCGAGCGCCGGCGCGACCTTTCCCATCGCCTGGTGCAGCGGGTAGTTCCAGGGCGTGATCGCCGCCACCACTCCGACCGGCTCGCGCACGATCAGCGAGTTCCCGATTCGCTCCTCGAAGGGGAACTCCCGGAGGATGGCGGGATAGCTTCCCGTCACCGAGACCGGAAGCCCTGCCTGCACAGTCTTCGCGACCGTGATCGGCGTTCCGACTTCCGCGGAGATGGTGGTCGCGATCTCCTCGGCGCGCGCGGCGAGGCCTGCCTTCAGCCGCTCCAGCCAGCGCGCGCGCTCCGCGACCGGCGTCGCCGCCCAGCCCTCGAGCGCGCGGGCCGCCGCCTGGACGGCGCGGTCCACGTCCTGCTCGTCGCCGCTGGGGATGCGCCCGACGACCTCCTCGGTCGAGGCGTCGATCACGTCGATGCTGCCGCGTCCGGATGGAGCGACCCACTTGCCGTCGATGTAGAGCTGCTCGTGAATGCGCACGGCTGCCTCCGCTCGGGTGCGGAGGTTATCAGACGTGAACGCTTGTGGTACGACAGTGCCGCCCCCTGGGCGGCGACTGATGAGAGCGGCGATCTGCTACGAGCGCAACCAGCCCGTGCGCGTCGAGGAAGTCTCGCTCGACCCGCCTCGCCGCGACGAGGTCCGCGTCCGCCTCGCCGCTACCGGCGTGTGCCATTCCGATCTGTCCCTCGTCACGGGCATCCTCCCCGGCCGCCTGCCGTGCGTGCTCGGCCACGAAGGCGCCGGCGTGGTCGATGAGGTCGGCGAAGGAGTGGCGCACCTCGTGCGCGGCGACAAGGTGGTTCTGTCCTGGGTGACACCCTGCGGTCGCTGCTTCTACTGCCGGCTGGCCAAGCCGCACCTCTGCGAGGTGGGCGAGCGCATCAACAAGACCAACCGCATGCCGGACGGCAGCACGCGGGTCCACAAGGACGGCCAGGACCTCAACGTGTTCTCCGCCATCGGCACCATGGCGGAATTCGCGGTTGCGCCCGCGAACGCGGCAGTGAAGCTCCCGCCCGACGCGCCGCTGGACAAGTGCGCTCTCCTCGGCTGCGCGGTGACCACGGGCGTGGGCGCCGTCTTCAACACCGCGCAGGTGACGCCGGGCAGCAGCGTGGCGGTGTTCGGCGCCGGAGGGGTGGGGCTGAACGCCATCCAGGGCGCCGCCATCGCCGGCGCGGAGCGGATCGTCGCCGTCGATGCGCAGCCGGCCAAGCTCGAGCTGGCGCGAAAGTTCGGCGCCACCGACGTCGTCGACGCAACCAAGGTCGACCCCGTCGAAGCCATCCGCGCGCTGACGGCCGGCCGCGGCGCGGACTACGCGTTCGAGGCGATCGGCAACAAGCGCACGGTGGAGCAGGCGTACGAGGCGACCCGCAAGGCGGGGACCTGCGTGGTGATCGGCCTCGGCAGCATCAAGGAATCGGTCTCGCTCAACCTCTTCATGCTCCCCCTGCTGGAAAAGCGGCTGCTGGGCTGCTGGTACGGCAGCGCCGACGTACACCGGGACATCCCCCGACTCCTCGCGCTCTACCGGGCCGGCAAGCTGAAGCTCGACGCGCTGGTGACCCGCACCTACGCGCTCGCCCAGATCAACGAGGCGTTCGCGGACATGACCTCCGGCGCGAACGCGCGCGGCGTGATCGTGTTCTGACTGAGCTGGAGGAGCGAAGTGCACTCCCCGCTGTCCATCGATGCGCCGGACGACGTGCGGGAGGAAGAGCGCTTCGATGCCGAGCGGCTGCGCGGGTTCCTGGAGGCCGCGCTCCCGGGCGCGTCCGGTCCGCTGCAAGTGCTCCAGTTCCGCAAGGGCTACTCGAATCTGACTTACCTGGTCCGCATCGGAAACCAGGAGGCCGTGCTGCGGCGCGCTCCCTTCGGAGTGCAGGTGAAGAGCGCGCATGACATGCGGCGGGAGTTCACCATCCTCTCCGCGCTCCAGGGCGTCTACGCGAAAGCTCCCCGGCCCATCGCCTTCTGCGACGACGAGTCGCTGATCGGAGCCCGCTTCTACCTGATGGAGCGCGTGCGCGGCGTCGTGGTCCGGACCGCCGAACCGCCGCCGGGCGCCGTTCTCACGCCGGAGTTGCTGCGCGCCATCTCGTCTGCGCTGGTCGACAACCTCGCCGGGCTGCACGCCGTCGACGTGACGGGCGCCGAGCTCGGGTCGATCGGCCGTCCCGAGGGATACGTCGCCCGCCAGGTCACCGGCTGGACCGAGCGATACGCGAAGGCGCAGACCCACGACTTGCCGCAGGTCGAGGCCGCCGCCGCATGGCTCGCGCGCAACCTCCCCAAGGAGAGCGGCGCCGCGGTCATCCACAACGACTACAAGTACGACAACGTGGTGCTGGATCCGGGCGACCTGTCCCGCATCGTCGCGGTGCTCGACTGGGAGATGGCCACCGTCGGCGACCCGCTGATGGATCTCGGCACGCTGCTCGCCTACTGGTGCGATCCCGACGACCCGCCGGAGATGCGCGCCCGCACCTACGGTCCCACCTTCCTGCCGGGCAGCCTCTCGCGGACCGGCCTCGTCGAGCGTTACCAGGAGCGGAGCGGCCGCACGGGCTTTGACGCGCTCTTCTATTACGTCTTCGCCCTCTTCAAGAACGCCGTCGTCGTCCAGCAGATCTACAAGCGCTACCTGCAGGGCCACACGCGCGACCCGCGCTTCGCGACGCTGGGCGATTGGGTGCGCCTGGTCTCCGCCCAGGCGGAGCGGGCGCTGGCGCGAGGCCGGATCGACCGGCTCGGGAGGCCTTCGTGAGTGACGCGAACGCAGTCCCGGAAGGGTTTCGGCCCATCCAGCGCGGCGGCCCATTCCTCTCCGCGCTCGGGCCGCTCTACGTGAAGACCGGCGGTCCGACGCCCATCATCGGCCTGCGCGTCGAGGAGAAGCACCTCAACACCCGCGGCATCGCGCACGGCGGCATGCTGGTGACGCTCGCGGACAGCGCGCTCGGCATCGCGCTCGCCACCTCGCGCAACCCGCCGCAGCCGATGGTGACCGTGAACCTCTCCACCGACTTCGCCGACGCCGCCCGCGCCGGCGACTGGATCGAGGCCCACGTGGACATCCAGAAGATCGGTGCGCGCCTCGCGTTCGCGAACTGCTACCTGGTGGTGGGCAACAAGCGCATCCTGCGGGCGAGCGGCGTCTTCGCGGTGGTCCCGCCCGCGAAACCGAAGGAATCCTTCGAAGGGTGAGGTCCCGTCGGCATGAAGAAGTTCAAATACTACTGGGAAGACTTCCCCGTCGGCGCGGTGCGCGAGTTCGGCGGGAAGACGCTGTCGAAGGAGGACATCGTCCGCTTCGCGCGCGAGTACGATCCGCAGCCGTTCCACGTCGACGAGGAGGCCGCCAAGAAGTCCGTGTTCGGCGGGCTCATCGCGAGCGGCTGGCAGACCTGCGGGCTCGCCATGCGGATGATGTGCGACGCGTACCTGCTCGATGCGGCCAGCGCCGGCTCGCCCGGGGTGGAGAACATCCGCTGGCTCCTGCCCGTGCGCCCGGGGGACACGCTGCGCGTGCGCCTCACCGTGCTGGAGGCGCGCGTGCTGCAGAGCAAGCCGCACATCGGCCTCGTGCGGAACAAGTGGGAAATGTTCAACCAGAAGGACGAGCAGGTCATGCACATGGAGGGCTACGGCATGTTCCTGCGGCGGGACCATCCCGGATGAGCAAGGTCCACGTGCTCCTCAAGAAGGAGGAGCTGGACGCGCAGCGCCTGCCCGACAAGGTCGTGGTGGTGCTGGACGTCCTCTTCGCGACCACCAGCATCGTCACCGCGCTGGCGCACGGCGCGGCGGAGGTGGTCCCGACGCTCGATCGGGATGCCGCGTTGAACGAGGCGTCGCGCCGGCCCCCGGGTTCGTACGTGCTCGCCGGGGAGCTGAACGCGGTGACGCTGACCGGATTCGGGCACCCGACGCCCATGGCGCTCCTCGAGCAGGACGTCGCCGGCAAGGCGGTGATCTACTCGACTACCAACGGCACGGTCGCGCTGAGCAAGTCGCGCGAGGCGGCGCACGTCTTCGCAGCGTCCCTGCTCAACGCCGAGGCGGTCGTCGATCGCATCGAGCGGACCTTCCCGAACGAGACGGTGCTCCTGGTGTGCTCGGGCTCGGCGGACAACTTCAACCTCGAGGACTTCTATGGCGCCGGCTATCTCGTCTCGCTCTTCGCCCGGTACGGCAGCGCGCGCGAGCTGAGCGACGCGGCGCTGGCGGCCCAGATGCTGCACGACGGCGCGGACGCGTTCGAGTGCCTCGCCTCGAGCCGCGTGGGTCGCATGATGCTGGCGCGGGGCCTGGAGCGCGAGGTCCGGTTCGCCGCCCGGAAGAGCTGCTTCGACGTGGTGCCCGAGCTGATCGGCGGGTGCGTGCGCCGGGCCACCGGACCGTGATACGAATCCGCCCGCGCCAATGGGGCGCTCCACTCGACGAGAACCGGCATGGGCGTGAAGAAGCTCTTCGACATCGAAGGCAAGGTCGCGTTGATCACCGGGGGCTCCCGCGGTCTCGGGTTGCAGATGGCCGAGGCGCTGGGCGAGATGGGAGCGAAGCTGGCCATCACCGCCCGCAAGCAGGGCGAGTTGGAAGAGGCCGCGGCGCACCTCGGCAAGCAAGGATACGAGGTGCTCACCGTCGCCGGCGATCTCTCCAAGTTCGACACCATTCCCGGGATGGTGGACCGGGTGCTGTCGAAGTTCGGCACCGTGGACGTCCTGGTGAACAACGCCGGCGCAACCTGGGGCGCGCCCGCCGAGGAGTATCCGGCGGACGGCTGGAACAAGGTGATGAACCTCAACGTGAATGCGGTCTTCTTCCTCACCCAGGACGTCGGACGGCGCGCGATGATCCCGAAGCGCTCCGGGAAGATCGTCAACATCTCCTCGGTCGCCGGCCTGTACGGCGGCGGCTCGGGCATGAACACCATCGCGTACAACACCAGCAAGGCGGCCCTGCTCAACTTTACCCGCGCGCTCGCCTCGGAGTGGGGGAAGTACGGCATCAACGTGAACGCCATCTGCCCCGGCTTCTTCCCCTCGAAGATGTCGCGCGGCCTCTTGGAGAAGATCGAGAAGTCGGTGATCGCGGCCACGCCTCTCGGGCGGCTCGGGGGCGAGGAGGACCTGAAGGGCACCATCGCCTTTCTCGCCTCGGACGCATCCCGTCACGTCACCGGGCAGTACATCGCGGTGGACGGAGGCGCCTGCATCGCGTGACCGCGTCCGTGGGCAGCGCCTTCTTCGGCGTCAAGATCCCCTTCCTCGATCTGCTCGGCGCCCGGCCGGGGCACCGCGAGAAAGGCCGGGCGGTCGTGTCTCTCGAGATGCGCGAGAAGCTGACCAACAGCTGGGGCTTCGCGCACGGCGGCGTGGTGATGACCTTGCTCGACGTGGCGATGGGCTCCGCGGTCCGCTCCACCGTTCCGCCGGGAATGGGCGTCGTCACGGTCAACCTGGCCGTGACCTTCCTCCACTCCGCGACGGGCTCGCTCACCGCGGAAGGCCGCGTGTTGCGGGGCGGTCGCACCCTGGTGTTCTGCGAGGGCGAGGCGCGCGACGCCGCCGGGCACCTGGTGGCGAAGGGAGTCGGCACTTTCCGGCTGAAGCGCCGCAAGCCGCAGGCCGGCGCGCGGCAGAAATGATCGCTCTCCTCGGCGCCGCGGCGGCACGCAAGGAGCGCTTTTTTCATCAACGTGAATCGACCCGCCAATCGGTCGGGACCTCGACGTAAGACGGCCCCAACTCCGAGATCGAGGCGCAACCCAGCAGCTTGAGCGTTCGCGCCAGGTCGGAGCGCAGGATCTCGACGGCACGCGCAACGCCAGCTCCCCCGCCGGCGCCCAGGCCATACGCGTAGGCGCGCCCCACCAGGACCGCCCGCGCGCCCAGGCAGAGCGCCTTGACGATGTCGCTCCCGCGGCGGATGCCACCATCCATCAGGACCTCGGCCCGTCCTTGCACCGCTGAGACCACTTCCGGCAACGCCCGCAGAGTGGCAGCGACGCCATCCAACTGGCGCCCGCCGTGATTCGAGACGACCACGGCTTGCACGCCCTCGTCGACAGCGCGCCGCGCGTCCTCCGCCGTGAGCACGCCCTTGACGACGATCGGGCCCTTCCACGTCTCGCGGATCCAGCCGAGGTCGGCCCACGACACCACCGACTGTTCGAGCGCGGGGCCCACGTCCGCGTAGGCCATCGGGCCGTCGGGGAGCACGACGTTGGGAAAGCGCATCATCCCCCCGTCGGACAGGAAGCCGGCCAGCCATCGGGGCCGCGCCAGGAATTGCCAGACGAATGGCAACATGGTCCACGGCCGGCGAGTGACGAGCTCCTTCGTGCCATTGCGCACGTCCCGCTCGCGGAGCCCGGCCACCGGTGTGTCGATGGTGACGACCAGCGCCGAAAAACCCGCCGCCCGTGCGCGCTCGATGGCGGCGCGCGTGACCTCGCGGCCACCCACCAGGTAGACCTGATACCAGCAGGGGCCAGTGGTGGCGGCCTTGACCTCCTCGAGCTTGCATCCGGAGAGCGTCGAGAGGACATAAGCGGTACCGGCCTCGCCAGCGGCCTGCGCGGCAACTGCTTCACCGCGCGGATAGAACATGCGCGTGCTTCCCACCGGCGCGAGCAGGAACGGCAGCGCGAGCGTGGTGCCGAGGACGGTCGTCTGCAAGTCCGTCCTCGGGGCGGCCACGGCTCCACGAGGACGGAAGGTCACCTGGTCGAAGACCCGGCAGTTTTCGCGGAGGGTGACCTCGTTCTCCGCCCCACCGTCGATGTAGTCGAACACGACCCTGGGCAGGCGCCGCCGCGCCAACCGGCGCAGGTCGGCGATGTTGACGACGCGAGGCGCTGCCAGGGTCCGAGCCACGTGCAGTTCCGGGGATACCAGAGAGGCAGTCCCCCTGTCACTGCACGGGCGGGTAGGGCCTGCTATCCTTCTGCCTCCCTGGTCCGTCCCTCGTGCATGGACAAGCCCAATCCGAAAGTGACCGATGCGCTTCGCCACGACCTCGAGGCGTCGTGGCACCGCTTCCTCGATCTCTACGAGCCGCTTCGGCCCGAGCTCTACCGCTACTGCCGGCACCTGACCCGCAGTCCGTGGGACGCCGACGATCTCGTTCAGGACGCGCTCTTCCGTGCGTTCGCGAA
>Ga0137409_10004434_pt1 | contig 14732 bp, 11 predicted proteins | sample CZODoug1_16funga_FD_122059 | JGI IMG/M metagenome (GOLD analysis project Ga0137409, IMG submission 122059) | Vadose zone soil fungal communities from Angelo Coast Range Reserve, California, USA - CZODoug1_16fungal (Hybrid Assembly) | ecosystem: Environmental > Terrestrial > Soil > Vadose zone... | reverse complement strand
TGTCGTATCCTGTTGAAATCCCGGGCGGACAGAATTTTGGCGAGGGACAAGGGAGACGAAAAGCGTAAATATGGCTCTGGCAGCCTGCACGCCACGGTTCTGCAAATTCAATCACTTCAATTAAGAACGGACTTTTTGGTAGCGACAGGATGACTAATCCCCTTGCTTAGCCACTGAAAACCTGAGTGCGAACATTTCAATGTATTAATCCAGCCGAACATATCATGTGCTACCAATACAGGCAATAATCACTCTTGTTTTATCGTAGAAATTAGATTACTCTCTTGCAAGAATACCCTGGGGTCTCTAAAACGCACGAGGTGAAAATGATGTTAAAGCACTCTATATTAAAGTGCTGTCCAGCGTTTCTCATTTTCTTTACCCTTCTCGCAATTCCCTCGGCCGACGCACAACTTTCCAATCAAGCGCAGGCACAGATCAGCCAGGAGGCTGCGTCGCTTGCAAATGAACCCGCGATGCTCGCCGTGACGCCTTTGGCCCAGGGAACCGCTGTCGGTAAAAAATCCGAAGTGCAAATTTCGCTCCTAAACGCAGACAACCGACCAGTCGCCGCAAAGTCCGATTCCCAGTACGAGGTCACTTTGCAGTCTTCTTCGGGGAGTTTAAGCTCGCAGAAGGTGTGGATCAAAAAAGGGGAAAGTTCAACCCACTTTCAATTTGTGCCCGATGCCGCCGGCCTCACGACAGTCACTGTACGCCCGACAGCAAATGACGTTCGCCCGGACAGAACGAACGTCCTGATCGTCCCTTCGAGTGCAAAAGTCAAACGGAAAGTGATTGGTAAGCCCACGTCTCGTCTTTGGTCCTATCCCCACCTAGACTCCACAGCCAGACTTCAGCAACAGCGGATTCAACTTCGCCAAGCCCGGTTCGAATTGAGTCCTTTCGACGCCAATCCCGCTCAGATCCAGCGTCGCGAGTCCGGGAACTCGCCGCGGTTACACATCAGAGTTAACGATGTCGAATTCAATCATTTTGCTAATGGCAAGGATGGTGCCGATATCTCCGCATATTTTCAGAGCGCCGATGGCACCCCAGCGCCCAGGGATATAAACCTCTGGTTTTCTATGACTGGCGGGCGGCTTGATCAAAATCCATTGCGCATTCAAAAAGGGTCATTTTCTGCGAGCGCCCCTCTGACGTCCGCCTGGGCAAAAGACGTTCACGTTCGCTTCGTAAATTCGAATCCATCGTACGAAGCCGAAGGTGACACGGAATTCGACGTTCACTTCATCCCGCGATTCATGAAGGTGCTCGCCCCTAATGAGCTTTCGGTTGTCGATAATGTGCCTGTCATGGTCGTTTTCTTCAATGAGCAAGGATCTTCAGTTGCTCCCGGCAAAGACTGGCAGGTCACGCTGCGAAGCAAGCAATCGAAGTTGCGGTTTACCCCAACCGAAGTCGAAATCAAGCAGAGTGCTCCTTTGGGTTCGTCCATGCTCGCCCCGCTCTCGTTTGGAACTGACGTAATCGAGGCCGTTGCCTCGGGCTACAATCCGGCACCGTTAACAATAGTTATCACGGGTTGGATGGTGCTTGGATTGTGCTGGGCAGGTGGAGTGGCGGGTGGGATGGCGGCTTTCAACAAGTTCGGAGGCTCCTGGTTTTGGCGTATTTTCCTCGGCATTTTGGGCGGAGTGCTTCTGTGTTGGCTCTATGTTTATTTGGCGCTTCCAAATGTCACCAGCAACAGCTTAAGAAGCAACATTGCACACAACCGTTTTAGCGTATTCTTTGTCGCCGTCATAGGAGGCTATGCAGGGACCGCAGTCTTGGACCTCGCAGCAAAACAGCTCGGATTGCTCGCTAAGCAACCCGCGAATCCCGGTTAGCTATGATATTGAATGGGTTTCCTGACCTTGGAAATCAGCTCCCAATACAACTGGAAGCTGGCCCGATGCCACCGGACCACCGTTTCACGCGTGACGATGATGAGGGACTGCTTCCAACCTGACCAGACTCGCCGAGCAACTACCCGGAACAGCCTGTCGAAGGTGCCCAGGCTTCGCCGTCAATGCCGCCGCTTCAGCACGGCGAGTTGCTGGCGGAGCACAAGGTTCTCCAAGGGAAGATTCCTACGGCTAAGAAAGAGGCGGAGGAGGGCGCCGAACCATAGCAAAAACAGGTTGAACATGGGTCAGAGTCATAACCGACTACGCTCGGAACCACGGTTGTATGTCGCTGATTCTTCGGCTCGCAAACATATTGGCGAATGACAGGCCGATTAGTATTCTCGTATACAAATACAGAACATGTAGGCCGAATGGCTAATGTCCTTCCGTGCTGCGGCTGTACATTGATTATAATGCGAGTACGTGATAACAAAGGTCTTCTAGTTTTCCGAGTCTGTGTCCGACAACCTGGTTGAAACGCCAATGGATGTGAGGTTGCCCCTCACAGACCAGGAGAGATCTTCCATGCCCACTATCTATACGACATTGCGCGCACAGCATCGCCACACGCTACCGCGGGTGCCCCGGCCGAAGGCGAAGGCACCGCGCATCTCTAAGAAGAAGCCTCTCTTAGCAGCGACTCTGGCAATGGTGCGCTCGGTCACAGCTACGAGCAATTGGCGATTGGGGAAAACACCACCCAAGCAACGAAAGAAAGTCATCGTCGTAGGGGCTGGTCTCGGAGGACTGTGCGCCGCCTATGAACTAAACGGTTTAGGATACAACGTAACCGTACTTGAGGCCCGTGATCGGGTGGGCGGCCGGGTCCAAAGTCTGGGGGACGAGTTCATACCTGGTAAGACGGTGGAAGGCGGAGGGGAATTGATCGGGAGCAATCATCCGCTCTGGAATTCTTATGCTCGCCACTTTGATCTCCGATTTAGCGACACCCAAGACTACGGAAATTCACCCATACGTTTTGGCAAGGAAACGCTGACCTTTGAACAAAGCAAGAAGCTAACGGATGAGCTCGAAAGCGTACTCAAAACACTGAATGATCTCGCGGAAAGCATTGTCGATCCATTCGAACCGTGGGCCAATAAAAATGCGCGGCGGCTAGATCGAATTCCTCTCGCGCGATGGATCAGCCGGCTAAAGTGCAGCCGATTGTGCAAGAAGGCGGTTCAGGAGATGCTCGAAACCGACAATGGCGTCGAAGGGAATGAGCAGAGTCTATTGGGCGTGTTAGCCATGGTGAAGGGTGGCGGACTCGATCGCTACTGGACAGACACGGAGGTCTATCGTTGTGAAGGCGGCAATCAGCAGTTAGCAGAGAGATTTTTCGAGCGCCTGAACGAAAAGTTGGAAACGGTTGTTTTGAAAGCTCGGGTTACATCCATCGCAAGACGAGACAAGAAAATTTGGGTTGAGGCGAACGTGGATGGAAAACGTGTAGAAGCGGGCCCGTTCGATGATGTAATTTTGGCGATTCCGCCATCTGTTTGGGATTCGATCAAGTTTAAGGATTCGAAGCTCGCTCGAAGATTGCATCGTCCTCCGCGAATGGGCGCGAATGTGAAGTACTTGATGCGAGTCAGGCGCCGGTTTTGGCAGGACTTCGCGAGTAGCCCGAATCTAACCGAAGACGGCCCTGTTGGTTTAACGTGGGAAACTACAGAAGCGGATAAGAAGCCAGACTACACAATGGTGGTATTTTCGGGAGCTGCGGATGCGACGCGGCTTGCGAATCTGAAAGCGGGCCTTTTGGCGAGGGAATACAACAGAGCACTGAAGACTGTTTATCCGGGGATCAAACAACAGATAACGAGACGAAAGTTCATGAACTGGCCCAAAGAGCGTTGGACCAAGGCGTCCTACTATTTCCCGCGTCTCGGAGAGGTGACGCGCTGGGGACCGTTTTGGCACGCGGGATATGCGGGCTGGCTGCATTTCGCAGGCGAGCACACTTGTTACGCATTCATGGGGTACATGGAAGGAGCGCTGAGCTCGGGGTACCGATTGGCACGAAGACTTGCCGTACGCGACGGCGTTTTTAAGGCTTAGGAAAAACGGGGCACGGCCTCGGGCTAGGCTCGAAATCGTGCCGAACGGACCCAACACAGCCATAGAGTGGACTCACTCGGCTGCGAATTCATGGTTTTAGCATTGGATGAAGCTGACTGCGATATCCAGGGCTATCGCAGTTAGTCTGGACGAGTCTGCGACGTAATTTGCTGTAGGCTACGGACCCGTCTCGATCCACGGATACAGATCGGGATTTAGGGAGAGTCCCAGGCAGAAAACCATGAAAGCCAGGAGCTTCTTCACGCGGGGCGAGCAGGTAGGAAAATGGCTTCCGCATAACTCTTCCGGGTGTTGGAGGCGGACGTGCCGAATTCGCCGGGGCTGATTGGATCGCCTCTTGCCAGAAGCGGATGAAAAATGGCGCCAGGACGTTGTTGCGAAAAGGCGGACTGATCTTGAAAGCGCACTCAACCAAGACGTCTCGCGCGGCGGTCACATGCAATCGCCGGCTTCAGCTCAGCGCTTTGGCGATTAGGTCACCCATGCTGCCAATGTCGTCCGGTTGCCAATTCGGCGCCTGCCTCAAATAAGAGTGCCCATCTCCCCATAGCAATCCAATAAGAGTTTCCGCAACGATCCGCCCTCCCACCGTTCCGAGGGTGAGCGGCTCCTCATCGCCCTTTGAACCCTTCTTCTTCGCCTTCAAGATCCATTCATACTGCGCTTCCGCTAGTACGTAGTACCACAACGGCGCGTTGTCTTCGAAGCTTGGATGCTTTGAAACCAGAGTCGGGTTTGAATCCCAATCCGCGACAACTGCTTTACCGATCTTTAAATTATCTTCATCAATCAATTTCACGCCCATGGCTCGCGCTACATCCTGCCCACTCGGCAAACCCATCGCGAGCCCCCGCAGCAGATTTCTCTCCGCGAGAACTGCTGGATCTTTCTTAGGTTCGGTGGGCTCGGCCTGCAGCTTCTTGACCGTCAGCGGCGGCAAATTCTTGGCTATCTTCGAAAACTCCGGCAGGAATCCAAGCGGATTGACCAGGGATGTATCGATTTTGTAAGAGGGCTGAACTCTTGTTCTCCCTACATTCTTGATCGACCCCCGGATGTCAAAGAACAGGCTCCAATCAATGGCCCATTGCTGAGGGAATTCGCCGAATCCATTCAGACCCCTGTCTTGAACGCCTGCGAAAATAAAAAATCTACCATCGAGTCCACGTTGGACCTCATCTGGCGTTGCCTGTGTTGGGTCGTCACCACCCTTCAGTTCCGTATTCAAACGATAGATGGGTCGCACCATTGAATGGCCAAACCGATACGCGGCGGCTGAAAACTCAATCGGCATGAACGGATCTTCGTACCATTTGAAGAATGCGAACTTTGGTTGGTTTTCCCAAATCGGCCTTTTCTTTCCGAGATGCGGCAAGATGTCATGCACCACTTCCTCACCACACACTTTAATCAGAAAATCATTCACGACAATCCACTGGTAGTGCCACCGGACTCGTTGCTGGATGTCCGCAAAGGACGCCGTGCTGTCTTCATCCACCAACTTATTGTGAAACCGCAACATCGCTCCATGCAGTTGGGAGACGATCACGTTTTCATCGTTGCGCTTATCCCCAATCAAGGCGCGTTTTGCGCCTCTGAAACTCTCGACGCGCGGCAAGTCAAGCGAGTTCGTGCGCTTGATGTCTGCGAATAAAGGCCGACCCATCAGGAATTTCTTGTCGTCCGCGTACATATATGGCTGGTCAGCGGGTCCACGCCCATACAACGAATCGAGATCGAGCCGCGGCGTGCGAAAATCGATGAGCGCATCCGGATCGTTTCGCTGTTGGAGGCTGGAAGCCGGGTCAAAGGTGATGTCATGGTCAATGAATTGCCCAAGATAAGTATAGCCGGAGGGGATTCCAGCATTTTCTTCATTATCTTGAATGCGTTTCTTGGGGTCTTCCAGTGACGCCGCGGGAAAATTCTTGTCCTTCGGGTCTGTCTCCGGATCAGCGGTCATTTCCCCAGCAAGGATTGTGAGAGCCTCTTTGTCAAAGTCCGCGGCGGGCAAAGACCGGAACATTCTACCAAAGCGGCCCTCTCGCACGGAAGACCGCGAAGTGGAATTGTCACCGCGCACACCGCCACCGTGTGCTTTCGGTGGACGAATCTTGTCGTTCTTAACTGTGTCACTCATGTTCCCTCCGAATCCAAGTCGACAGAATTTACCGTGTCATGCAGGAGATCCTTGTGCCCGCTTGGCTGAAACAATTTCGCTTAAGCTTCCCAGCCGCCGAAGCGTGGACTCGATTCGTCCCAATGCAGCCGCAGCGAGTGGTGACGATGCGAGCTTCTCGGCCTTAACGGTCAATTCCGCCAATCGCTCCGAAACCAGAATGCTGGCGGCAGTCGCATCCACAGGCAGCGTGACGTGGCGCGTTAGCCCGAATGGCGGGCCAGCAACCGGTCCACGTGCCTCGTTCGTGGCCGGCAAATGCATCAGCGCCTCTCCCAGCGGCTTAAGGACCGTGGCCATCATGATGATCGCGCTTTGTCCAAGGGCGCGCCGCAACTCCGGCTGGCCGCACGGAGTGAACGTGTAACCCAACATTCTCAACATCAGCGAGTAGAGACCATCAAATAGTTTCGCCGCATCTCTCGCCAGCGGAACTTCAATCAATGTGGCTTCCGGTGCCCCGTATTCCCCGGAAACATCCGTGGCGGGATTCATGAGCGCGGGATACGCAGGTGAAAAATGAGGGTTCTCCTTCGTCTCTTTTCGAAAGGCATCCTGCAATTTCAGAAAAATCCCGAAGTGGCAATCCTCCCGGTCCGTTTCGTTCCCTTCGCCCTGATGCGTAACCATGTCGATGGCTCTGCGCGCCGAGTCAACATCCACAACCTTTATAATGTCGGGAAAATCGATCAGATCCGGTCCCACCTGCGCGCTGGGTTCGCCGACAATCGCGTTCGGCAATTCGGTGACTGCGCTTTTGATGATTTTGTAAAGTTCGCCAATCGTCCGGAAATCCGCCGGATCCTCCTTTCGCGGTTTCACAAATGCTTCCACGTGCAGATGCTCGTCCGACACGGTCAGTGGCTTTTCATACCCAATGAATCGCGCCAGCGCCGCCTCTCCAAAGGGCTCGAGCGTCAGCCGCATATGGAGTGGATAGTACTTGCTGTTCTGTGGAAAATTTGGCCGCAGATAGTACGGTGTTCCACCCAGAGCAGTTAGCAGATTCCATGCCTGCGCCAAATGCAACATCTCTTGCGATGCCACGAAATAAACCTGCGAAGCCCATTGGCGCAGCATTGGCAGTTGGTCGGCCGTCAAATTTTGACCATCTGGCTCCAGACGCAGCGTCATCGCTGCATACAGATACGAGCACGCTAGTCCATGTTCCAGCTCGCAGGCTTCCGTCAAGAACCGGAGCAGTTCCGACCGTGAAAGGAAAGCTTGCTGCGTCATTTTTGTGGCTCCACGGGTCTTGCAGGGAATTGCGGCAGAGTGGCAAGCACGTGATTCGCGGCACGCAAAGCCAGCGCCGCAATCGTGATCGTCGGGTTGGCTGTTCCGCATGTTGGAAACGTACTGCCCCCGACGACATAGAGATTGCGGTGATCGAAAGACCGGCAATCCGCATCCACCACCGCCTGCGTCTTGTCGAATCCCATCCGGCACGTTCCGACCACGTGCCCCGCTCCTGTATAATTCAGGGGATTTCGGTCCACCGGAAGAGGTGTGGCATCCGCAGCACGAAGGATCGCGCACATCACGTCCACGGCCAAGCCAAGCGCCGAACGTGTGTATTCCTTCGTTTCGAAATGAATCTGTGGGCGCGGGATGCCGAACGTATCGTTCAGGTTGGAAAGAGTCACTCGGTTCGCCGGATTCGGAAGAACCTCCACTGAGCAACTAAGACGAAGCTGCCGCGAAACCTGTTCAAACAGTTGACCGCGCAGATCCTTTCCGAATAGTCCATTTGTGTTTACAAGCCGCTCGACGTCATTCTGCGGCGACCCTAACCGAGCCCAACCATCGTTTCCAAGGGACACACGGAACGCCCCGCGGTGATCGCGGAACGGTCCATCACGAAAAACCTCGATTCCGGACGTCGAAGGCGGCCCTCGGAACGGAAACAGCGGATCTCGCGAAGTCCCCAGCACCAGCTTCTGTAAGTGATCCATCAGGTTTTGGCCCACCAACCCTTTCGAGTTCGCGACGCCATCATCAGCGCCGGGGCCCTTTGACATCAGCAGCAGCTTGGCGGACTCAATGGCGTTCGCCGCAACAATGACGATGCGGCCCCATGCCTCGCCTTTCGACCCGTCCCACCGTTTGTAGTGAACCAGATGTACGCTTCCATCGACGTCCACGTCGAGCTGGGTCACGACACTTTGCTCCCGCAGCTGAGCCTTCGCCCGAAGAGCCTTCCTCACGTGCACAGAAGCGTCGTACTTCGCCCCAATTGGGCAGATCGGAACGCAGCTTGCATTCCCCGCGCAAGCCGGCCGGCCATCGTATTCCTGTGAATTCCGTGCTGATGGCATGCTCAATACGTCCAGCGTGTGTCCTTCAATCTGGACTTTCTTCAGGGCTTTTGCGACCTGCAAGTCTGACCAGCTCGGCCAAATCTTGCGCATCGGAAACGGCTGGCTCCGAAACGCGCCATGTATGTTGGCCCATTCGGTATCGTCCCCGGCCACGCCTAGTTCTTTCTCCGCTTGGCAGTACCACGGTTCGAGATCCGCATAGCTGATTGGCCAATCCACGCCAACGCCGTACATGGTATTCATCCGAAAGTCGTTGGGCAGAAGCCGTGGCGTGTGGCCGAGCCAATGCCACGTGGAACCACCTACTCGCCGCTCATACGTGCTTCCATACCGTTCCGGGGTAATGGGATCTGGCATTTGGTCAAAGTACAGATCGCGAGCGACTTTTATGTCACTTGGATTTGCTGGCTGTTCGGGGCCGGGGATTTTAGCTGGCTGGCTGGGGGTATACGGTGTCCCCAATCTCTTTACCGTTGCTCCGGCCCAGCTGTGCACCATCTCTTGCCTGTCGCGGCCGGTCTCGCCGGCTTCCAAAATCAACACACGCGCACCCTTGTTCGCAAGCTCGTTCGCAAGCAAGGCCCCTGAGACACCTGACCCGATAATTACGGCGTCAAAGGTGTCCTTGGCAGCAATTGTAGCCGTCGCGTCGCCCATGGCTATTGTTCCGGTGGATATTTCCAATGCCCATAGTACGCATTAGAAAGAGTTGGCGGATGCGCTCCAATCGCTTCCCAAACCAACGCTCGGTAAAACTGGTCGGCGGATTCCAGCTCCCAATCGCCTCCAACCTTGATCCCGCCGTTGTACCAAAGCAGAAGAACAATCTTCGCCCCTGGCCCGAGTCCGGCATCTGGAAAAATATTCTCTCGAATCGCCGCTTCGGGATCTTTTCCACTCCTCACGAGCTCACTGAATTTATCGAGGAGGTCCGCAAGCCCTTGATTCAGATTCTTCTTCGTTCGTTCGAAGTAAGCCCGCCCAAGATCTTCGGGAAGTGTCTTTTCCCCTGTCAGGGCGCTCGACAACTGCATGAACGTGGAGAATTGCTCAGTCATAGCAGTCTTCCCGACGGAGACGCTTCCCTTCGGCGCCGCTGCTTTCGGATCGGGGCCGCGGCGGCTCTTCTTCTTCACTTCGACACTCCCAAACTCTTTAGTTACCTCGGGCTTCAAAATACGGAATTGCTCTCTCGTTTCGGTCTTGATAGGTGGCGGTCATCTCCGGCGACGCACGAATCCGGCGGCTGACGTGCTACCACGTTGCGGGCTTGCCATTCTTTCCAAGCACCTGAGACTTGCCCTCATTGAAGACCAAATCTTTCGCTCCAACCGCAAACTTGCTTTGCGCGGTCACGAACTCGTCCAGGTGGCGTTGGGTGGCTGAAGTGACGCCATGAGTGAGAAAGTCCGCCGTATCGAAGCAGGCGTCCGGCTCCATCTGCAGGTATGATTTGAAAGACCCCTTCACCATTTTTGCAGAGGTCGCTACTCCGAACGTGGATCGCCTCCGGAATAGCTTGGGTAAAATGACAGCGCCCGAATCGGCTGCGGGATTGGGCACGCCGTGATTCCTGAAAACGAGCGTAGGGTCAAAGGGACCCAGGTCCGAACTCGCGCTCTTCCATATTCCCGCTTTTGCCTTGCGCGCCTTTTCACTGAGCGCGATCAAATCCCCGATTTCTTGCGCGGTCATTGAGGAATAAAAAGTGGGGAAGGCCCATCCATTCTCGCAGAGCCAATGGTTTGCATTTTGCTCTTTTCCACTCAGCGTGACAAAAATGTCTCCGATGAAGCGTCCGAAAGTGTCGAATACGTCGCTGGGCTGGTCCACGGCGGTGCGCACCACGCAAGCGATCGGGCTCTTTCCTGCCTTCGCCAGGAACTTCTGCAGCGCTATGGTTGCAGTCTCTCCAAACTTCTGGCGAAAATTTCCGTTGGCGGACTTAAAGGCGGCTCGTTGCGCGGGAGTGGGCTTGTTCTTATTGATTGTCGGAGCGGTCGGCCGGTAGTGTAGCTCCGTCGCATCAACCCCCTGCAAACGAATCGTAATCCGCTGCTTATTGTCGATCGCCGGTTTGCGGACCTTGCCCTGAACTGTCGCGCCTTCGAATGCATGGGTAATTTTCTGCAGCGCACCAGGTTGAGCGCGGAATCGAAAAGCGTTTGCGCCACTCAATGTGACCTTGACTGTGTCCGCGTCCGATTCTTGATTAGGCCAGAACTGTGCGAGGTCGATTGTTCCTGATACTTCAAGCAATCCCTTGGGCATTTCCCCCTCCTGTGACCGTGCCTATCAAATTCCGGTTGCAAGTAGCACGCTGGGAACGGCGCAGCGACAAATGAGTGCCGCGCCATCGCGCAGCTTCCTTGGGCCTGCCACTCAATAGCATAAGATTTCACACTCAATGAAGCCGGACTGGAGGAAGTCTTTCTCATTCCTGGTTGAACATTTATATGCAGAAGTATATATCTCCATCTCGATATCGGTGCGGATTATAATCCGGAGATCTGTATTGTCAAAGGATTTATTATATCGTTGAGGTGAATGGTAGTGACGAGACCGCTGGAAGAAATGGCCGACGTGTTCGAACGCATGCAGTTCTCGAATGCTACATTCTGGGTAAGGCCATTCCCAATTTTAAGAAAGCAGACTCTTAACGCACGGCAGGATTCTCTCTCAATACGAGCCATCCCTGGAAAAAGATTCCGAAACGAAATTGTGGAGCCATTGGAACTGGAGCTTTCATTCCGCTCTCTACGCCCCCGCGAACGAGCCGGCTATGCTCGCGCTCTTGAAAACCCTAAATGTTAATTGCGACCGCTCCGCGCGACTGTCAAGGCCGAACTCCAGCGGCAAAGATTATGAGATGGGCCCAATACAGTGAACTCCACGCCGGACAGCAGCGGATTCGTTATCAGTCGTTAGGTTTGTGTTCGACTCAAATGCCTCGGTCTAAGCCCAAAATCAGTTCATTGTAGGCGGCCTTGATTCATAGATTTGGGCGAGCAAATTCCGCAGATTGTAGCGACATCGAACCGGCAGGTGTTTGGTCAGCCTCAAGATCGCCTACGACCAGACTCGGCGAGATACACAAGATGAGCGTAACAAATGAGGTTTCATGCTAGGTCCGCTGAACACAACCCAGGTAGTTTAGCCCATACGGTTCTCGCTCCTGCACAGCCACAACTTATTGAAGAAATATGACATTGTAAGGATTCGTCGTTATGGTGCGGGCGGTCACTATTCTTTAGGATCACCACGCGCTGTCGGCGGGTATGCTACAGCAATGACAGCAGTTCGGTTGGCCCCTTCAAGCAATATTTGCACTTTGCCGTGAATGGAATTCCGAGGTGTACCGGTTTTCCGCCTCGGCTGGAGATTATCTTCGAACTCCGCGCGTTCGGCCCGGAAGTAAACTTCGTTGGCACTGAATTATGCCCTTCGTCAATTCAATGTCCCATAATTAAGAGGAAAACTAAAAACTCTTCAGGAATTAACTTGACAGGATATAAAACTACTAGTACAAGCTTGATCGACACGGCTCATACTCTGCTTCGATCTTCTTCCACGCCCTGCTGGAGTCTGTCATCGGTCAATTGAAAAGGCCATTTGAGGCTTGAGCGGTGATGTGTGTCTGGTGAAGAGTTTTGTGCGAGCAATTGTGAACTGTCTGCGATATGGAGGCGGCCATGACAAGAAGGAACCTTATTGTAGTATTGGCCTTCGTAGCTATGGCGTGCAGTTTCGGGATGACTGGGATGGCACAGAACAATCCTGCTTGCGTGGATACGTTTAGTTATGGCCCATTTGGCAATCCCCCCGGGGCCGGATGGAATTGCACGTTCGTGTATGACTATGGGCCCTTCAATTTTCTCGTCGTCTGCACCAGACAGAAGTCCATTTGTCCGCCTCGAGCCGCCAAGGAAGAGACTAGAAATGGAGATCGCAGCTGCCCTACCTGCGGGCAACCAATCTCCCTGGCCAGCGGTAACACGTACATTGAGGAGACCGATGTCAGAATTCCTGGCCTTTCGAACGGATTGACGCTTGTCAGAACCTGGAACAGCATGTGGCCTTCCACTCAGATGTCATATCAGGAGGGCTTATTTGGGCTGAACTGGCGTTCAAACTTTGAAGAGAGGATCTTCTATGGTAGCGATGGGTACTACAAATATTCCCGCGGGGATGGGAGTTTCTGGTCTTTCGGAGCTAACAACTCTGTCTTGACCGTGGCTGCCCCCGCGAACGTCACGGCCACTTTGGTCCTGGACAACAGTAATACGCACTGGACGCTTACCTTTCAGAATGGGGAGCAGAGGACTTTCGACTATACGAGTGGATTTCTCACCTCAATTATCGACCGCAACGGGAATGCGACACAGCTCTCGTACGATTCCTTAAATCGTCTTGTGACCGTCACCGATCCGGGTGGACGCCATCTCTATTTTGGCTACGCGAATAATTCGAGCTACTTGGTAACCAGCGTAACCTCAGATGTAGGAGTTTCCTTGTCCTATGCCTATGATTCCCATGCCCATCTTCTCCAGGTTACTGAACCGGACCTCACGACACTTTCATTTGAATACGGCAGCATTTCCCTCGATTACCTGATCACGGCCGTAAAAGACACAGACGGCAAGGTTCTGGAGTCACACACGTATGACGCGTGTGGTAGAGGCTTGACGGGGTCGCAGGCCGCAGGTGTCGGCGCCGTCACCCTAGCCTATCCGTTTTTCCCTTGTCTTAGCCTAAATCCAACGACGGCGAGTGAATACTGATTGGGCTGAGCGTTTTGTTGATTCCGAATTTGAAGTGGGTATCAGCGCTTCAAAACCGAGAGCTCCCGAGGTTTAAGTTTATGCACCCAAGTACATGGAAGTCGATCCTGAATTGCCTCATAACTGCGGTGAAGGACACCGCCGGGAAGATCCTCAAGTTCCACACGTATGACAGTCAGGGACGCGGATTGACTTCGTCACGGGCCAATGGGGTCGAAAGCATCGCCGCTTCTTATCCGAATCAATAGTGGAGGCTCGTGGTGAACCGAAAGACCGGTAAGCCAGTTTTCATTCTCGCTCTATGCATCTTCTTTTTCTCCGTCGCCGGTTCAGCTGTGGCGGCGCCCCACATTAATACTCTGTCGCCAACCTCAGGGGCAATCAGTGCCTCAGTAACGATCGCAGGAACGGGCTTCGGTTCGACTCAAGGAACCAGCACAGTCAAATTCAACGGGACAATAGCCACGGTCACGAGTTGGAGCGCCACAAGCATTGCAGCGACCGTGCCAAGCGGAGCAACGACAGGCAATGTAGTTGTCACGGTCTCAGGCTCGGCAAGCAACGGAGTGAGTTTCACGGTGGTCGCGGCGCCACACATCACCAGCCTGTCGATCACGACGGGAGCAGTTGGAGCGACGGTGACGATCACGGGGACGGCCTTCGGTTCGACTCAGGGCAGCGGCACGGTGAAATTCAACGGGACCACGGCCACGGTCACAAGCTGGAACGCCACGAGCGTCGCGGTGACAGTTCCATCCGGAGCAACAACCGGGAACGTGGTGGTGTTTGCCAGTGGAGTGAACAGCAACGGGTCGAGCTTTACGGTGGTTCCAGCGCCCAGCATCACTAGCCTGTCGGTCACTACGGGGGCGGTTGGCGCGGCGGTGACGATCACGGGCACGAACTTCGGGGCGACGCAAGGCAGCGGTACGGTGAAATTCAGCGGGACCACAGCCACGGTCACGAGCTGGACCGCAACGAGCATCGCGGTGACTGTTCCATCCGGAGCAACAACCGGGACCGTGGTGGTATTCACCAGTGGGGTGAACAGCAACGGGTCGAGCTTTACGGTGGTCCCGGCCCCGAGCATCACCAGCCTGTCGATCACGACGGGAGCAGTTGGAGCGGCGGTGACGATTACGGGGACGAACTTCGGAGCGACCCAGGGCAGTGGTACGGTGAAATTCAACGGGACCACGGCGACGGTCACGAGTTGGAGCGCAACGAGCATTGCAACCACGGTGCCTTCGGGAGCGACGACAGGGAACGTGGTGGTATTCGCCAGCGGAGTAAACAGCAACGGGTCGAGCTTCACGGTGGTTCCGGCACCGAACATCACGAGCCTGTCGGTCACGACGGGAGCAGTTGGTACGGCGGTGAAGGTCACGGGGACGAACTTCGGGGCGACGCAAAGGTCCGGTACGGACAGCTTCAATGGAACGGCGGCGACGGG
>Ga0137409_10004431_pt1 | contig 14745 bp, 9 predicted proteins | sample CZODoug1_16funga_FD_122059 | JGI IMG/M metagenome (GOLD analysis project Ga0137409, IMG submission 122059) | Vadose zone soil fungal communities from Angelo Coast Range Reserve, California, USA - CZODoug1_16fungal (Hybrid Assembly) | ecosystem: Environmental > Terrestrial > Soil > Vadose zone... | reverse complement strand
GGCATGGGCCTCTTCGAACGCCTGACGGGCTCCGAGTATCTAAAGTTTGTCGGCAGAATGTATGGCTTGGACCGCGCGACAACCCAGCGCCGCTCCGAGGAATTGCTTGAATTCATGCAACTCGCCGATCGGCCCAAGAGCATGATTGCGGACTACTCGCACGGGATGCAGAAAAAGCTTGCTCTCGCAGCCGCCGTGATTCATGGACCGCGCATTCTGTTTCTCGACGAGCCTTTCGAAGGTGTGGATGCGCTCGCAGCGGGCGCTCTGAAGGCGCTGCTGGCGCGCATGACGGAACGTGGCACGACGATTTTTCTGACCTCCCACGTCCTGGAAATCGTCGAACGGCTGTGCAGCCACGTGGCCATCATTCACAAGGGCCGGCTTGTCGCACAGGGTTCGCTGGAAGAATTGCGCGTGGGGATTTCGAGCGAAGCTGGAAGCAAGACCACTCTCGAGCAGATTTTCCTTTCCATCGTTGGCCAGGATGGCACCGAGCGCCCGCAGCTCGAGGAGCTTTCATGGCTGATGTGACGCAATCCGTTAATGTCTTCGAGCAGATTCGCCTCGTCGCCGGGTTGCGCTGGCGAATCCTTCGGAACAGTCTGCGGAAGAAAAACAATCGCCTCGACCTGATCGGTCTGATCTTTACCGGCATTTTCAGCGGCATCGTCGTGATCGGATTGTGCTTCGCCTTTTACGCGGGTGCCTATGCTTTTCTTTCCCGGGGCCACCTGGAGTGGATGGCCTTGCTCTTCTGGGGCATTTTTCTTTTCTGGCAGCTTTTTCCCGTGTTCGTCGCGGGCTTCGGAGCGAGTTTTGAGTTTCGCACGCTGCTGCGATTCCCGCTGAACCTTCGCGCGTTCTACATCATTGGATTGGCCTATGGATTCGCCGATTTCTCGGCGCTCGCCTCGATTTGCTGGCTGCTGGCCATGACCGCCGGAGCCGCCGTCGCCAAACCGGGCGTGTTGCCGGCCATGTTGGTGATCGTTGCCGCGTTCATACTGCTCAACGCAACGCTTGAGCGGCTCATTGGTTCCTGGCTGGAGCGATTGCTCGCCCGGCGCAGGACGCGGGAACTTTTTCTTGGCCTATTTGTTCTTTCGATGGTTTCGCTGAATTTTCTTTCGCCCCTGATGCAGCGTTACGGCGCGTCGGCGCGGCCGGTATTCTTGCGAGTCCTGCCGTACTTCGCTTGGTTTCCCCCTTCACTTGCGGGCCGCGCTCTGGCCGCGATCATTCGTCTTCAACCTGCGGGGTTTCTGTTGAATTCCGCTCTTCTTCTGCTCTACCTGGTTTTGTTCAGCGCTCTGCTGTGGTGCCGTTTTGCCGCGCAATATCGCGGCGAAGAAGTCAGCGAAACGGCGGCTCCGGCGCGTATCGCGGTCCGTCCGATTGCCGGGAAAGACCATGGTCCTGATCGCCTGAGTTTGCTTTCGCCCCCTGTAGCCGCGGTCGTTCGCAAAGAGTTCCGCTATCTCACTCGCAACGGTTTTGCGTACCTCACGCTGTTGATGCCCCCGCTGCTCATAATGATCTTCAGCATGAATTTTGCCGGGAGGCATCCGACCGTGGGCGGCAAGGGCGTCTCGGCAGACATCTTTTTCCCCGGCATGATGGCCTACCTCATTCTGATTCTGATGGCGCCGGCCTACAACAGCTTTGCCTATGAAGGCCGCGGCATTCAAACCTATTTCACCGCCCCGCTGCGCTTCCGCGATGTATTGCTCGGGAAAAATCTGATGCTGGTCTCCGTGCTCTCGGTGGAAATCGCGCTTTCCATCGCAATGCTTGCGTGGCGGGTCGGCTTGCCTTCAGCGCACATGCTGGTGGCTACCTGCGCCGCCATCATTTTCACGATCGTTGGCCAGCTCACCGTCGCCAACTGGTCCTCGATCACCTTTCCGCGCAAAATGGAATTTGGCCAGATGCGCGGCCAACGCCAGTCCGGCATGGCCGTGCTGGTTGCGTTTGCCTCACAGATTTTGATGGGCGGCATTTCGGCCGTGATTCTCTTCACCGGGAATTGGACTGGCAATCCCTGGCTCCCTGCTGAGGCTTTCGTTCTTCTCGCTGCGGCCGCCGTGGGAGGTTACTTTGCCTCTCTGGACGCATTGACAAAGCTCGCGGAGGAAAAAAAGGAAGGCTTGATCGAAGCTTTGTGCCGCTGATTCTCTTGGTCCGCCTTGACGCTGCATGCTCTCGTTTCTCTACTTTTCGCTCCGCATGAATTCGGCGTAGCGCGCGGCTATCGCCGGCCATGAAAAATACTGCCGCTGTGCTACCCAGCTTCGTTGTGTCAGAGAAGCGCGATAGTGCTCGTCTTTCAAAACGCGAAGCAGGACGTCCCCCAGGTCGCCCTTCCTCTGCGGGGAAAAAAACGCGACGCCAGCTTCGGTGATCGGCGCGGCCGTCTCTGAACCAGCGAACGCAACCACCGGCAAGCCACAAGCAATCCCCGCAATGGCGCTGCTCCGCCGCGTGGAAATAGGCCCGCGCACAAATAGCAGAACGTCGGAAACGGAGAGACTGCGCACCACGTCTTCTCCGGGCAGAACGCCCAGCACATGAAGTTCAATCGGACTATCCTGAAAACGTTCCCTCAATTCCGCCTCGGCGTTTTGCGCATTGCGGCCCAGGACTATTAGCCGTAGATTCCCGGCGTGAGGAGCGGCAAATCGCACGGCTTCGACGATTTGTTCAATTTCCCATCGTCCCGGCTCTCCGCCGGTAATGCCGAAGACCGCTACGCTTAATTTTCCGCCCGTCGAAGTGCCCATCCTCGAGTTGGCTTCACTGTCCGTCGGTAAATTGGATCCAACGGGAATAAACCATCCTTTGCCAAAGTGGTTTTTGACCCAGGAACTCTTTTCCATCGGCACTGTGAAAACAGCGGCGTTGGAGAGTCTTAGCGCCTGGCGCATAATGCGCAATTGCGCGCGGCGGCGCAATCCGTCAATCACTCGCGTTCCACTGCGCGGCTCCGTGTCGTGAAAGACCACGCCCACACGCGCGCCGGCGGCTCTAAGCATCCTAAGTACTCGTGGAAATTGCAGTGGGAAACCTCGCGCCGACCACGCCAGGGCCGTGTACTGCACCAGCACCCACGCTCCACGCCATACTTTTGCCCTTCGTCGAAGCCCTCTTGCCGCCCGCGTCCATCCCCGTTCATGCCACGCGACTCGCTCAATAATCAATTCGAAGCCCTCCGCCGTCAGAGCTTCGCCGATGTAGCGGCAGTACTCTTCAACTGCGTCCGTGGGCGCGTACGGTCGTCCGAGAAGCGCGATAACACGTTCCCCGCTCATTGCGAGATGCTCATTTTTCGACGAGGAAGCTTCCGATCACGAGGGCGTCCATGCCGGAGCTGAAAAATGTTCGTATGGCGTCGGTCGGCGTATGCACAATGGCTTCACCACGCAGGTTGAACGACGTGTTCATGATCACGGGCACGCCCGTGCGCTTTCCGAATTCATCGATCAGCCGCCAATAGAGCGGATTGATCTCTTTCTCGACCGTTTGTGGCCGTGCGCTTCCGTCCACATGCGTGACGGACGGAATGACGGCGCGTTTCTCCGGACGCACCTGCGCCGTCAAAATCATAAACGGAGAATCCGCCGCGCTCTCTAAATATTCGCCCGCTGCTTCCTTCTTGAGGGAAGGCGCAAACGGCCGCCACCACTCCCGGAACTTCACCGCATTGTTGACCTTGGCGTTCATTTCCGGGTCGCGCGGATCGGCTAGAATCGACCGGCTCCCGAGCGCGCGCGGGCCAAATTCCATTCGCCCCTGAAACCAGCCGAGGATTTTACCCTGCGAAAGAAGTTCTGCCGCCGTGGACGCCGGATCCGGCAGCCTCGCATAGCGCAACTTGTACGTGCGCAGCGCGTTTTCAATCGCCTCGTCGTCAAAACATGGTCCCCAATATCCATGCCGCATCGGCTTGTTCGGCAATTTTCCATTGCCGTCAAGATACACGGCAAGCGCCGCCCCGAGGGCAACTCCATCATCAGAGGCCGCCGGCTGCACGAACATTTTGTCCACGAAGCCGGATGTGGCAATTTTCCCGTTGGCTTTCGAATTCAGCGCCACGCCTCCGGCGAGGCAAACATTCCTGCATCCTGTCTTTTCGATCGCCATGCGCACCACATTAAGCATCGCGATTTCACAAGCGTCCTGGACGGCATAAGCAATGTCTTTGTGCCGTTCGTCGATTTCGCTCTCCGCGATGCGGGCCGGACCGAGGAGCGCCTTCATGCCGACGAAGGGCGTTGCTCCATTGGCGATCAGTTGCTTCGTGTGAACGCGATACGGCGTTGCCTTCAAATCGATGAACGGGGACAAATCTAGACCTGGCTTCCCGTACGGCGCCAGCCCCATCACTTTCCACTCGTCACTATTGGGCAGAAAACCGAGAAACTCGGTGAATGCGCTGTAGAAATATCCTACCGAATCCGGAAACGGAATCATCAGCACGGGCTCGAGCCTGCCGTTGCGCCCGCGCCAGATCGTCGTCGCTTCCCACGCGCCGCGACCGTCCATGACCACGACGGCGGCCTCGTCAAACCCCGAGTATGCATAGGCGCTGATGGCGTGCGCAAGGTGGTGATCGACAAACCGCATTTTCGCCTTGGTTGGCCCGAATTGCTGCGCGAATTTCTTCGCCCCACTTTCCTGATGCCACATGCTCAAAAAATGCAGCGTCGAATTCAGCCCGTTGAGATACGTAAGCGGCATTTTTCCCGTGGCGTAGCACTTCAAATCGTGCCGGAAGACCGGTCCGGCTGTTTGCCAGCCAAAACACACTTCGTCCAATTGCTCCGCTCGCAAGTGGGCGAAGTCCAGACACGCTCGAATGGCATTTTTCGGAAAGCCGGCGTCGTGCTTCAACCGGCTGATGCGCTCTTCCGCCACGGCAAACACCAGTTCGCCGTCGCGCACAATGCACGCCGACGAATCATGCATCTGCGAATAGTTTATTCCTAGAGTCAGCATGGTTGGAATCAGCCGGCGCTTAGTTTCTGATATAAAGCCCTGGCTTGCTCCTGTGGCAGACAGATGCAGTCGGCGAACTCATCTTTTCCAAGAGAGGTGAGCCTTTTCAACCGATTGAATGATAGTTCATAAATTTCATATTCAAGGCTTAGCAATTCTTCCGTAAGTGTGCCTGGCTTCATTTCTATCTGCTTCAGCAGTAGGCCGTTGACTTCTAATAGAAGCACTGGGCGGAAGCGCTCTAGCGTACTTCTTGCACCACGGAGAAAGGCCAACTCGGAGCCTTCGGCATCCACTTTAATTGCTCGAATAGCTTTTACACGCGTCTTTTCGCACCAGCTATCCAATGAGACCGTGTGTACGAGTATTTCTTCGCCTGTTCCAAGTTTACGCACGGTCGTCAGCGCTCCCCAACCGGATTCCTCCAAACAAGAAGAACGCTCAAAGCTTATTTCTCCGTCGCTATCCCACACCGCGCATTGGAGAGCCCGCGCCTGGGAAAATGGCTGCAGATTCGTCTTGAGCCGCGCGTACACTGACGGATCCGGCTCGAACGAATATACCGTTCCTTGTTCACCGACCAGACCAGCCGCAAGGAAGGAGTGATAACCAATGTGCGCACCGATATCTAGAAAAGTGTCACCTCGGTCTAGGATCGTTTTCAGACACCGGGTCACATGGGGCTCATAGCTTCCACACCACATCTGCCGCTGAATTCGGTCACGAAGATCAACTGTGAATTGCGTGTGCGGCCATAGATACACATCGCGTATCGCACTTCCAAACAAACAGCTCAAGCGCGCCGCTCCGTTGATCAATCGAAACTTACCGGGAAACGGAGGAACAGAGGCGAATCTGCCCCCGAAGGGGCCAAAGTGTTTCGGTTCATGGGCATTCACGAGCCCTTCACCCAGGCACCGTAATCATTGAAACTGGCATGGCGTCCGCCAACAATGGTCGTGTCCCCATAAAGCAATAAACTATGTGGCTATGGTACAGCCGTGATTACTGCTCGGCGACTTAGACAAGCCTACGTTGAAAAATCGCAAGATCGAGCAGTCACGTTCATAATGCAACCCAATCCGCGGTGCCGCACCTTGTCGGTCGTCTTATCATAGTGGTATAGCACTCGCGATACCGTCAACTAGTCTGTGTAAACCCTGCGCGAGACTTCTTTCCCAAGGAGCGGTCTGGATCATTGCCATGCCATGGAAGATGCGGTCACATCCTTCGCTATCTCCAGCTCCAGTACAAGAATCCCTAAGCGAGTCTCTTTACTGGAGCAACAGGTAAATTACTCATTTTTCAGGCACCCCGCTGAGTTGCCTGCTTTCTCGGATTCGATTCATTACGCGAAGGGAACTAGTAGCTGAAAGAGTGCCCGCGGCGCAATAGGGGTCGCTCAAAGACAATCCATGAAAATTTTGCGATGCCGTACGTGAGAAAGCCCGCAAAGAGGCTCACGACGACAGCTCTACCGTTCGAGAATCGAGGTGTGTCGTGAAGCAGAATCGCATGGCAGAACACGTCCACCACGAGATGAATGAGGTAAACGCAGTAGGAGACGGTTCCGAGTTCGCGGAGCCAGCCTATTCGCGCGGCCGCCGCAAATAGGCTCGTTGGTCTGGCGAGCACCAGGAGCAACATCACGCCATAAAAAAGCGCCATGCACGAATACCCAACGGACTCCATTCCAAACGCCAAAGACTGAGGCGACCACCTCCAGAAGGCCACGGCGCCTCCGGAGAATAAGCCCAAAAGAAGATACAAAACTCCATTGTGGGTTGTGAGGCCAGCTCGAAAGGTTGCATTGCGCCAAAGGATAGCAGCCAGCATCCCGACCGCGAGCGTGTCAGCGCGAGTCGGCATGACTACGCTGACAAGCCACGGATCCGCGTGAAAGCACTGAAGTAGACCCAATCGAAGCAGCGGCGCCCCCGCGATTACCACTACGAGGAAAATCGATAGTCTACGCTGTGAGAGAAGCCAGATAATCAGCGGGGCAGCCAGGTAAAACTGCTCTTCCACTGCGAGAGACCATGTGTGCGAAAACCATGCGCCCGTCAGTCCGGTCACGTGAATGAAACCCAGGTTTTGAAGAAACAAAAAATGGGAGTAGATCGCTGGCCCGAGCTGCAGCATGGCACCGGAATGAGAGTGTGCGCGAACGAATGGCCCTCCCAGACTCACCAACAAGATATATCCAAGAATCCAGAGGTAATAAATGGGGATGATTCGAAAAAATCTTCGCGCGTAAAACGTTTTGAAGTAGTTTGGCGAGCCCCGCACATCAATCAGAATCCCGCCAATGAGGAAGCCCGAAAGAACGAAGAAAAGATCGACCCCGGTCCAGCCCATGATAACAATGCGCTGAAGAAAAGAACTCCAGCTACCTGTCTTTGTCGGTCCCTCAAGCGAAATATAGTGAAAGAGAAGGACCAAAAGAATGGCAACGCCCCGTAGACCATCTAGTTCGGGGACACGATCTTGTCTTGCTTCCACTGGCATTTCAATTCACGCAGCAAAGTAACAAGTGGATACACCTCGGTCAAGCTGTAGAGGCTTCCGCAAGATTTTCCAGAAACAATGTTCGCAAGAGTCGGCTTCGTTCACAGATCATGTGGCTTCGTAACGGAAAGGGATGGGACAGGCGTGGCGCTTCCGACAAGCTGCCGCACTCGGGCAAGCCCGCGCGCCGAATACCAACTCCGCAATCCGTAGAAGATCTTGGGAGGTAGCAATCCGGCCGTGCCAAGAACAAACATGTGAAATAGGCGATATCCAAAAGTACTGTGCCCGTAGGATTGCCTGTAGAATTCCCGTTCAATTCTCACCGTCTCCCAGGGCCATCCGCCATCAAGGGACAGTCTCAGACGCTCGACATCCAGGTGAACGGAACTTGTCAAAATATCTGTCACCTCTGGGGCAATGCTAGCCGCCGCGAGGCGAGCCGGCAACTCACGCACGATTCCCGCCAGCGCGATGTATTTACGCCTTCCTCTGACAGGATCCGACCCCTGGTATTGAAACAAGTTTCCCGAATGCAGCCGGTAATTCGTGAGTGGCACGTTGAGAATGCGAGCCCCAGAGCAAGCGGTTGTTACCGCAGCCAGAAATTCATCCGCCTCTATTGCAAGGTCGAATGGAAGCGGCAAGGCTCTATCAAGCACTTCGCGCCGTACGGCGAGGCGGCTTGTTCCAAGATAAGTGCGCAACTGCAGAAACTCCCGAGCCTCTTCCGCGCTCTTCAGCCGCAATTCATAAATGCGGTCGGGCACAGTGGTGACAGCTTGAAACCCCGCTTCGTTTACTTCAACAATACCGTGACCGATCGTACCGAAATCAGTGTGCGTTTCGAACTCTCTACTGACGACGGAGAGTTTTTCTTGCGCCCACCAGTCGTCGCCATCCAGGAACGCGACGATTTCACCCTTGCATTCCGGTATGCCCGCATTGAACGCCGAAGCTTGTCCGCCATTCTCCTTGCACAGCAATCGCACGCGCGGCTCGAATTTCTTCACCATTTCCGGCGTGTGATCCGTCGAGCCATCATCCACAACGATGATCTCGCGATCCGCTTCAGGAAAATCCTGTTCCAGCACGCTCACGATCGCCTGCTCGATGAAGCGCTCGTGGTTATACGTATCGATCAGCACGCTGACAAAACTTCTTGCCAAATCACAACCCCCGGAAAAATCTCAATCGCACTGCCGCGCCAGGTAATACAAATATGTCCCTTTGTACCCGCGCATTCGGACGTACGGAAGCGCCGCAACCGCCAAAGGTAAGCATGCCGCATGCTTGATCCGGCCCAGTATCTCCAATGCGCGCTGCCGTGTCGTCGGCTTCGCGCGCAAAACTGCCTCAGCTTGACCGGGCGTCATTTGGATCACATCGCGAAAACTCTTCGGCGTGTCGCTCACCACCGCTTGCGACGTTCCCGTGCGCAGCGCTATGTTGATCATCTGCGCCGTATGCGCAATTCCAGCCGGTTGCTCGCGAATGGACATGACCTCGAATCCCTGCTCACTCAAAAACTTGCTGAGAGCCGTCGCATTCCATCGCAGGAAATGATTCGGCGGATAATCCAGAACGTCCGGCCCCGTCAGCCACCGTTCGCGATTCGGCACGCTCAGTGCGATCATACCGCCCGGCCGCACGCACGTTTTTACCTTCTGCAGGAATTCTACCGGCGCGGCCTGGTGCTCCAGTACCTCGAAAAATGTGGCTACGTCAAACCGTTCACGGCCGTGCTGTTCGGCAAATTCGGAAATCGTCAACGGAAAAACCCTTTGCAAACCGAGCCGCTCTTTTGCAAAGCGCGCCGCATTGCGGTCCAGCTCGATGCCCGTAACGTAATAGCCTCTGTCGCGTGCCGCCGCCAAAAAATTCCCGGTGCCACAACCAATGTCCAGTAGCTCACCGCCACGGGGCACCAGCGGATCCGTCAGGAAATATTTGTGCCCCGGCTCAAGTGGTAGCAGCTCTTTATCCCGCCCGCCGTACATTTGTTCGTACCACTGCGCGTCCGGCATCTCCCGCGGCTCCCAAAACCGCAATCCGCACTCCCCGCATTCAAACAAATTGTACTTTCCATACTGTTCAAGGGCAGCGTGTCGCGTCGCTTTCTCGCACGCGGGGCAAACGGGAGCCGCCGCTTCTGAGAGCCCGCCGCGCTCCGAAGCTGCAACTGTCCCCGCGCTCATTGCGCTTTGTGATGCCATCGATCTGATTCAGCCTCTCGCCGCCAATGCCTTCTCCTTTTTCGCCCCTGCGCTCTTCTCCGGGGCTTCATCCGCATGTCATCCAAGACATACACATGATGATAGCCCAGGAACAGCGCTGAGGTTGTGCCGTGCCAGGAATTTCTCTGTGGCTACTTCAACTGGCTCAATCTGCTCTGCGGCGACTTATGACTTTGGCCCGTCCGTCGCCAACTCCAGCAAGACAAATGCAGAATTTCGCGCTAAGATATTTTCCCCCGAAAGGCCAAACCATGAATCTGTCCCACTTCTATTCACATCATCCGCGGTGTCCCAGCTGCGGAAGCTCTGCGATCCATAGATCGAGTAGAAAAGGGCACCTGGAGTCTTTCCTTCGCTGGGTTTTCTTCATCAGCCCCTATCGGTGCCATGACTGCAACCATCGCCATTTTCGTCTCAGCTTCCACACTCCGCGCCACCCTTTCACCACCGCCACCAAATAGGCGCTCCGTTCCGACTTCGTCGACCGGCCTGCCTGCTCCTTGTTTCCGCTCGCTTCGCATCGTTGCCCAGCATCGCGGCGCGCAACTCCGTGGAATCCCCCTGTGTTCGCCAATAGCCCTCTCACTCCCAAGCCGTACGTCCTCAGGAATGCCGCGCCTAGGCCATCGAAGTTGAAGCTGTCGCGGGCTGTACGGCCGAAGACGGAGCGCCGAGCCGGACATAGTGGACGCTCTGCGAGCCTTCCAGGTGCGGAAGAGCGCGCCAGCAATCGATGACCACCCGCTGGGTTCCGTGAAAACTCGGGCCGGAGCGGAACGGCTGCATCCAGGCGGAAATAGACAGATCGCGGAACTGCTGCCAGGGGGTGGCCAGGACGACAACAGCCGATTGCGCGATGCAGTCTTCCGCGGACGTGGCAATGCGCACGGACTTGTGCGCCGCGAACGCCAGGGGCAAGTCCGCGGAGGGATCAAAGACGATGACGGGGAGATTCGCAGAAGCCAATTCCTGCGCGAGCAGCAAGCCGAAGGACTCTTCAAACACATCGGTATCCGGCTTGTAGGTAAGCCCGAGAATGCCAATCGGATCGCCGCCCGACTGATGGGATTTCACGAGACTGGCGAGGGTACTGATCTGGGAGCGGTTGAAGCGTTCGGTGGCCACGGCCAGATCGGAGAAAGCGCCGCTGCGCGCGGCCAGCGCGGCAAAAGCGCGATTGTCGCGGGGAAAGCAGGGGCCGCCGTAGCTGACGGCGCCTTTAAGGTATTTTGAGCCAATGCGCGAATCGAGTCCCAGGGCATAAGTCACGACGCTGACGTCGGCTTCGGGAAGTTTTTCGCAAAGACGCGCCAGCATATTCGCGTAGCTGATCTTCGTGGTGATGTACGTATTGACGGCCAGCTTGGTGATTTCCGCGTTGATGAAATTCATGCGTGCGACCGTGGCCGAGTTTTTGCACGTGTGCGCGTAAATATCGGAGAGTATGTCTCCGGCGCGGGGATCGGATTCTCCAATGAGAAGAAAATCAGGATTAAGGAAATCGCGGATCACCGTGCCAAGAGCGATGAATTCCGGACTGTAGCAGAGACCGAAGCCTTCTCCGCAGCGCTTGCCGCTGGCGCGCTCCAGCGCCAACTTGATTTCGCCGCCCGTGGAACCGGGCATGACCGTACTGGTGACCACCACGAGGTGAAAAGAATTCTTGTTGCGTAAAGCGCGTCCGATGGCTTCGCACGTGGGAATGACGTACCGGAGGGAGAAACCGCCATCCGGCTCGCTAGGCGTGCCCACCACAATGAAAGTGGCCTCGGAATCCCGGACCGCAGCTTCCGTGTCTTGCGTTGCTGAAAGTCGCCCCTTGGATTCGAGAAGCAGTTCGGCGAGCCCTGGCTCGTGCACGGGAGGTACGCCGCGGCCGATGGCGTCCACTTTTTGAGGGTCCAGATCGGCGGCGATGACTTGAAAGCCGCGCGTGGCGAAGCAACCGGCCATCGGCGCGCCGAGTTTGCCCAGACCAATGACGGATACGGACGAGACCATACTCCTCCTGAAAAAGAACCCCTAGTTTAACGTGTAAAGGTGTCGGCAGGAAGCCTGCCAAGGTCCGAAGAATCAGACTTTTTCGGTGCGCCGTTTGAATCGAGATCGCTTCCGCTGGAGCGCTGCAGACCTCTCAATTCCTGCTCAGCCCGAAAACGTTCCTTCGAGAGCTCGCGTTCGATGCCTTCGTCCGAGGATGCCCAAAGGAACGGGCCATACAGAAGAAACGGAGTGACGAGATCAAATAGGGCCAGACCCCCACCAAAACATGACGTCGCCTACCTTCGGGCCGGAAATAATCCTTCAGCAACACCCAAGCTAAGCCACAAAATCCACAGGCGACGTTCACGAGCTCTGATTGTCCGCCGTCTGCCGGAATCCTCTGCGAAGTCCCAGGACTTTCCGAATCGCCGCCGTCCGCCGTACGAAAATCTCCCATGCCAATTGCTTTATCTTAAAAATGGGCTTGCGGAAGCGCACTTTCCGGATCGCTCCACCGGGAGTCACCTCATGCGTCACATCCAGCAACGTGAACGCATGTTCCACGCCGCCATACAATTGAAAATTTCGCTCGGCTTCTTGCCCGCGCCATACCTGCTCTTTGCCGCCCGCCACATGATCATATCCATGATTCTGATGCAGCACCGGGGCCACCAGAGACCCATCCACCACCGGCAGATCCTGCTGCCGCACGGCCTTGATCAGCCAATGATCGAACCACAGCCTCCCGATCGCGAAATCCGGAATCTCCGGATACATTCCTTTGGGAAAAACAAACACATCGATGCCTGAGTAGTGTTCATCCTTGCCAGTGGCCCTGGCGCGTTGCTTGATGGCCTCTTCCCAACGCGCGTCGAAATTCAGCATTTCGGCGATGTCCAGATTAATACGCTTGGACACCAGCAGTGATTTCGCAAATCTCTTCTGCACGGTTTCCGCGGCGCGCACAAAGTTGCGCATTAGAATAATGTCCGCATTCACGTAGCACAGGTACGGCGCTGTCGCCGCCGCTTCGGCTTGGCGGAAGAGAGCGCTGAGCAGCGGCGTGCCGTGGTCGTTCGTCGCCACGTTTGGCAAGTGCCGCAAGCCCAGGCCCCGCGCCATCTCCATCGCCCCTTCTTCATTTCCCAGAAGGATAATTTCGGGCCGCGGCTCGAGCCTCGTCCAGCTCTCAATGGCATTGCGCTGGATAACACCCGTGTGCCCTTTGAACGCCTTTGGAATCGAGAAAATTGTCAGCACTCTTCAAGCATAGTCAAAATAGCGTTCGCCACAAGTGGGTAAAGGAACCGCTAAGTGTACACGTGATACTAAAGCTCGCGCACTCAAGAGCAGTCACCATCCTTAGCGCCATTCCATCGCAGCCAGGAAAAACGCCCCCAACAATCAAGCTGTCGTGCAAAAATGTCTTCGCCTGTTTCATCGGCAAGACTTTCTCCGGAGAGCGCATGCCTCGGCTAAAATTCTCAACCTCCTTGCAAGGCCGCCCGTAGATGCTTCTCCTCTCCACCCTGGAAGTTTTTTTCACTTGGGCTGTCATCGCTCTCGCCCTAATCGGTTTCGGCTCCATCGTTCTCACGCTGTTCAGCAAAGATTGCTCTCTCATCGACGCCTTCTGGATGGGTCTCGCCTTCTCCGTCGCCGCTCTTGAAATTTGGAATCTCGTTCTCCCCGTCACTCCTTCGATCGCACTCTTTCTCTTCGGCGTCGGCATTCTGGGGCTCGTGCTAATCCGCTCCAAGTTGCGCGCCAGCCTCCTCGCCGCCTGGCAAAACTCTCGCTGGCTGCTCCTCCTCGGCCTCGCCTTGGCGTTTCTCCTCGCTCTGCGCTCCTGCGGCCCCTTCGAGTATTACGACACCGGCCTCTACGGCGCCCCTTCCGTCCGCTGGATCCAAACCTACCCCGTCGTCCCCGGCCTCGCCAATCTTCACGGCCGGCTCGGCTTCAACAGTTCCGTCTTCCTTTGTATTGCCGCGCTTGGCCAAGGTCCATGGAAGGATCTCGGCTTTCATCTCTTCACCGGGTTTCTGCTCTCCGCTTTTTGGGCCACTCTGCTTCCTGCCTGCGTCCGCGTCTTCCGCGCAGCCGCTGCCTCTCCCGCCGACTGGTTTCACTGCATCCTCGCCGTCCCCGCATTCTTCTGGACCACTCGTTCCCGCATCGTCGGCACACAGACCGACGAGCCCGCCACCATCGTCGCCCTCATCGCCGCTGGCATCCTCTTCGCCGATCTCTCCCATGACCAGCGCGAAGGCCACCCCGCCCCGCCCACTCATCGCCTCGTCCTCGCCGCGACTCTCTTCTCCCTCGCCGTCACCTTCAAGGAATCCACCGCCGTCTTCGCCTTCATCGCCTGGTGCTTGGTCTTTCGCCGGATTTGGCAAACCACCGCTTTGCCGCGCACCCGCCGCCTCCACCTCGCCGCCGCGCTAGTTTCCCCCGCCCTCCTCCTGCTCCCGTGGTTTGCTCGCTCAATTATCCTGAGCGGTTATCCTCTTTTCCCCGCCACCGTTTTCGCTTTCCCCGTTCCATGGAAAACGCCGCTCTCCGCCGCCCGCTGGTACACCCTCGCCGTTCAATCCTGGGGACGCGGTCCCGACTCTCATTTTGTAGACACCCGAGGCTTTCACTGGCTCGGCCTGTGGCTCCATCAAGCGCTCCGCAACCGCCCTTCGTTCCAAGTCCCGCTGGCCATCGCGCTCGTCGGTCTGCTCTTGGCGCTGTCGAGTGGCGTCGCGGGCCAGTCCGGCACGAAGAACGGCGAGTGGACGACCTACGGCGGCGACCTTGCGAACACGCGCTACTCGCCGCTCGATCAGATCACCGCTGACAACTTCAGCAAGCTCGAAGTTGCGTGGAGGTTCAAGACCGAGAATCTCGGTCCGCGTCCGGAGACCAACCTCGAGTCGACGCCGCTCATGGTGCGTGGTGTCCTCTACTCGACTGCCGGCACCCGACGGGCCGTCGTCGCGCTCGACGCCGCGACGGGCGAGCTGCTCTG
>Ga0137409_10004430_pt1 | contig 14745 bp, 12 predicted proteins | sample CZODoug1_16funga_FD_122059 | JGI IMG/M metagenome (GOLD analysis project Ga0137409, IMG submission 122059) | Vadose zone soil fungal communities from Angelo Coast Range Reserve, California, USA - CZODoug1_16fungal (Hybrid Assembly) | ecosystem: Environmental > Terrestrial > Soil > Vadose zone... | reverse complement strand
CCGGCCCGAGCAGCGGCACGATGATGAACGCCAATTCGAAGAAGTCAAGGAAGAAGGCGAGGACAAAGACGAGTGCGTTGACCACGACCAGAAAACCGATCTGGCCGCCAGGCAGACCCGTCAGCAGGTGTTCAACCCACAGATCGCCGTTGACGCCGCGGAACGTGAGGCTGAACACCGTCGAACCTACCAGGATGAAGATGACGAAGGAAGACAGCTTTGCCGTCGAGTTCATTGCCTGCCGGAGCAGGGACCAGCTCAGGCGCCGGTTGGCCAGCGCAAGCACCAGTGCCCCGGTTGCGCCCATCGCTCCGCCCTCGGTGGGCGTCGCAATGCCGAGAAAGATCGTCCCGAGCACCAAAAAGATCAGCGCCAGCGGCGGAATCAGGACGAGTAGAACCCGGCTCAGCAGCTTGAAGCCCCGCAGCATGCGCGCTTCCGGCGGCAGCGCGGGCACGTGGCCAGGAGTCAATAGGGATCGGGCAAACACGTAGAACAGATACAGGCCGGTCAGTGCCAGGCCCGGCAGAATTGCGCCCTGGTACATGTCGCCGACCGAGCGGCCGAGCTGGTCGGCCAGCACGATGAGCACCAGCGACGGCGGGATGATCTGCGCGAGCGTGCCGGACGCGGCGATCACGCCGCTCGCGAGGCGCCGGTCGTAACCGTAGCGCAACATGATCGGCAACGAGATCAGGCCCATCGAGATGACCGACGCCGCCACGATGCCGGTCGTCGCCGCCAGCAACGCGCCAACCAATACGACCGCGTAAGCGAGGCCGCCGCGCACCGGTCCGAACAATTGGCCGACTGTGTTTAGCAGATCCTCGGCCATGCCGCTGCGCTCCAGCACCAGCCCCATGAAGGTGAAAAACGGCACGGCCAGCAGGGTCTCGTTGGCCATGATGCCGAAGATCCGTTCCGGCAACGCCTGAAACAGAGCGGGATGAAGCAGTCCGAGGTAAACGCCGAGCAAACCGAACGACAAGCCTACCGCACCCAGTGCAAACGACACCGGGTAACCGAGCAGCAAGAAAAAGACGAGCGCCGCGAACATCAGCGGCGCAATGTTGGCGACGATGAATGCACTCACCTTGCCGCCTCCGATCCATCGCTCGTCGGTGCGATCAGCGGGGCCGGCGGAGGCTTATCCGCCAGATCGGGAATGATGCCCTTGAGGATGGCGACGCGTTTGATCAGCTCCGAGACGCCCTGCAGGCTGAGGAGCAGGAATCCCGCGGGAACCAACAACCGCGCGGGCCAGCGGATCAGGCCGCCGGCGTTGCCCGACATTTCGTTGCTGACCCAGGCATTGATGAAAATCGGCCACGAAAGCGCCATTATGAAAATCGCCACCGGCAGCAGGAAAAACACGGTGCCGAAAATATCGATCCAGAGCTGGCTGCGGCGGGAGAGCCGCGAGGACACCACGTCGATGCGGATGTGCTCGTTGTGCAGCAGCGTATAGCCGGCGCACAACAGGAATACGGCTGCGAACAGATACCACTGAAGTTCGAGCCAGGCGTTCGAGCTCAGGTTGAACAGGTAGCGGGCCACCGCGTTGGATGCGCTGACCAGCGCCATCACCAACACGAGCCAGAGAACGGTTCGTCCGACCCGCTCGTTGAGCGCGTCGATCGCATGCGAGATCGTCAGAAGGCCCTTCATTGAGGCGTGCTCCCATCGCGTTGAAACCTCCGGCTCCACCGGCGGCGACGGACGGATTCTCGCCGATCACGCACCAGTGTGCAAAGGCCGAAGGGTTCCCGCCGGATCGATACCGGATTATCATGTGCCGCCGATCCACGCCCGTCAGGACATCCGGATGTTTGAAACGACTATTGCAGGCAGCCTGCCCAAGCCGTCCTGGCTCGCCGAACCGCACAAGCTCTGGCCCCAGTGGAAACTGTCGGGCGAAGCGCTTGCCGAGGCCAAGCGCGATGCGACATTAGTCTGGCTCAAGGCACAGGAAGACGCCGGGATCGACATCGTCAGCGACGGAGAGCAGTCGCGGCAGCACTTCGTGCACGGATTTCTCGAATCGGTGGAGGGTCTCGATTTCCAGCACAAGGTGAAGATGGGCATTCGCGACAATCGCTACGAGGCCATGGTGCCGGTGGTGGTCGGGGCCGTGCGGTTGCGCGGCCGCGTTCACGAAACGGAAGCACAGGTTGCGCGGGCGCACACCACCAGGAAACTCAAGATCACCATGCCCGGGCCAATGACCATGGTCGACACCGTCGCCGACTCGCACTACCGCGACAAGGCGAAGCTGGCGATGGCGCTGGCCGAGCTTCTCAACCAGGAGGCGCACGCGCTCGAAGCGCAGGGCGTGGACGTGATCCAGTTCGACGAGCCGGCTTTCAACGTCTACATGGACGACGTCAAGCGCTGGGGGATCGAGGCACTGCACCGGGCGATCGAGGGCCTGAAGTGCCGGACCGCCGTTCACATCTGCTACGGCTACGGCATCCAGGCCAACATCGACTGGAAGAAGTCGCTCGGCAGCCAGTGGCGGCAGTATGAGGAGATTTTTCCGGCGCTGGCGAAAAGCCGGCTCGACCAGGTCTCCGTCGAGTGCATGAATTCGCGTGTGCCGATGAGCCTGCTGAAACTGCTGGGCGGCAAAGACGTGCTGGTCGGAGCGATCGACGTGGCCACTGATCGCGTCGAAACGCCAGAGGAGATCGCCGGCCTGATTGCCGAGGCGGCCAGGTACGTTCCCAGAGAGCACCTATTCGCCTGCACCAACTGCGGTATGGCGCCGATGAAACGCGACGTCGCGGTCGCGAAACTCCAGGCGCTGGGTGCCGGGGCCGCGCTGGCACGCGAGCGCCTGGCAAGATAAACACTAACCGCAGAGGACGCGGAGGACGCGGAGGAAAACCAGAAACGAGGAAAAACATGTACGAGTGAAAGGTCGGTCCGGTGCCGAGATGACCTCCGATGGCAGGTATTTCACTCTCGAAGGTTCTTTATCTCCTCTGGCCTTCCTCTGCGTCCTCTGCGGTGAGCGCTTTTTTTCATCTGCTCGATCTACCGGCAGCCGTCCGCATGTTACCCATGCGTCTTGCGGCTGTCCTCCGGCGCGCCGGCGCGCTCGTTCATTCCATAGTCGCGCATCACCGATGCCACACGCAGCCGGTAGTCGGCGAACACCCCGCCGCGCCCTTTTGCCTGCGCCATTCGATGCGCCGTGAGATTGCGCCATCTGCGAACCGCCTCATCGTCGCGCCAGAATGACAGTGACAGATACTTGCCGCGTGTCGTCAGGCTTTCGAAGCGTTCGACCGATACGAATCCATCGATCTTCTCCAGGTCGGCCTTGAGGGCAGCCGCGAGATCGAAATATTCTGCGGCACGTCCTTCTGCCGGCCATACCTCAAAGATCACCGCGATCATGGGCGTCTCCTCTTGTTCGTCTTGCGGGTCCGTTCCAGCGGAGTCGCGCGGGGCACAAGCCACGTCCGACCGCCACAGTTAGCGGGATTCGGGCGGAACGTAGATTGCGAGTCCGCGCCCGGTCTTGTTCGCGCTGGTCGTGAAGATGCCGGTGCCGATGGAGACTCCGCCGCCGCCGATGCCCGTGCCGATGCCGGCGCCGATACCTCCGCCGCCGCCGTCCGACCCGGTGCGCTGCAGCAGCACGCCGTTCGCGCCCAGCGATGCGGCTTCCTTCTTGAGCCGCTCGATGACCGCATCCATTTTCTTCTGGTCCCCGAACGCGAAGGACGACCGGCTGGAGGCTTCGATGACCGCGATCTCTTCGTACTTCGGAGGCGCGGCGGAATACAGCGTCACTTGCGTTGGGTCGATCGGCGCCCGCGGTTTTCCGGTAATGACGTGCGACGTCGTGGCGCAGCCCGCCAGCGCGAAAACCGCAAGCCACAGGACCAACGGCCGGATTCTTGAAGTGGTGTTCATGCGGGACTCCTTTGACCGTGTGCGGGCGATATGTGAAGAAAGGTCCGCGCGCTATTCTCGATCATCCGTCCGCGGCCATGGAACTGTCCACGATCAGCCCGGTGTGACCCCTGTCGATCTTGCTATTCCTCGGAACGCGGCGGCGAGCGCCGCAACAGACTCAGGTTTCGTTCCTTGGCAACTTTGGTCGCGAACGGGAGGCTGTTGTAGATCGTTTCAATGTAGAAGTTCCGGCCGCCGAAGTGCGTCTCGGCGTAGCGATACACGCCGCCGAGCTGATCGTTGAGCCGGGCCATCGCGCTCTTGTAAAAGCCCGGTGTCTTCACCACCAGGTCTTCCGCCGATTTGAATTTCACGCTTGCCCTGTGGTCGGCCTTGTCTCGGGCGGCCAGCCCGCCTTCAACGAACTCCAGAAACAGACGGTCGCGACACTTCTCCAGATAGCAGCGGTCCGCCATCTGCGCAATGATGTCCGCTGTGCCCAGCATGTTGCCGAGCAGGCGGAAGGTGGGATTGGGCACCCGGATCTTGAGGGCGGGCCGCTCATAGCCGGTAAAGTGGATGACTCGCGCGGCCGCGGGAGCGAGTTTTGCCAAACCCAGCCTGCTGAGGTACTGCGCGAGAAACCTGGCCCCGCGAGTCACATGCTTGAGCGTGTATTCCGCGCCGTTCCTGTGCCGCGTATCACTGTTGTGGCGAAAGTAGCCGACATCGTGAAATAACGCCGTGACGACGCCGAAGCCGAACAGTCTGGGACCCAGGGTGTCGGTGCGGTCGCGTGAGCGTTCGTAGCCGTCCATCAGCCGCGCCATTGCCAGGGTAACGTCGAGCGTGTGCTGCAGGTTATGGTAGCCGGTGTCGCTGGCCCGGTAGCCCGGATACTCGCCGAGGTGCAGGCGGACAAGATCCCGGAATGAGCGGTTGAGAACCCGGGTGGACGCCTTCGGGTACAGCTTCACGAAGATGCGGTTAATTTCACCGTTGACGGCCGCCGGGTCGGTGGTATCGACCCGGTTCGTCACGTCGTAGTTGTTTCGGCGTTCCATTTTTTGGCGTGTCTCCTGAATTTGCAGGCGGTGCTTCGCTCTATGTTACCTCTGACGCACTCCTCAAACATCCAACTCACCCGTGCTGCATCCCTTGCGGCAGCCTTGAGAGGGTGAACATGGATTACTATCGGTCCTCTGGAAACAGCGCCGCCCAACAGCGCTGATCCCCTGCGAGGAGGCCGAGTCCTCCTCGCGCGGGTCTTGCACACGGTTCTGCAGCAAAGATTCGTGCGACTTCGGCCGCGGCGGGAGAAAAGTAGGCCGTGACTTCGCAATGGAGATGACCCTCCGAATCATGGCGCGTGAATACTGCCATATCTGCCGGGTTTCCCGAAGCTGTAAATAGTTTCCGGAACGCCTCCTCGATCTGTGCGGACGGCAGATGAGCCACTATCCCGTCACCGAGTACTTTCGAATACCAGTCGCCCATGACGGTATTGAAACGCAATGCGATCCATACGGCAATCGCAGATTCCCTAATTCCCGGTTGCCGCTTTGTCGGCATGAATGTCGGTTCGATAAGTCTCGGGACCGAAGTAAATCGCGATCGCGGTGAGCAGAGACAGCACGATGATGTAGCCGGCCACGCCCCAGGGCTTGCCGCCCGCCCAGATCAGCAGCAGGCCGGAGACGAAGGGTGCGGGGCCGCCTGCGAGCAGCGAGCCCAGTTCGCGCGCGGAGGCGAAGCCGCTGTAGCGATACCGTGCGCCGAACAGTTCCGCGAAGTACGCCGCCTGCGAACCGAACATGCCGGCGACGCCGATGGCGATCACCAGGATGAGTGAGATCCATACCAGGATCGGCGAGCCGGTGTCCACCATCCAGAAGAATGGAAACGCCATCACCGCGGAGAACAGTGCCGCAGCGCCATACACCGGGCGCCGGCCGACGCGATCCGACAGCGACGCGAAAAATGGAATGGTCAACAGCGAGATCGCATACGCGCACATGATCCCGGAAAGCACCATGGTCCGGGAAAGACCGAGCTGCTTGGTCATGTAACTCAGCGTGAATACCGGGTACAGAAAGCCCAGTCCGTTTTCCGCGAGGCGCGCACCGAACACCACCAGGAACTCGCGCGGGTGCTTGAGAAAGGCTTCCTTCACTGGCGAGCGCGCGGCCTTGGCGTTGGCCGCGATTTCGCTGAAGACGGGCGTTTCCGATACGCGGGCGCGGATATAGAAGCCGAACACGATCAGGACGATGCTCAGCAGAAATGGGATGCGCCAACCCCAGTTCAGAAAATCTTCCTTGGGCAGCAGCGTGACCAGCGCGAAGACGCCGGTGGCTAGCAACAGGCCGAAGTTCACGCCGAGCGCCGCCCAACTGCCGAAGAATCCGCGCTTGCCCGGGGGCGCGTGCTCGACCGCGAGGATCACCGCGCCACCGTACTCCGCGCCGGCGCCGAAGCCCTGTACCAGCCGCAGCGCCACCAGCATGGCGGGCGCCCAGATGCCGGCTGTTTCGTAAGTCGGCAACAGCCCGATCAGGAAGGTGCCGACCCCCACCAGCATCAAGGTGATCACCAGCACCGGCTTGCGCCCGAGCCGGTCGCCGAGGTGGCCGAACACCATGCCGCCGAACGGCCGCGCGAAGAATCCGACGCCGAAGGTTGCAAACGCCGCAAGCGTGCCCACCGCCGGATCGAGCTTGGGGAAGAACAGGTCGCCGAAGACCAGCGCTGCCGCCGTGCCGTAGATGAAGAAGTCGTACCACTCGAGTGCCGAACCGACCGCCGACGCCAAGAGTACCCTGCGGTGTAACTTGTCCATGATCCTCCCTTGTTGTTGCGCCCCGAAAGGCGCTTTGTTTTCGCTAATCGCTGAAAGACAATATCGCCACGGCGTACGGTTTCAGCGTCAAAAACTCCTTCATCGGCTTCCACGACTTCTGGAAATTGCGCGGATCGGTGGTTGCTTTCACGAAACTGTCCTCGTCGATCATCACGCCGAACAGCGCGCCTTTGGCACCGGTGATCTGCACCTTCTGCTCGCCGGCGGTCAGGTTGGCCAGCCACAGCGTGGTGCCGCCCTTGCCGCGGTAGGCCAGGCATTCCACTTTCTGGTTGTCGGAAGAGGTGGCTGGCACGAGCTTCTGTCCCGCGCCGCGGGTAAGACCGCTGATCACGTGATACACCGGAAACACGGCGAAGCCGGAAAGCTGGTCGTACCACGGCTGCCTGTGCTCCGCTTTGCGGTAGATGATGCCGAGCGGTCCGGTCGGCGCGCCCATGGAAATGGCCTCGATACCGGTGCGTACGAAAGTGGCGATGTAACCCAGCGCCCAGGCCGCGCCGAACAGTCCGCGTTGGCGCGGTTCAAGCTTGGTCAGGCAAACGCGCAGGTTGTCCGGATTCGGAGTCCAGGTGGCGCCGTGCGGATTGTCGCGGCAGCCGATGCCACTCGGCCCGATACGATACGGCGTCCTGCCGATGAAGGAGCGCGCGGTGGTTACCTGGTAGGGGAGCGCCTCCAGCGTTTCCATCACCGAGCGATCGTCGGCGGCATGCACGATCGGGCAGGTGGTGTTGTGCACGAAATCCAGCCATTGCGCTGGAACGCGTTTGCGATTGAGCTCGGTGAAAAACGAGAACATTCCGCCGCCGAGCCTGACGCCGGGGAAAGCAGCGCGCGCCGCGGAGTAGAGGTCTTCCAGCGGTGGCGCGGGCGGGCGCGGACCGCCGGGCAGCACCGACTTCAGGTCGCCAACCGGCACCACCTCGATCGCCGCAAGCTTGAGCCCCGACTCTTTAACCATATCGGCGAGGCGCTGCAGTTCCTTCCCGTACTCGTCCACGCTCTCGACCACGATTTCCAGCACCGCTTCGGCGCCGGTCTGCTCGCTCAGCACCCTGTAACCGTACAGCTCCTTCAGTCCGTGCTTCTGGCGCGGGTCGAAATGGCAGACCAGGAAACGCGGTGCCGCGAGCTTCAGCAGCTCAAGCTGCTTGACCGCCTGTCCGATCTCCTCCGCCGGTATTCCCAGGCCGAGCGGCTGCAGCGTGTCGCGGCCGGGCTGTCCGATTTTGATTTCTATGCCTCTGCCTGCGGCAGCCTTCGTGCCGCCGGAAGCCGAGCCGCTGAGCTTGACCTTGATCGACTGCTTCACCTCCTCGCCGGCCTTGAGCGTGTACGGCCAGGGCAGCACCAGCGGACGCACGTAGGTCTTGAACGAAGCGTCGCTCCAGTTGCGGTGATCCTCCATCTCGAAGGTATCCCCTTCCATGCGCACGGTCGCTTTCAGTCCCGGCATCACTTCGTGGGTGAGCGCACGGATGTCGAGGAAGGGCTGGATCGGGTTCACCAGTTCCGGGAACTTGTCCTTCACGATCCTGCCGTCCACGTGCTCGACTTCGACCGGATACCCGGCGACGCCCTTGAGCGGATGCAGCACTACGAACCCGGTGCGCGCCGTCTTGAAGTCGGTCTTGGGAATTGCAGTGCCGTCGAAAACCAGATTCCCGCCCCTGGTGCCTTCGATTCTGGCGTCGTACGCGATCTCCTGGTCGGGGCGCCTGCACACCGCGTGGAAGGAGACCGAAAAGCTATCGGCACGCTGGTCGATCTTCAGATTGCTGATGGCCGGCGTGTAGGTGCCCCAGTTCTCGTCGCGCACCAGAAAGCCGACCGCGCGCAGCACTTCGACGCCATTGACCTTGAGGTAGCGCAGCTGGCCGTTGTCGAACTCGACCGACATCGGCCCGGCCTTGAGTATTCGTCCCGGCCTATCCGGCTGCTCGGTGCCGCACAGCGCGATCGCGCGGGAAGGATTGGCTGTTTTCATCGTTTTTGCCTCGTGCACGGATTGTTGGACGAACTACCAGTGAATGAGTGAAGGGTGAATGAGTGAAGGGAAAATACGCGCCCTCTCCCCTGTTCCACCACCTCACCACGGGGAGCGGGTTGGGTGAGGGGAATCATGCGTTCGCCTTTCATGCTCTCACCCTTCACCCTTCACTCATTCACCCTTCACGCCTTCACAAGACCCGTTCGTTAGACGGGTCGATGATGATGGCGCGGTTCATGTTGGCCGTCAGCTCGACGCGCTGGTTGATCTCGGTGACGTCGTGCGCCTGCAGCTCCGCGATCACCTCGGTGCCGCCCAATTTGAAAGTGGCGTAAGTGCGCGAGCCGGTAGGCTGCAGCAGCTCGATGTTCGCGTTGTAGCGCGCCAGGCCCGGGCGGGCGTCGCCCTGGAGCGCGCGGCTCATGTGTTCGGGACGCAGGCCCAGGATGATAGGCTGATCGCGCTTTCCCGCGAGCCTGTCCCGCCGGCCCGCCGGGAGTGCCAGCAGCGTGCCGTCGCCGAGCCGCACCGCCAGCCCGCCTTCGGCGGCAACCAGTGTGGCGTTGAAAAAATTCATCGCAGGCGAACCGAGAAAGCCCGCAACGTACTTCGTCGCCGGATGCTCGAAAAGATCGAGCGGCGCGCCCGCCTGCTCGATCTGGCCGTCGCGCAACAGCACGATGCGGTCGGCCATGGTCATCGCCTCGATCTGGTCGTGAGTGACGTAGATCATGGTCCGGTCCAATTCCTGGTGCAGGCGCTTGATCTCGCCGCGCATCTCGTCGCGGAGCTGCGCGTCGAGGTTGGAGAGCGGTTCGTCGAACAGGAACAGCCGGGCGTTGCGCACGATGGCGCGGCCGATCGCGACGCGCTGCAACTGGCCGCCGGAAAGTTGACGCGGGTAACGGTCGAGCAGATGGTCGATGCCGAGCATCTGCGCCGCGCGCCGCACCTTGGGTTCGATTTCCGCCTTGGGCGTCTTGCGGGAGCGCAGGCCGAAGGCGATGTTGTCGAACACCCTCATGTACGGATAGAGCGCGTAGTTCTGGAACACCATTGCGATATCGCGTTCCCGCGGCGGCAGGTGATTGACGACCTCGCCGCCTATTTCGATGGTGCCCCGGTCGGCATCCTCCAGCCCGGCGATTGTCCGTAAGAGCGTGCTCTTGCCGCAACCGGACTGGCCCACCAGTACGGTGAACTCGCCCGCCGGAATCTCCAGGTCAACGCCGCGCACGGCGTGCACCTGTCCGTAGTATTTGTGTAGTGCGGTAATTTTCAGATCAGCCATTGCTAAGTTCCTGGTGATTCCGTGACTAAGCGATTAAGTGATTACGAGACGCGACCCAATTGCCTAATCGCTTAATCACTCAATCACCCAATTACTCAATCACTGATTTACCCCTTTACCGCCCCCAGAGAGATTCCCCTCACGAGGTAACGCTGCATGAACGCCACCGCGATGAAGATCGGCACCGTTCCCAGCACCGACATCGCCGAGATCTTGGCCCAGAAGTTCGACTGGCCGCCAAAGTAATGAGTAACCTGCACCGTGTAAGTCGCGACCTCGGTGCGCGTCAACACCAGCGCGAAAATGAAGTCGTTCCACGCGAACACGAAGGTAAAGATTGCAGTCGCGAACAGTCCTGCCCGGCACATCGGGAAAACCACTTTCCAGATCACCTGCCAGCGGGTGCAGCCATCAACCAGAGCGGACTCTTCCAGCGCCCTGGGGATGTCGAGAATATAGCCGCGCATCATCCAGATCACGTAGGGAAGATTGAACGCCGTGTAGAGCAGGATCACGCCGATGTAGGTATCGACCAGCCTCAGCCACACGTAAAGCAGGAAGATCGGGAATACCACGGCGATCGGCGGGATCATGCGCTGTGAAATGATCCAGTTGGCCAGGTATTCACCGCCGGTCCGGAATCTTGCCAGGCTGTAGGCGCCGATGGTACCCAGGAACATCGCGATCACGGTGCTTACCCCGGCGACCACGAAGCTGTTCCATACCGTGATCGCGTCGCCGTCCTTGAACAGCACCGCGTAATTGTCGAAATGGATCCGGCCCGGATACCACTTGGGCGGGAACGAGTAGATCTCCTCCGGCGTCTTGAAAGAAATCATGAACAGCCAGTAGATCGGGAACAGGAACAGCGCCGTGACCGCCACCGCGGCGGCCAGACGCACACCGGTGCGCAGTGCGTAGCGTTGCTTGACGGTCATCATCTGGACAATTCGACCCTCTTTAACGCCAGCATCACTACCACCGACAGCAGGATGATTACCAGGAAGGCCACTGCCGCGGTGTAACTGGTCTCGAATTGCTGGAAACCCTTGATGTAGGTGAAGATCGAAATGGTCTCGGTCATGGTTCCGGGGCCGCCCTTGGTGAGTGCCCAGACGATGTCGAACAGGCGGAACAGGTCCAGTCCGCGGATCAGGATGGCGATCGCCATCACCGGCCAGATCGCCGGCAGCACGATCCTGAAGAATGTGCGCCACCAGCCGGCACCGTCGATCGCGGCGGCCTCGAGTTGCGACTTGTCCACATTGGCGAGTGCGGCGAGCAGCAGCAGAAACATGAACGGCGTCCACTGCCAGACCTCGGCCGCCAGGATCGCCGGATAGACCAGGTGCGGGCTGATGGTCCACAGCAGCGTCACTTCCTCGCCCCAGATCCAGCCGATGATCTGGTTGATCGGCCCGAAGCGGTGGTTGAACATGAGCGACCAGGTCGCGCCCGAGACGATCGGCGATACCACCACCGGCAGGACCAGCAGCGCGATGAAAATCTGCCGGCCCGGCAGCCGCTCGAGGAATAACTGCGCCATCGCCAGCCCGAGCAGCAGTTCGAGCGGCAGTGCGGTCACGGTGAAGATCACGGTGTGCAACAGCGCTTCCCACAGGCGCGTGTCCTCGAACAACTGCGTGTAATTGGCGAAGCCGATGAAATCGGTGCTGGTTTCGGTCATGGTGATGCCCTGGAAGCTCACCAGCAGCAGATAGACCAGCGGGAATATGCCGATCAGCAGCAGCACGAATATGGCCGGCCCGATCAGCAGGTATTTGAAATTGCGCTCGCCGAAGCTGGCGCGGGAGGTTGCCGATAGTGAAGTCAATGTCAGAGCCCTTGCAGAGACAAAAAAGGGAGCGCCAGCGTGACGGCGCTCCCACCATTTTGTCTCGCCGCGGCCGCTCCGATTGGCGCCCGCCGCGGACGATCCATCTTATGAAGGCGACGCGGGCCGCCAGTTCATTTCTTCGGGTAGGCGCCGGATTTCTTGGCCCAGGCGGCGTACACGGCCTTCTGCTTGTTCACCCCGACCTGCATGGTGACTCCATCCCACTGCTTGGCCACGTCGTCGAGAATTTTCTTCGGATCTTCGCCCGCCCACAGCCGGCTGATGCCCTGGCGCAGCGCCTCTTCGTACTTGTCGGTCTGAATCAGCGAAAGATCCAGGAGACCGGTTTTCGCGCCCTGGCCCAATGCCGCGAGATAGTCCTTCGCGTCCGGCCACAGCTTCATGTACTCCGGATCCTTGAAGTGCGAGTCGCGGAACGGGTCGCGCAGTGCATACGGCAGTCTTACGCGCTTGCCGCTGATCTCTTCGCTGTTCAGCCACTGGATGAACAGATAGGCGGCCTCCTTGTTCTTGCTGGTGGAGGCAACCGACAGCGCGAAGCCCGCGGCCAGTTCGGGATGCCCGCCGGGCGGTAGCGCATATCCCACCTTGCCGGCGATCGTGGATTTCGGTACCCAGTCGAGCGCCTTCTCGTTGGCGAGATAACCGGCCGCGAAGCGGCCATAAGGCGGCCACGAGATAGTCATCGCGCTTTCGCCCTTGAGGAAGGTCGCCAGGTTCTCGACGAAGCCGAACTTCTCGACACCGGGAGGCATGAAGCGGTTCTCCTTGCGCATCTCGGTGAACACCTTGACTCCGATCGGGCTGTTCACGGCTGCCTTCATGTCGGCGTCGAAGAACTTGCCGCCTTCGACACGGAAGCGCTCCTGGAACATGAACATGGTGTACGGCGGTTCGCGGAAGAACGCGGCGCCGTAGATGCCTTCCTTCTTCAGTTTTTCGGTGAGGAACGATCCGATATCGTCGAACTGCTTCCAGGTCTTCGGCGGTGCGAGCTCGTACCCATGCTTGGCTTTGAAGTCCTTCTTGAGATCGTCGCGGGCAAAGATGTCCTTGCGGTAGTAGAACAGGAACACGTCGCCGTCATCGGGGAAGCCGTAGATTTTCCCATTTACCGTCATCTGGTTGTCACGGTAGGTGGGCGCGATCAATTGCAGCTCGGAACGGAATCCGTACTTGTCCACCAGCGGATCCAGAACTTCCAGCGCGCCGGCCTGCGCCAGGTCGGGCATCCACGCGGGAATGACGTTGAGCGCGTCGTACGCGCCGGTGCCGGCGCGATATTCCTGCATGATCTTGGTAAACATTTCCGCGGTCGGCACTTCGACCACTTTCACCTTGCAGCCGGTTTCCTTCTCCCACAGCGGTCCCGAGAAATTCAGTGGGTCGAGCGACTGCAAACCCGCTTCCCAGACGATGGTGATGGTCTTGCCGGAGCAAATTTTCTTGGCGGCTTCGACGGCAGTCTTCGCTCCGTTTTGCGCACCGGCTACGCCAGCCGAGGCAACAGCCACGGCAGTAGCGATCGACAGCAGCAAACCTTTGAGCAGACCTGGCCGGCGAAGGAGTATTGACTGATCCCTCATGATCCCTCCTCCGTGAGTTATAAGTTTTTGATTGTTCGCTCTTTATGGTGAGCGATTCAGCACAGCGTGCCGATTATGTTGAACCGCCCCCTAGAGTGTCAAGCAAACCCGGAACAAGCGCACTTTCGCCGCATTGCAGCGAAGCCGGGGCTGGAAAGAGTCCCCGATGCATCGACGATTCGCCCGCACAGGGAAACCTCGGCCTCGCGTCCCAGGGGGACTTTTGTGGTGCAATACACGTTTCCGCTTTCCGCATACTTCGAAGGAACTTCCTTGGACATCTCGATACTCCAGGCGGCAACGCAGTTGCTCGACCAGCGGTTGTCGCTTACGCCGATCACCGACCTGCCGGAACCCCTGCGACCCCGGGACGAATCGCAGGGCTATCAATTGCAGAGAGTGCTCAATGGCCTGCTGACCGTGGCGGGAATGGGCGAACAGGTCGGCCATAAGATCGGCTGCACCACTCCGGTGATGCAGGCTTTTCTGAACATCCCCAACCCCTGCGCCGGCCGTGTTTTCGAGAAGACGGTGCTGCGCCGCGCAGGACGCGTCCCGCGCTCCGGTTTCGTCAAACTCGGGATCGAGTGCGAGATCGCAGTCGAACTCTCTCGCGATCTACAGCCGCAGACGGCGCCGTTCACGCGCGAGAGCGTCGCGAACGCCGTGGGCGCGGTGATGGCGGCGATCGAGATCGTGGACGACCGTTATGCGAACTACCGAACGCTCGGCGTGCCGACGCTCATTGCCGACGACTTCTTCGACTCCGGTTGCGTGCTGGGCGATCCGGTTCGCGACTGGCGACGGCTTGATATGCCGCGTCTGTCCGGTACCACCACCGTCAACGGCGTCGATGTCGGCCGGGGCACCGGCGCGCTGGTGATGGGCCACCCTTTCGAAGCATTGGCGTGGCTGGCGAACTCTCGCGCGAAGCACGGCCTCAGCGCGCTCCGTGCCGGCGAGTTCGTGCTGCTCGGCAGCGTGGTCGAGACCAAGTGGCTCAACGCCGGCGACCGTGCGCGCATCGAGATCGAATCGCTCGGCGCGGTTACACTCAGCGTGGATCGCTGAGTGCCGTGACGACGTGACGATCGTGACGGCGTGACGATCGTGACGGCGTGACGAGGTAACGACCTGGATTGCTCGGGTGTACACCTCAAAAGACGGACGGAAACACGTTTTACGCCTGAAAACTGAGATCTTCGTCACGTTCGTCACGCCGTCACGACCGTCACGGTCCCTATGAATGAA
>Ga0137409_10004429_pt1 | contig 14751 bp, 10 predicted proteins | sample CZODoug1_16funga_FD_122059 | JGI IMG/M metagenome (GOLD analysis project Ga0137409, IMG submission 122059) | Vadose zone soil fungal communities from Angelo Coast Range Reserve, California, USA - CZODoug1_16fungal (Hybrid Assembly) | ecosystem: Environmental > Terrestrial > Soil > Vadose zone... | reverse complement strand
CGGTCGATGCTCAGAAGGCGGGTCTCAGTGTCGTGACTCGGGCTGAGGTTGTGAATGAGACGCGCAAGCTCCACCGTAGATGCCTCCTTGTGCTTCTTTCTGAGGTCTGCTGCTAGGGCGCGGAGATGTGCTCGCAATTGGTCTCCCTGCTCGCGGCGGGTCAGGTTGGACTCCTGCAATCCCTCAAGACGCCGCGCTTCGCGACGCATCTCCGGCGTCATCTCCCACTCGCTAACCAGTTCGCGGAGCCGAGCGACCAGATAGAGAGCAAACTCCATATTGGACGAATCCTGGATCGCTCGCTGCAGGACGCGGAACTCCCACACAACTCGGGCGGCGTAGTGCTGCTCAGAATCCTTCCCATGGAGGTGCTCCGCGTAGTGGAGACCGGTTATGGCGGACTCTCCTGGTTTGAGAGCCCGCCAGGCGGATTGACGGGGAAGATCGTCCTTGATCGTATTGTCGGCTCGAAGACGCACGTAGTGGTTGACGTCGGGAATGCCGGCATCATCGAGGATCTGCTGGGCCGCGGTAAGAGCCGGCTGGAAGTATCGTTCGATGAGCGTAGGCTTTCGTGGCGCAGGACGCTTCGGCATGCCGCTCCTCCTCGTGGAACTCCTCGCAGAGAAGGTCGCGGGCGCAGCGACGAGGTTCGCTCCGTTCACCGCGGCGATCAGCCAGCGGCTAGTCCGCGCCCGGATTCTACCCTATGCGGCCCGCACCATTCCGCCGACTTGCACGGCGTACAACTCCTCGGTACTGTCAATTCCCGTTCTCGACTTGGCTGCCTGGGATATCGTCCCGTCATGGCCAAGCCTCTCCGGACGGCACCAACTGGAATAAGAACTGCGAGGGCCTTCGCCCGATCATTCCCAGCACAGTAGAGTTCGGCTTCGCCGTACGGGACTACAGCACCCGCGGCCAGGATTGGAAGTCCTGCGCCCGACAGGATCAACCGTTGGGGAACTTGAACAATCCGCCGGCAGTTGCCGCCCGGCGCCTGCAGCTCGAGGCGCCCGGATACTGCTGGGAGCTGGGGCAGGACACCCAGAGGTCGGCCGGACCGCTCCCGCCGCCCGGCCCCGCCCCACCCGCGCGGGGAAGATACTCTTGGCCCAAAATGGCGACTGTAGGGTGCTTTTCTTTGTCCGACCGACTATCGAGCTGTTGATAGCTGGCTCGCAAGCGGCTGATGGAGCCGATTTTCAGTTATTTTCGTCGGAGATAGCGATTACCTTCTTTGCTGATAGTGCCAAGCTTCCCTGTTCTCCATCTATCGAGATCCTGGAGCCGCAAGCGGAAACCCTGTGCGGGGCGCCTCAAACAGGCCCCCAAACCGCTCCAGGAAGGTCGCATCGTCGCCGGATACATTTACGTGCCGACCCTGGACCGCATCGATGAATGAATTTCGGTCGACGGTCACCACGCGGGTGTTCCCTTTTTCAGCGGGGGCGTTCTCGTGAATGAGTACGCCGTTACGGATCTCGATGGATTGAGGGTTGCTCTCTCCAACCACATCTAGATCGAATTTCATCGGCGCTTTGAGCGCCTTATCCGGGTTCAGACGAACGGACAGAAGATCCAAGATGTACGAAACCGGCAAGTTTCTGAACGAAGTGCCGGCCACATCGAAAATGCCGGGAGCGGGTCCTCCAGTTCTAAGCTCTTTGGCGCCGTTGAGATATGCGTTCCGCCATGACCCGCTTTCAGACTGATAGCCCATCTGCTCAAGACTGTCCGCAAGCAGCAGGCGTGCCGGCTCGTTAGAAGGAGCGGCGAACACGAGCCGAGAAAGCAATTCCGAGGACCACCGATAGTCGCCTTTGTCAAAGGCATCCTTTGATTTCTTCAAGACCGCGTCTTCACCTCCCATCGCATCGACGTAGCGTTTGTTCGCCTCTTCGGGAGGAAGGGGATTGAGGTGCGCAGGATTTCCATCGTACCAGCCAAGGTAGCGTTGATAGATAGCCTTTGCGTTGTGACTCGTCGTTCCATAGTTGCCGCTAAGAAACCACCGCTTCGCGAGCACGTCGGGTAGCTTGAGGCGCTCGGCGATTTCGGAACCGGTCAAGCCATTGTTCATCATCCTGACTGTCTGGTCGTGAAGGTATTTATACGCGTCACGTTGCGAGGACACATAATCGACAATGCTGTCATGGCCCCAACGTGGCCAGTAATGCTGCGTCACGAGATATTCGGTCCGTGACCCGTATAGACGCAACGATTCGGTAAGATAGTCAGCCCATGCCTTGGCATCTCGTACCTGAGCCCCCCGGAGCGGAAGAATATTATGAAGAGTGCCGCCCGCGTTCTCCGCTAGACACAAGGTATGAAGATCGGGCAAGAAAATGTTCATTTCAGCCGGCGCTTCGGTTCCTGGCGTCAGCTGAAACTCCATACGGACGCCATCGATGGTGATGGTCTCGCCGGTGTGAGTGATCTCGTGCGTGGGCGGGATAAGTGAGCTGGTGCCCGTAACAGAGATGGTGTTGCCGGAGCCCGAATAAGAGGGGCCATCGCCCGACGTTACAAACCCCTTTGTATCCAGTGGCAGGCCAAGGCCAAATTGATACACCGCTCGGCGCGCCCAAGCGGGCAGCGCGACGACGTTTTCAGAGGCGATCGCGTCCATGAAGCCGCGCGGCGCCAGAATAGGCACGTGTCGGGCGCGAGCGTCCTGCTCGTCTAGAATTCCCTTGACGCCACCGTAATGGTCCGGGTGGGGGTGTGTGTAGACGATGCCCACGACGGGGCGATTCCCGAGGTTGTCCCGTGCGAGATCGATTGATGCCTTGGCTGTTTCGGCGATCATCAGTGAATCGATGACAATGAAACCGGTATCACCCAGCACAATCGTCATGTTTGCATAGTCAACGCCTCTGACTTGATAGACCCTGTCGGAAACCTTGAAGAGCCCCGATTTCGCCACCAAGCCGGCATTTCGCCATAGACTCGGATTTACCGTTGGGGGTACCGGTTGCGAAAAGAACCCTTCCACATTTAGGTCGCGCAGGAGCTTGCCCTCAGCATCCAGAATTCGATTGCCGGGAACTGCCGCAACGAAGTCGCGGGTTGCCAGGTCGAAGTCTTCTCTGTCCGCAAACGGAAGGCTGGCGGAAAAGTGCTCAAGATATGCTTGTGTAGCGGCGGTCGCCGGCTTCGGTTCTACGCCAGGAGCGGCATGAACGGGAAAGGCAGAGTATGCAGTCATTGCTACAAAGACTCCTGCGATTGAAAAGCTAGAGAGATGGTGGAAGCGAGACCGAATCGCAACGCACATAGTTTTCCTCCAGGTTAGCCGACGCGCATCTCGCCTGCCTTTGTGCCTTGATGTTTGCCTCGCAGCATTGATTCTGCGGTCTGCTCTGTAGCCTCGACAGAGTGTGCCAGAGGCGGAAACGCGGAATAGACTGTCGACCGAGGCTCTTTTTCAGCCCGCAAGGAACGTCAAAAAGGAATGAATCTGACGAGGGGACGAGCTGCGGCCGTGAAGACGGACCGCACGGCGTCAGGGCACCAGGGGCCGCCGACCGGCCAAGCCGCGTCACGCTCAGATGCCCGCGTACCACTCGTAGCCGCGATCTTCCCAGTACCCGCCCTTGCCCTGTCCGATGGCGTCGAATCGCTCGACGAGCTCGATGCGACGCACGTACTTGGCCGCCTTGTAGCCGAGCTGGCGCTCGACCCGGAGGCGGAGCGGCGCGCCGTAGGTCACCGGCAGCGCCTGCTCGTTCATGTCGTACGCGAGAATGGTCTGCTCGTGGGTCGCGTCCTCGAGATCGACACTCTCGTAGTACCGGTCGCCGCCTTCCCGGAGCGCATCGAAGCAGTGAAACACCACGTAGCGGGCCCCGGGCTTGACGCCGACCTGATCCAGCAAGGCCGACAGGCGGGTGCCCTTCCACTTGGCGATGGCGCTCCAGCCCTCGACGCAGTCGTGGCGCGTGATCTGGGTCCGGGAGGGTAGCCCACGCAACTCGGCCAGCGAGAAGGTTGCCGGCCGCTCAATGAGCCCGCCGACCTCGAGCCGGTAGTCCGCGAAGCCGGCACGCGCGAGGGCCTGGTACTCGGGCTCGGAGGGATTCACCGTGCCATTGCCGGGGAAGACTGCCGAGCGCTCGGCCTCCGTGAACTCGCGCGCCAGCGCGCGGCGCGGCGTGATCGCCCGCTGGACCGCGCGAGTCAGCCCCTCGGCCCGCTCCAGCAAGCCGGCGACCCAGTCGCTGCCGCTCAAGGCATCGCAGCCGGCCAGCAGCGCCACCCCGAACAGCTGCAGCCCACGGATCCCGAACTGCCGTCGGCTCATACGGCTACCCGGCTCCATCGTGACCTCCCCCGGCGTCGACCCGGTACCAGCCCGTGATCATGGAGCGCACATTGTTCCAGAGCCCGGTCACCGCGACCATGAACAGGTGGCCGACCACGAAGCCGACGAAGGCGAAGCAGGCTACGAAGTGGACGGTCCGGGCGGCCTGTCGCCCGCCGAAGAGCCCGGGCAGCCACGGGATCAGCGCGTCCATGCCGGGCGACATGGCCAGGCCGGTCGCCACGGTGAGCGGGGCCAGGCCGATGACGACCGACAGGTACGAGAGCTTCTGCAGCACGTTGTAGCGGCTGGCCGCGGCCCCGGTCGGATGTCGAAAGCGCAGGTGGTCGAGAACGGATCGTCCGATGTCGCGCCAGTCGGCACCGGTCGGCCAGAGGTCGCGGGAGAGGTGCCGCCGGACGAGGGCCCACAGGCTGAAGCCCAGGCCGTTCAGAACGAACACCCAAGCGAAGAAGAAATGCCACCGGCGGCCCATCGCCAGCCACTGCTCGCTCGGCAGCGTCGCCCACGAAGGGAAGCCGCGCTCTTCGAGGTCGGGCCCGCTCCGTCGCGAGGCGCCCAGGATGCCGGTCGTGTCGATCTCGCGCCCGAGGATCTCGGTGATCCCCCGCGTCGCTCCGTCCGGCGTGTCGATGGCTTTCAGCTGGAACAGCGCCGAACCAGGGTCGGATCGATTTCCCCAGTAGAGTGAGGGATGGGCGTTGAAGATCTGGAGCCCGCTCATGACCAGCACGAGCAGGCAGAGCGTGATGAGCCAGTGGCTCAACCGGGTGGGCAGCGCGTGACGGTAGATGCGACCCCGGGGGGCGGCCAACGAGACCATTGGAGACGGCTCTTGAATCGGGACGTCGGCCAGGACGGCGCTCACGGCGGGGTCCGCGTACACGCCGTAGGCATCGGTGACGGTGCCTCGAACGCCCCCCTTGCTTTCGAGGGCGTACACGATCGCCATGTCATCCGGGTCTGAGATGCCCTCGAAGCGATAGTATTCCCGGATCAGGAGATCCTCCGACCTGAGAACCTCCCCAGTTCCGAGCGCCTGAAGCCGACCGTCCACAACGCGGAAGCCCTCACGAAAGCCCCGGCGAGCGAGTTCCTCAACGGTGCCGGCCAGGGTCGTGTAGGGAGCCGTGTACTGGAACTCTGTCCTGCTCATGCTCATCTCTCACTGACCCGAGGTGTACTCCCGGACCCGAAGTGTACTCCCGCGACGGCGGGCCGCCGGGGCGTGAAACTCAACCAGTCGACCTGCGTGCGCTGCCACACCATAACCGAAATCTCCGCCGGCCACATCGTCCCGGACCTCACACTTCCTCAGCAGGAAGCGCGTCGTGGGGTCGTTGATGAAATTGACCCCCGAAGACCTGAACGTCTGGACTGTCCCCCAGGCGTTCGAGTCTTCCGGCGTGTTTCAGGCGCGCCCTTGCGCCGTCGCCTGCCCTGCTCATACCCTCGCAGCAACGCGGCGGTCGACGTGTGATCGCCTCGTGCGAACGGGACAAATCAAGGACTCACCACCCCTTAGTGTGGGGAGGTCATCGGTCCCGGGAGCGCCTAGACTCAGCTCTACTGCTTCTTGTCCATCTTGTCGTCCTTCTTGTCCATCATCTTGTCCTTGCCCATCTTGTCCATCGTCTTGTCGTCCTTCTTGTCCATCATCTTGTCCTTGCCCATCTTGTCCATCATCTTGTCGTCCTTCTTGTCCATCATCTTGTCTTTGTCCATCTTGTCCGAGCTGCCACTCGGCGTCTGGGCGTAGGCACCCGATCCGACCGCCATCACGAACACGAGCCCAACCACAGGAATCGTCCACCGCCGCATAGGGAGCCTCCTCGAAAAAGGGTTAGATGCTGGGACTTCGAGTTCATCTTTGTGTCTTCATTGCCCGACAGTTGTCACGACGGCGTCAAGTTGTCGCGCCGGGCCGAGACTGGCGCAACCACTGACTTGGCGGGCTATGGCGCCTCGACTCAGGCTTGCCCCGGCCCGAGAAACCGTCTCCCGCGGCGGGGCCGGCCTGGCCATTGGAGACGAGGGGCAAGACAAGGGCAGCCACCATGGCGGACGCGAAGAACAGGTTCCTCTTCTGCATTTCGACTCTCCTGTATGGGGTAAATGTTTGTACCGCGCGGCCCTGGACTTCGCGCCCGGTGCCAGGGTCTAGGGGTTGGAGGGCGTCGCTCCTGGGCGGTTGTCAGAGGCAAACGCCATGCCGGGGTCGGTGACGAGACAGGCCTCGATCGAAGTAGGTGAAACGTCAGGACTCCGTCTGGATGGCGATATCGGCGACGGCACGTGCACTACGGCCGGTCGTGGACGGGCACGAAGGATCGTGAGCGGGTCGTCGCAGAAACTACGACCGGCGGTGGCCGGAGCGCTTGAGCCCGAGCTTGTCCATCCGACTTCTGAGCGTATTGGGGTGAATCTTCAGGATGGCCCCCGCTCCCTTGAGTCCGTCTATGACCCAGCCCGTCCGCGTGAGCGCCGCGAGGATATGAGCACGCTCCACCTCCTCCAGGCTTGGCAGGCCGTGCGGGGCCGGCGCCGAGGCCCCGGGAGCCCTCTCGGCCGTTAGCGACTGGGAGGGCAGCATCGTGGAATCGATATCGAGCACTGGCCCCTCACTGAGGATCACCGCGCGCTCCAGGACGTTTTGAAGCTCGCGAACATTCCCGGGCCAGTCATAGGCGGTCAGACGGGCCATCGTCTCGTCCGTCACCGAGGCCACGCGCTTGCCAAGCTTGCCGACAAATTGCGCGAGAAAGAACGTCACAAGCAGTCGGATGTCCGCCCGGCGCTCGCGCAAGGGCGGGACTCTGAGCGGGAAGACGTTGAGCCGGAAGAAGAGGTCCGAGCGAAACCGGCCGGCGGCTACCGCCTCCTCCAGATTGCGATTGGTCGCGGCAATGACGCGAACGTTCACGGGCTGCGTGCGGCTGCTGCCCACGGGCTCGAACTCGCGCTCCTGGAGCACCCGGAGCAGCTTGACCTGCGTCTCTGGCGGAAGCTCGCCCACCTCGTCCAGGAAGATCGTGCCGCCATCTGCCAGCTCGAAACGGCCGATACGCCGCTCGATCGCGCCGGTAAACGCGCCCTTGACGTGGCCGAAGAGCTCGCTTTCGACCAGCCCCGCCGAGATGGCACTGCAGTTGACCTTGACCAGCGCACGCTCCCGGCGGGCGCTCCGGGCATGGATGGCCCGCGCGATCAGCTCCTTGCCGGTGCCGGTATCGCCGGCGATGAGCACGGTAGAGTCCGTGGGTGCGACCTGCTCGACCTGGCGAAGGAGCGCCAGGAGCGGTGGACTATTGCCGACCAGCTCGGAGAAGTTGTGCTGGCGGTGGATTTCCTCCTGGAGGTAGATGCTCTCGCGCTCGTGGCGATTCTTGAGTGCTGCGATCTCCTCGTAAGCCCTCATGTTCTCGACGGCCAGCGCGACTTGGTTCGCGACCTCACGGAAGAACGTGGCATCCGTCTCCGAGTACTGGCCGGGATTGACGCTGGCGACGGCCAGCACGCCGATGCTCCGGCCGTGTACGACCAGGGGAACGATGACGTAGGACCGCACACCGTCAGCATAGGCCTGCTCGTCGGCTGAATAGTGCCGCTCGGTAGCCAGTTCGCGGCGCAGCAACAGCTCCTGCCTTTGGAACACCCGCCCCACGTGGCTGTCGCCGACAGGCATCTCCAAGCCAACTGCGAAGTACTTGGAGGTTAGGGAGGACTCGAGGACGAAGAGGCGCAAGACATCGCGCTGCGGGTCGTGGAGGAAGATGGCCGTCCGGTCGAAGGGGAGGACCCGGCGTAAAGCCTCGGCGATGGAGTGAAAGAGGGCTTCCTGGGTCAGATTCGCCACGAGGGCATTGTTGATTTCAAGCAGGGTACGGTATCGCTCGGGCTGGCCCGGCGATGCCCGAGTCCCTGTCCGGCTCTCCGGGGTGACGCGCGCCTTCTCTCGTGTGACCGATTCCATGAACAGTTCCCGTCCTCGCGCCGCGCGCTACGGCTTCGCGCTGTTGGTGTGGTCCAAGGCCGCCTTCAGCCCCTGCGCAAGCTTGACCGCGTCGTCCGGGGAACGTTCACCTGGAAGCCCCCCCCATCCAGTGCCCTTCCCGTGCGCCCCGTGAGTAAATCGGTGTGACCGCTTCGGCCTTGGAACTAGCGAAGTAACGGTCAGCTCGATGATCCGGTCGCCGGCGGTGCGGGCCTGCGCGGTAGCGACCAAGCTGCCGTGCGCGGTACGGAACAGCGCAATCGCAGTACCCGGTCCGGTCGTCAGCACCTGGACGTCGTGATATGCGGCGAGCTTACGAAGCTCGTCGGTGTCGAGGGCAGCCAGCAGTATCTCGCGGGGCGCCGGCTCGGGCGGCAGCGGCGAGCCTGCCTCTATGAAGAGGTCGGACAGCTTGCTCACGGCGCTGACCGCACGTGGAAACCCCGCGAAGGCGGCCGTCTCGACCAGTACCTCGCCCAGGGGGGTCGCCTGTTTGTCCTGTTTAATGCATATTCCGTCAGCAAAGAAACTGGCTTGGAAAAAATTCTTGCCAAATGGGGAGTCGAAGTCGGTCACAATACGATTAAGGACCTGCAAAACTCCAGCTCAGGCACTCAAGGTGTGGATATAATCGTAACCGATTTCAGCACCCACGCGATTGTGAATCCCCTCCTCGGGTCCGAAATCGATCTCATTCGGCCGCGCTCGATTGGCAAATTCAATAACCCCACCCCCGCCGCCGATGCGCCGAGAGTTGACGAGCTTGCCAATACCGGTCCGAATGCGGTCGCCCTTTCCGTTAACGATCCAAACCCGCAACCGCGCAAATTCCCACTTATGGTTGCAGTTGAAAAGTCGGCGCCCAAGGGTGTCATTACTGAACGCGGCTCGACTCGCATCGTGGTCGTCGGCGATTCCATCTTTCTCGCCAATGTTCCGATTCAATCGGTCGCTAATCGCGATTTCGCAGGTTACGCGGTCAATTGGCTGCTCGAGCGCACCCAACTCCTGGAGGCACTCGGGCCTCGCCCGATTATTGAATACAAGCTGGTGATGACCCGAAAGCAATTGCAGCAGGCCGAGTGGCTGTTACTGGCCGCTCTGCCCCTGCTTCGCGGACTCGGATCGTCCCAGGGGGTAGCGCTGTTCGATGCGTTCTACCGCTCCGGAGCGCTGGTGTTCGGCGGCGGCCATGTGGTGCTGCCGTTGCTGCGGAGCGCGTTCGTGGCGCCGGGTTGGGTCAGCGACGATGCCTTTCTCGCCGGCTACGGCGCCGCGCAAGCGATTCCCGGTCCGCTGTTCACGTTCGCCGCCTATCTCGGCGCCGTTGCGGAACCGTCGCCGCACGGCGTGGCAGGCGCCGCACTGGGACTGATCGGTATCTTTCTACCAGGCATGCTGATCCTGGTCGGCGCCCTGCCCTTTTGGGAAACACTTCGCGCCCGCGCCGGCGCGCAGGCAGCCATGCGCGGCGTCAACGCCGCAGTCGTCGGAATTCTCGGCGGCGCCTTCTACGACCCGGTGTGGACCAGCACGGTCAAGTCGACAGGAGATTTTGGCGTGGCGCTCATCGGTTTTGTCCTGCTGATCGCGTGGCGCGCGCCGCCGCTGCTGGTGGTCGTCATCGGCGCGCTCGCCGGCGTCGCCCTGGCACAAACCCACTTCTCGTGAACTACCGACTGTCGGGCACGGCCGGGAGCGCCATCGGCGCCGCTCATGGCCATCGGCGCCGCGTATAGATGAAGGTGGTCTGAGCCGGCATTTCATCCGCCAGTGCCGCCGCTTTCATATCGGACCTGAGTACCAGGTCCCACTCGCCGCGGGGCATGGGCACCCGCTCCGGGGTGGCGGCAAAGTTGAACACGCATAGCGCGTCGCCGTCGGCAAACCTCAACCATCCCGCCTCGGCATCGATGGTCACGTCGGCCTTGCTCCGGCCTCGTTTGTCCTTCCGGCTCCGATTGCCGTGCCGGAGATGAATGAGCTGTCGATACCATTCGAAGATCTCGGTGCGCGGCGGCTCCTCGAGTTCGGACCAATTGAGCTTCGAGCGGGCAAAGGTTTCGAGCTCCTGTGGATTCGGCACGGCCCCCTGCCAACGAAAGCTGCTGAATTCCCTGCTTCGTCCGTCCGCGACCAGCCGGCCCAACTCGGCGTTCTCATGATCGGTGAAATAGAGAAAAGGAGTCTGCGCCCCCCATTCCTCGCCTTGAAACAACAAGGGCACGAACGGCGACAGCACGGTCAACGCCGCGATGGCCTTGAGCTGCGGCATGGCCAGCAGCATGCTCAGGCGCTCGCCCTGCGCACGATTGCCGATCTGATCGTGATTTTGCGCGCATACCACGAACTGATGCGCGGCAATGCCCCTCGGCGGTCGCCCATGCCGCCGCGCGCGATGCGTCGAATACTGCCCCTGATACACGTAGCCCTCGCGCAGCGCGGTCGCCACGTCCTCGAGGCCCCGGAAATCCGCGTAGTAGCCGTCAGTCTCGCCGGTGAAGAATCGGTGTACGGCGTGATGAAAATCGTCGGCCCAGTGCGCGTCCAGTCCGTAGCCGCCCCGAGCCGCCGGGCGCACCAGCCGCGGATCGTTGAGATCGCTCTCGGCGATGAGCACGAAGCTGCGGCCGAGTTTGACGCCCAGCTCCCTGACGGCAGTCGCCAGCTCTTCGAGCACATGGACCGCATCGAAACTGAAAATGGCGTGGACCGCATCGAGGCGTAGGCCGTCGAATCCAAAGTCGCGCAGCCACATCAAGGCATTGTCGATGATGAAGCGGCGCACCGGATCGCTGTGCGGCCCATCGTAGTTGATTGCCGCGCCCCAATTGGTCTTGTAGCGATCAGTGAAATACGGGCCGTATTGCGCCAGGTAATTTCCATCCGGTCCCAGGTGGTTGTAGACCACGTCCAGCAGCACGGCGATACCCCGTGCATGACAAGCCTGCACGAACGAGACGAGTTGCGGCGGCGTGCCGTAGGCGGGAAACGGCGCGTACAGATCCACGCCGTCGTATCCCCACCCCCGCCGGCCCGGAAACGTGGCCAAAGGCATGAGTTCCACGTGAGTAACGCCGAGATCACTCAAGTGCTGGAGCTTTGCCTGCGCCGCCGCGTACGTCCCCTCGGAGGTGAAAGTCCCTATGTGCAGTTCGTAAATGACGGCGTCGCGCAGCGGCCTCGCCGCAAAGCGCGGCGCGTGCGCGGCGTGTAGCCGTGCGGTGTCCACCAGGTGCGAGGCGCCATGAACCCCGTCGGGCTGCCACATCGATCGCGGATCAGGGACCGGCTCGCCGCCGTCGATCGAGTATCGATAGCCGTTGGCCAGAAGAGCGTCCTCGACTTCGGCGTGCCAATGTCCAGACACGTCCGCGGGGACGCACGCACCAGGCGCACCCGCGTCCCCGGCGGACCCCGCGGCACTCGGCTGCATCGCGACTCGCCGCTCCGCGGTAACCAATTCGACTGACTTGGCCGACGGCGCCCACACCGTGACATTCATGCGGCTTCCCTGATCAACAGGGCCACCGGAAACGAATTGAATAGCGCATCCGGGACGACCTCCCGCTGCAGCACGGCGTCGGTGAAGCAATTGCGCCACGCGCCGCCGGGAAGCGGCAGGCGCGTATCGTTCCACTCGCCGCCCAGCGACATGGTGAATCGCGGCACGACGGCAATCAGGTTGTCGCCGCGGCGAAACGCCAGCAGGCGCGCCAGATGCGTTCCCTGCGCGATGAGCGGTTGATACTTGCTCTGATCCGAGAAATCTTCCGGGCGCTCGCGGCGAATCGCCAACACGCGTGCCGTCATCCACAATTTGGGTAATCCGGAATCCCACTCCGCCACCGCGTCGGCCGCAGTCATCGCGGGCACGCGGCGCGCGAATGCCGCGCGCAGCCCAAAATCCACCGGACGCAGATTGTCCGGGTCGACCAGGCTCAAATCCCACAATTCAGTGCCTTGATAGAAATCGGGTACCCCGGGAGCGACCATCTTGATGAGAGTCTGCGCCAGGCTATTGATCCGGCCCGGTAGAATCAACGGGTCGACGAAACGTTCGAGGCTTGCGATGAATTCCGGCGTCTGGAATACGCCGTCGACGAAGCGGCGGATCGATTCTTCGTAGACGGTGTTGGGTTCGTGCCAGGAAGTATTGATCTTCGCCTCGCGGCAGGCTTTCAGCATGTACCGCCAGCAGCGCTCTTGATCGATGGGCCAAGCGCCGATGAGCGTTTGATACAGGAGATATTCTGCATGGCGATCCGGGGCATGGTTTTGCCACGCGGGAGCATTCAGCGTCGACCACTGATGCAAGCCTTCAGCCCACCGTTCGGGGATTTCCGACAGGATGGAAATTCGCGTGCGGACATCCTCGCTGCGCTTGTTGTCGTGCGTCGAGGTCGCGAGCAAATTATTGGGCCATCGATCGCTCAAGGAGTGACAAAACTCGTGGAATTTTCCCGCCGAGATTCCGATCAGCGACGCCTGTGACCCGACTTCATTGCAAGAGACGAGCCGATCGAAGCAATAGAACGTGGTGTCCTCCACGCCCTTGGCCATGACGGCGGGCGTCAGCTGCTGCCATTTGGCGACAAAATCCGCCTCGGCCTCGCTCAGCCGGGATTTGGTGAATAGCGCGGCCAAGAAATCCAAAGCCGCGGCGTCGATTTCCGGAGAGCCTATTCGCGCGCTTTGAACGGCCTCGGTCATCGTGCGCTTGTCGTCATCGTGCAGAGTGTTGAGAGTCCTGTAAGTCCGGTAAACCGGCAGTGCGACGATCAAGCGCGCCAAGGCTTCGCGCAATTGCCGCGGACTCAAGTCTCGGGTTTGCCACTCGGCGCGCGCGATCTCGAGCGCGGTCTCGCTCAATTGGTCATGATCGGCGCAGAAAGTCGACTCGACGATCGCGCGTTTCTTTTCGCGGACCAGCGCGGCGAAGTTCACGGGGTGGCCGGTGAAATCGGAATACGTCGCGGTCAGCACGTCGGTTCGTTTGTCGTCCATCCACAGGCGGTTCACTTTCGCGAGGAACTCGTAGCCGACGCTGCCGTCGATCGGCCAATCGTCCTTCAGGCGCTCGTCGTTCTCCAAGATTTTCTCGACGTAGATCCGCCCTTTCGGCAGCGACGCGCGCAGCCTCTTGAAGTACTCCAGCGGCTCCCGCAAGCCGTCCGGATGGTCGACCCGGAGGCCGTCGATTTCGTCTCGGGCAATCATGGCCTCGATGCGCGCGTGCGTGGCCCCGAACACCGCCGGCAATTCCATGCGAATGCCGCTCAAGGTGCCGATGTCGAAGAAACGCCGGTAATTGCCGAGTTCGCCTGCGAGCTTCCAGCCGTGCAGCCGGTAGAACTGCCGCTCCAGCACCGCGTTCACCAGTTCCTTGTCGCCCCGTGTGCGGTTCACGGCTTCCTGCAGCTGTCCTTGCTCGAGCGCATCCGCCAGAATTTCCCCAGCACGCGCCGCATACCTTGCATACGCCATCCGATCCTTCGCATCCGGCTCTTCGGTGATCTGCAATCGCTCGAGTTCGCCGAAGCAGCAATTCGCGTCCTCGGCCAACGGTGAGGCCGCCGACAGCAGCTTGCCCCAGGAGACGGGCCCCAGCGGCCAGGAGTTCTCGTAATGGCGGACGCGCGGGCGCCCGTGCGCGAGCTCGATCGTGAGTTCACCCGCCTCGATGGCCGCCCCATAGGGCCGCGCCAAGGAACACAAATGCACGCGGAAGGGTCGGTGCGGCCGGATCCTGAAATCGAAGTACTCGGCGAACTCGCTGAACGGCCCATGCGCCAGCACATGATCCCACCACGGATTGTGCTCCGACGCGGACATGTGATTCGGCACGATATCGAGGAGTATGCGTAGTCCATGGGAGCGCGCGCAGTCCACGAAACTGGCCCAAGCGGGTTCGCCGCCGAGGTCGTCGCTGATCCGCGTGGGATCCGTGACATCGTATCCATGCTGGCTGCCGGGAACCGCCTGCAGGCAGGGCGAGAGGTATACGTGGCTGATTCCCAAATCGGCCAGGTACGGCAGCACCTGCTGCGCCTGCGCCAACGGGAATCCCGCATGCAGCTGCAGGCGATAGCTCGCAATCCATTTACCGCTCATGACTGAGCACGACGAAGGAGCGCGCGGCGAGACTCACCAATCGATTGCGTTTCACCGCCTCCTTCTCCGCGGGCAGGGTCGGGCGCGCCGTGTCGAAGGCCACCTTCCACCCCGACGGGTAGAGCTCGTGGGAAATGCGAAACGACACCGGTTCGTGATAGGCGTTGAGAAGCAGCAAAAAGTCCGCATCCTGGGCGCACTGCCCCTTGCTGTCGCGTATCTCGGGCGCCCTGCCGTTGAGGAACATGCCGAGAGTACGCATCCAGCCGCCGTCCTCCCAGTCCTTCGCCACCATCCGCTTGCCGTCGGCTCTGAA
>Ga0137409_10004428_pt1 | contig 14757 bp, 9 predicted proteins | sample CZODoug1_16funga_FD_122059 | JGI IMG/M metagenome (GOLD analysis project Ga0137409, IMG submission 122059) | Vadose zone soil fungal communities from Angelo Coast Range Reserve, California, USA - CZODoug1_16fungal (Hybrid Assembly) | ecosystem: Environmental > Terrestrial > Soil > Vadose zone... | reverse complement strand
CCTTCAGCGCACCCAAGATCTTGCTGCCATCGGTCGATTCCCAGTGTGGGCCGGCATAGTGTCGACCGATCCTGTTGCCACGCGCGTCGAAGAGATCGGCTTCGGGCGCCACGAACGCCCATTCGTACCCTCCGACTGGATCTCGTCTGGCGCGGCATTCGTAGATCTGCACGCCCTTTGCGGGCACGATCATCGCCAGCGATTCGTTCGCGCCCGGTTTGAGCGCATCCGGAACCTTGACCATGGACGTCGGTGATTGCGGGCTCGCGCAGGCGGCGACCAGGAGCACCAGCAGGAAGGCTGCGACCTTGGATATCTCGGACATGGTGTCCTTCTCCTTGGCTGACCTGGTGCCTAAACTAACCGCCGAGATTGCGGTAGTACAGCGTCGTGCCGCAGAGCCCGCCCTGCGGCAGCAAGGCATAGCCGGGGATCACACCCACGCGCGTCCAGCCCAGGCGTTCGTACAGACGCTCCGCCTCGCCGTTCGCAGTGTCCAGCACCAGCAGCGTCTTGCCGCATTCGCGCGCGGTGGCCTCCGCGGCTCGCATCAGCGCCGCTCCCAGCCCCTGGCGACGTGCGCGGCGATGCACCAGCATCTTCGACAGCTCGGCGCGGTGCGGTTGGTTCTCGGGCTGGTCGAGCACCAGCTGCACGGTGCCGCACAGGCCGCGCGCGTCTTCGGCGACCAGCAGCGCGCGTTCGCCCGCCGCCACGCCTTGCGCCACGCGGCGCCAGAACGCCACGGCGCGGTCGCGCGGCAGCGGGTGCATGAAGCTCACCGACGCCCCGCCTTCGACGCAGTCGATCAACACGCCGGCGAGCTCGTCGATCTGCGCGTCATCGAGCGCGTGCAGGCGGCGCAGGGACCAGGGGGGAGTGCTCATCGTCGCGAGGGGGCGTCGGACGCGATCACCACGGCATAGCGCGTGGGTTTTCGCGTGGGGTTGTGGAACATCGTCGGGCGATCGAGCTGCATGGCCAGGCAATCACCTTCACGCAATCGGTGGCGCTCCACGCCCAGCGTGATGTCGATCGCGCCTTCGAGCACCCACACCTGCTGGTGCACGCGCACGTCGCGCACGCCGGTTTCGAAAGCCACGCGTCCGCCGGGCGGGAAATGCACTTCGACGATCTGCATCGGCTGCGCCACGCCCGGCGGCGAGACGTTGCGCCGAAGGTAGCCCGAGGCCGGGTCCTGCCATTGCGGTTGATCGACACGCCGCGCTACCGGGCCGCTGAGCGCTTGGGGCGCGGCGGCCGGCGCATCGAACAGCGAGGCGAGCATCACGCCCAGACCTGCGGCAAGCTTCTCCAGCACCACCGCAGTGGGGCTGCTTTCACCGCGCTCGATGAGCGAGATCATCGAGCGGCTCACGCCGCTTTTGGTGGCCAGTGCGTCGAGCGAGAGCCCCTGCGCGGCGCGCAGTTCGCGTACGCGCTCGGCGATGCGCTGATTCACGTCGGTTGCCGTTGCCGTTGTCGTCGTGGCTTCCATTATGGTGGAATAAATATCCACCATATAGGATACGGGCGTCAAGTCTTTGTCGATCGGTCAGACATCGAGCCCACGCTTAACCGCAGAGATCGCAGAGAGCGTAGAGGTTTTGTTTTTGGACTCTGCGTGCTCCGCGCGCTCTGCGGTTAAACGTCGTCGTTCCTAGTACGCGAGCCGCCACTCGGCCAACAACCGCTGGATGTACCCCGTCCACTGATCGACGATGGGAGTGACGAAGGTCAACCAGGCCGCATCGCTCACCGCAGTCCGAGTGTTACAGCCGTCATCGTCGTCGTCATCATCGTCGTCGTCGTCATGTCTCCGGTTCCGCTCGCGATGCCGCCGCTCGAAGCGGTCGGTCGCCGTCGCCGAACGGCCGCACGAAGGCATCGCCGCCTGCGTCACCACGACGACCGCTTGAGAAGCGATTGAAATAGTCGCGCTCCGTATGCTCCTCGACGTGTTCGGGGCTACGGTGTAGTTCACATGGCTGCCGTCAGCGGCGCCCGTGATCCAGCTCGCGCTGAAGGTCGGCGTCCACGCGCAACCTGCCGAGGCGGTGACGGCAACAGCGCCGGAGATTCCTCCGAAGGGCGCGCTGATCGACGAGGGCGACAACGTGTACGCGCAGTCGATCGCCGCCTCGCTGTCAGCCAGGATCTCTGCCGGGCTCAACGCGCGCCGATACAGCCGGACCTCGTCCAGAGTGGCGGCAATGCCGTCGGAGTACGGACCGCCGAGCGTCATCGCATTCACGGAGGCGGGCACCGTGCCCGTCACGGCGCTGCTGCCAACTTCCGTCCCGTTGATGTACAGCCGCAGCGCCAGCCCGTCATAGGTATAGGCCACGTGCGACCACATATTCACGGGAATCGTCGTCGTCGAGTAGAACGCTCGATATCCGCCCGTCAGATTGCCGATCGCGTACAGGTAGCCCTGCGACGTCACCAACAGGGCGAGCGACGGGTGCGACCAGACCTTTCGAGCCCCGAGCGCCGGGAGATTCGTCGGGGCGATCCACGTCTCGAACGTAAAGCCCTCGCTCAACGCGAGTGTCTCGGTGACCGGCAGTTGCAGGACATCGTTCACGCCGTCAAAACTCAAGCCCGACCCGAACCGGCCTGCGCTCGTCCACGTCGGCCCGTTGACCAGCGTTGCCGGGTTCCCATTCCCGGATCGGTCAGCCGCCGTGATGCCGTTCGCCTCGCTGAACCCGAACGCGGCGCTCGGTGAGGATGGCGCGGCTGCCGCCCGGAACGTGCCTTGAAAATCGCCACTCAGGGCGGTGCCCAGTGTGTCGTACACCCCGCTGGCGCCTCCCGCCACTCGCAACGAATAGTCGGCCAGCGGCGTCAGCGCGCTGCTCGGCGTCAGCGTGGCCGACCGCGTCGCCGCGTCGTAGTTCACCGTCGCCGCGACCGTGGTGCCGCTGCTGTCGCGCAAAGCGATGGTGCTGGTTGTGATCGTGGCCTGGTTGACCGCGCGACTGAACGTGACCCTCATCGACGTGCGCGCAACCCCGAGCCCCCCCGGGCGCGGCGCCATCTCGCTGATCTGCAGCGGCAGCGTCGCATCGACGGGCGTCTGACTATCGAGCCATATTTCACTCGCCGTGAGGCCGCGGCGATACAGCCGGACTTCGTCCAGAGCCGCCGCAATGCCGTCGGCGTACGGACCGCCGAGCGTCATCGGATTCACGGTGGCGGCCACCGTCCCCGTCACGGCCGTGGTGCCCACGGCGGCCCCGTTGATGTAGAGACTCAGGGCCGAACCGTCGTAGGTGTATGCCACGTACGACCACGTGTTCACGGGAATCGTCGTAGAGGAGTAGAAGGCCCGATAGCCGCCCGTCAGATTGCCGATCGCGTACAAGTAGCCCTGCGACGTCACCAGCAGCGCGAGCGACGGGTGCGACCAGAGCTTTCGGCTTCCGGTCGCGAAGAGATTCGTTGGAGCGATCCACGCCTCGAAGGTGAAGCCCGTGCTGAGCGCTACGGTCTCGGTCGCCGGCAGTTGAATCGTGTCGTCCACGCCGTCGAACGTGAGACCTCTTCCGAACCGGCCAGCACTCGTCCATGTCGGGCCGTTCAGCAGAGTCGCCGTGTTCCCGTTCCCCGAGGTGTCAGCCGTCGTGAAACCTGTCGCTTCTCCAAAGCCGTACGCCGCCGCGACGCCGTCGGTCTGGGCCTGGGCCGTCGTGACGCTTGCCGATGTGATCAACAGAAGAAGAAACGCGACTCGCACCGAGACCGTGCGTGCAAGATTTGAAAACCTGAACAGCATGTAGGAATCCTGGGTGCCGTGATGGTTGACAGGGAAAATGAGAGTCGGGGGAGCCGTGTGACGATGAACGCCGCTTTCGCAGTCCAGATGCGGATGCTGCAAGACGCTCACGGGTGTTGCTTTCACGCTGCAGTGACGACGCGGAAGGTACGATGATCGAGCGACTCTCGCAGCCGGCGCGGGATCAGATTCGGCAGCAGCTTCGGAGGCACCGCGATCGAGAGGGTGTGCCGCACGTCGGGCCCGTGAACCTTGAAATCCCAGCGTCCATTCACGCATGACGGCTTGACGACCACCCGCCAGGCGCCCGGCAACGCCATCTCGTGAAATGAATCGAGGATCGCCTTCTGGATGTCGGCAACGATCGAGGGGTCATCGATAGCCTCGACGAGTATCTCGAACCGGCTAGTCATGGGGTCCTTTCACAGCGCAAGACGAGCGTGGGTGCCCGCTCTCTGCTGCAATCCGGTTGCCCAGATCACTCGTTCGCCGCGTCGCTGTAAAGCCTCTCACAGCAGTTGTTTAGGTCGATCCTGATAGAGAGGCTGCATCGCCAAGTTGACTTTTGTCACCCTGGCGATGGACTTTTCCGATTAATACAGACTTTACAGGTCATATTAAACAACCATATTAGGACATAGTGTTCTATAACATGACAGTAAAGTCATTATGATCCACGGCAAAGATACTCCGTGCCCGGTGCGTCAGGTGCGATGGCGGCGCGGGCGCCGCGTGTCGTGTCGTGGGTCGGGAGGTGCCGGCTCTCCGCGATTGAGCTGCGCTTCGATCCGGCGATGCGGCAGAGACATCAGCGCGACGAAGACGTCGATCGCCTCGGCTGCGAACACCACGGTTGATGAACCGCTGGCATGGCGCAGATGATCGAGCGCGTGGGCTTCACACGATCGGGGCGAGGTCAGACCTGGCAGTGGTCCGTAGAGATGTGAGTACAATTCCTCCGTAATCGTGGCGGCGTCCGGCCCCGGAAAATCGCGAGCGGCTGCGCCGCCTGACTGCGTGCACGCAACGCTAGAATGTAGCGAGCGCGGTGAACGGCGACGCAGTTCCGCCGGGGATTCGCAGAACCGACCAGGAGATCATGAATTCCCACCGCTTCAGCTTCTTCGCCTGCTCGGCAAGATCTTCATAGTATCCGTTGTCCACAAGCGGCGTGCCCATGATCGGAATCAGAATGTCATGGATCGGCCGCGGCCATCCCTCCACACCAGACGGCTGCACGTCGGGAACAGAATCACCACCAAGCACAGCGATGTCGCGTTGGTGTATCCAGGGAAGTACTGATGCGTGCAGGCCGGCCGTCAATTGGGCGGCGTTCCATGGACCCGTCTTCGCGCGCCGTGCATAGCGACCGGTTCGGATGAACACTGCATCGCCGCTGCCAATCTTCAGGTTGGCGTACTTCTCCCATGCCTCGAGGTCGGAAACGTAGACCGGCGTGGTCTGCTCGAGCCACTCGACTCCTTTGAGCAGCGGCAGATCGACCAAGATCCCGCGGGTCACGTAGCCGGGTCCCATGCGATCGATCGCATTGGCTTTGCAGCCCTCCAGATCGAGATTCTGAGGGTGTCCGTTATAGACAATCGCTGGAGCGCCAGGACCGTTGCTCTGCACGGCGTAGTGGCACAGAGCATCCATGTGGCCACTCGTTCCGTCGTGGGTGCCGAACGAAACATTGTCCATCGCGCCGCGCGGCATATTGGTCTTCGGATCGATGATGCTCATGTAGTGTTTGGTTTCGCCAAAGGACCAGCTGTCGATCTCTTTTTTCAGGTCCGGAAACTTATGCAGGGACACTGAAATGCCTTCTCTCACGAGTTTGGTTGCGGCCTTCGTCTTCTCCGGCGTGATCAGGTTGAGCGTGCCTCTTTCGTCGTCCTTGCCCCATCGCCCCCAATTCGAGAGCGCCTGCTCCCATTTCTTCATCTGCTCGCCGGTCACCTTGTGTTCAGGGCTCTGCGTGGACGGATGCGGAGCCGGCCGCGCGGGCGGCGTGGGCCCTCCAGACGCCTGGCCTCCGGGTCCCTGCGCGGCCGCGCCCGGACCGGTCGACCACGACGCACCAGCGGTGAGCACGGCAACGAGCAGCGCGACGCTGTAGACAGAACCTTTTCTCACGGCTCCCTCCCTTGACTAGAAGTCGATCTGGCCGCCGATCTTGAACAGACGTCCCTGAACGACCGCGGTCGGCCGCAGGAACTGGCTGTTCGCGGCGGTCGAGAACGTGGTGTTGAACGTCGACGCGAAGTCGCTGTTGAAGACGTTGTACAGGTTCAGGTCGCCGCGGAACCGCCACGACCCGACCTTGATCCGCTTCGACAGACGAAGGTCGAGCTCGTTCAGATAGCCTCCCCACACCGTGCCCGGTGCGATCAGCTGTACGCTTTTGGTCGCCGTGCATGCGCCGGTTGCCGGGCACGCCGCCAGGTTGCGGCCGAGCGCTGAGGCGATGAGCGAGTTCGGTGCGTTCCATGTGGCCACGATGTTCGGACCGGTGCTCAACTGGTACGTGCCGCTGACGATGATGTCGTACGGCAGCGCGTAGGACCCCAGGGCTTTCACGTCGGGACGGAACGGAAAGACCTGATGGCAGAACACCGCTTCAGGGCTTCCCACCTGACTCGTCGTGGTGCCGGACAGAATCGGCGCGTTGCACGTATCGTACACGCGGCGCTGCTCGTTGATGCCGCCCTGGACGAACCCGCCGTTACCGAACCGCGCGTTCAGATTCACATCGAATCCCATATAGTGGTCGCTGATGCCGCCGAAGTTGCTCGCAAAGGTGATGTTGTTCTGCACGAGGCCGAGCGAGGTCGGCTTGATGTCGTACAGGCCGCACACCTGGTAGCCGCCGCCGTTGGGCAGCTGCGGGCTGTTCGGCGCGCTGATGCAAAACGGGCTGCTGTAGCTGTCCGGGGTGACCAGCGTGTTCTGCGTCGAGAGCTGGTTGCCGAGCCACCTGAAATAGTAGCCGCCGGTCACCGCCACCCTGGCAGCCAGCTGGCGCTGAACGCTTGCCTGATACTCCCAGGAGTACCCACGCTTCCCGTAGCCGTCGAGCGTCGACGGATCCTGCGTGTTGGTCGTGGGAATCACCTTCCCGAAGTTCCGATTCGTGCTTGGTCCCAGCTCGTTCAGCTGCACGGATCCATCCGGGTTGATGATCGTGAAATCGCCGTTGAAGTCGGTCCACGTGCGCGTGTCGGTGACGCCGATCGTCTTCTGCGGATCGTTGGCGTTCGCCGTGTTCGCATTGTCGGACGCTACATACCGCGCGATGTTGGTCTTGACGGCGGTCTTGCCGTCGCCGAACAGGTCGAAGGCGATGCCGACGCGTGGCGACAGATTCTTCCAGTGCACGACGTCATGACCCGTGAACGATTCCGCGGGATTCCACCGGCTCGCCGGCAGCGTCGAGTCGAGCGTCTTTTCCGTGAGCGAGTCATACCGCAACCCGCCTGTCAGCGTCGCTCGCCTGAATGTCCATCGGTCCTGCACGTAGATCCCAAGATCGGGAAAGTACCCGTCCCACGGGTTGAAAGGAATTCGCAGCACCGCCGACTGTGGAACGCCGTTGTTGAAGTTGAGCGTCGCGTCGCCGATATAGTCGATCGGCAGGTTCGTCTCGCCATGACCGATGTAGGTGCCGATCTTGAACGCGTGCGATCCGGTCACATAGGTGGATGATGCCTTGTAGTCTTCCATGTGCCCGTGGTGCTCGCTGTGCCCCGGACAGTAATTGTTGTAGCAGAGGCCCGACGAGATGTCGTTGTATGCCACGAGGCCGGCGTTCTCGGGCCGGTACAGCTCTTCATAGAGCGTGTGGCCAACGGCGAACCCCGCCTCGAAGAGCAGCTTGTTGGTCTGCGTCCGCTGCCACCGGAGCGTCGACGCGTGGGCATACGGTGTCTTCTGCAGCGCGAGCGCGTCGGGGACGATGCCGGTCACGAGGCTGAAGTGATTCCGCTCCTTGAACTGCGCCGTGTACCATCCAGACACTTTGTCCTTGGAGGAGGCCTGCCATGTGAGCCGGCCGGATCCGTTCGGGATCTTCCCATCGTCGCGGCCCGGGTTGTTGGTGTCCGGCGTGTAGACCCATGGGCGCGGATCCTTGTCGTAGTAGCTGTTGACGATGCTGAGGTCCAGCGCTTGATAGCGGAACGCGGTGTAGAACCAGAGCTTGTCCCTGGCGATCGGGCCGCCGAAGCCCGGGTTGAAATCGGAGATGTGATACACCTTCGAGACGTTGGTGAGGCCGGTCGCCTCGAGCCTCGGTGTCAGGTTGCTCGCCGACCATGGCGCGTACGTGAAGTCCGAGAAGACAACCCCGTGAAAGCTGTTCCCGCCGTCTTTCGGGATCATGTTGACGGCGATGCCGTTAATCGGCACCTCGATCGAGTCGGCGCCGGTGGTGTAACTCAACTCCTGCGCGCCCGAGTCGTTCACGTAGAAGCTCGTCGACCCGCCCGTGCCCGTACCCTGCACGTTGCTGAGCCAGTACCCGTCCCACAACTGCATCGACTGGGTCGAGCCGTGGAAATTGGGGCTCGGCTGCTGAAGCATGGTGTTTCCGCCGACGTCCCGTCCGCCCGAGGTCGCACCGCCCGAGCTCGTGACGCCGGGAATCAGCACGGCGGCTGCCTGGATGTTGTGGCCGGTGGGCAACGCGTCGATCACGTCGCGCGTGAGCACGCGTTGCGTCGATACGGATTGCACGTCGACGAGCGGTGAGGCACCCGACACGGTGATGGTCTCTTCCACCGCGCCGACCTTCAGCTCGGCATTGACGTTCGCGGTGAAGTCGGTCGTCAGCTCGATGCCTTGACGGACGATTGTGGCGAATCCCGGCAACGTGAACGTGACGGTGTAGGTGCCCGTTCGGAGATCGACGATCTTGTACTGGCCCGATCCATCGCTCACGACCGCACGGACCTTTTCGATCAGCGCCGGGCTCGCGGCTTCGACCGTGACTCCAGGCATCACGGCGCCGGTCGCATCTTTGACCGTGCCGGCGATGGTTTGCGCCCGTGCCGCGGGCGCTGTCGCGAGCAACAAGACGAAGACAACAAGGATCCGGCAGGCAGTACACCTCATTCTGATCCTCCATGGCACGCCGAAGAGACGATGAGCGGCTGCCTTGTCGATGTCCGCGTCGACAGGTCCTGTCCGGAGCAGGGCCCGATGCTAACACACGACCTGAACCCCGGAGGGCGGCCTCTCACGGAGTCTCGACGCTCGGCTGACCAGTCTTCGCCAAGGGCTTCGGCGGTCCGCCGCAGCTTCGGCGAAGGCGGAAAGCCTCGCGCTCCCGCCAGGCTGCAGACGCGACCTTCGTGCGCGTGTCGACCGGGCGATCGGTCTGACGCCCCGGCCGCGCGGGCGATGTGCCGTGAGCGTCAGCGGCGGGCCGGGCGTCCCTGCTGGAGCCCGGCTGCCATGGCGAGGTTGGCTTTGGCCTCAGCGTAGTCGGGACGGATCTCGAGGGCGCGCCGGAATTCACCCGCCGCTTCCTCGACCAACCCGCGCGACGCGAGCGCAGCGCCAAGGTTGTTGTGCCCCTCGGCGGTCGGAGTCAATGCCAGTGCCTGGCGCAGGTAGCGGATCGCCTCCTCGGTGTGCCCCCGATCCTGCAGCGCGCCGGCCAGATTGAACAGGAGCTGAGCGTTGCGCGGCGCCAGGCGCGCCGCTTCGCGGTAGTGCGCGATTGCGTCGCCGACGCGACCCAGCCGCAGCAGCGCCTGAGCAAGATTGTTGCGCGCTTCGGCGTCGCGCGGTGCGAGCCGCACGGCCTGCTCCAGGTGCGACGCGCTCTCCGGAATCCGCCCCGCCTCGAGATAACGGGCGCCCAGAAGATTGTGCCAGCGCGCATCACTCGGATTGCGGGAGACACCCTGCTCCGCAACGATGAGATCCTTGCGCAGCTCGTTGGCGACGAACGCGCGCGCCAGCGCCGACTGAGCGGCGGCCGTCCGCGGCAGAAAACGGAGCCAGAGGTCACCCATCTCGTCTGAAGATTGTGGTCCGTAGACGACGCGCTCCGGCGGCCGATGCGGATTCCGAGAGTTCGCCGCCGAGTTGTCGTATGTGTAGCGCATGGTCAACGACGTGCCGCGCGGGAGGAAGACCGGGGTCTCGTAGCGGTACTGGTCCTGCCAGTTGAAGTTCCAGTCTTTGATCCAGAGCAGCCAGACAACTTTTCCGTCGGGCAACGTTGCAAACGCCTTCATGTCCTTCGCGAGATAGTGGGCGTGCGGATAGATGCTGAGCAGATCGACGTCGACCGGCAGCACGAACACGTCCTCGGCCGTGTAGTCGACTGTACCCGCGGGAATGTCGATCGTCTTGGATCCCAGCTTGAAATCGATCGGCTGCCTCGCGGGCGGCGTGTTCGTGAAAAAGAAGCCGACGCTCGGCCTGACCTGTTCCGGAGCCGACAGGTGGCCGGGCATCATGTGGAGCTGGATGATCAGATCGCTGCCTCCGTCCAGCCGCCACGCCATGTCCGAGGGATCCATCATCGGCATCATCCCGGGCGTCCATCCAAGCGCGTGATTTTCGGGGCTGTGGGCGCCCTCGGAGAACATGCCTTCATAACCGGGTTCGGGGTCCGCTTCATCGAGTAGCCGCGACGCGCGAGTGCGGTCGATCCCTATCGTCGCGTGATGCACGACGTGGCCATTGCCCGGCCGTACCTCCATACCCCGGACGTACCGCGGCGTCGACAGCGGGATCGGAATCACGAAATTGCGAAACACGTCGCTGTGACCTGGACGCAGCGTGTACGGCTCGGGCAGTGCGACGACGAGATCGGGCTGACCCAGCTGCCACCCTTCGACAAACGTCGGCGGCGAACGCCGTTCGGCCGGGTCTCCCTCGGGTGCTCCGCGCGCCACCCAGCGATCAATGAGGTCAATCTGATCCTGGCCCAGGCGTCGATCGTTGGCGAACGTGCCGTATCCGCGCTCCGGCAGCCAGGGTGGCATCACGTGGTTTCGCGTCGCCTTGACGATTTGCGCCGCGTGACTCCGCACTTGCTGATACTCGAGGAGGCTGAAGGGCGCCAGCTGACCCGGGCGATGGCAGGCGCCGCAACGCTCCCACAGCAGCGGGGCGATGTCTGTGTTGTAGGTCGGTCCCGCCGACCGGCCGACACCAGAAGGCGCGCGACAGGCTGCGAGCGCGACCGAGCTCGAGAACATCGCTGCGAGCGCGGCGGTCCGCATCGCGCGAATCTTATCATCGTCTTTTTTTTGACGACCACGACCTCGACGTGCTCGCCGGTGGGCGCGAAACATGACGCCGAACGACGACACTGCGGGTTAGTGGTCGGGCGGCATCAACAGAGGCAACGTCACATCAGGTGAGCGGCTATCTGCCTGGAGTCAGCTCGTTTCTCAGGACCTTTCCGCCCTTCATCACGAATCGGACCCGCTGCAGTTCGGTGATGTCGGCCAGCGGGTCACCGGACACGGCAACCAGATCCGCGTATTTACCCTTGTCGATCGAGCCGATCTGGTCCTGCCACCCCAGCACTTCCGCGTTCGTCGTCGTTCCAGCCTGGATGGCTCGTGCTGGACTCAAGCCGGCGCGCTTGACCAGCCACTCGAATTCGAGGGCCTGGGTCCCATGAGGGAACGTCGATCCATCGACGCCGCTGCCCATCATGACCTTGATGCCGTTCGTGGCGGCTGCCATCCGAGCAGCCTTCTCGAAGATGGGGATCATCCGGTACTTGCCACCGGTGCTCTTGGTATCGTTATCGTCCATGTACGGCTCGGTGTAGCGGACAAGGGTCGGATCGTAATACAGCTTCTTTGCGGCCATCATGTCGATCTGTTCCTGGTTCAAGCCGAATCCGTGCTCGATGGTGTCGCACCCAGCGATGATGGCGTTTTTCTGCCCCTCGCCTCCGTAGACGTGGCAGCCGGCCTTGTGGCCGAGGCGATGCGTTTCGTCAATCAACGCCTGCAAGACTGGCATCGGGTACGTCACGACGTATTGCGCCTCGCCCGCGGGGGTGAAGGAGTAATTCCCAGCGGGGTACAGTTTGATCCAATCCGCGCCGCGACCAATCTGCTCGCGGACGGCGGCACGCGCATCCTCAACTGAGCGAACGACCGTGCTCGCTAATGGGTTCGCCGGAGCCGTTGCCGGAGTTGCGCTCCAGACGATTCCCAGCGCTGACACCTGATATCTGGGGCCGTCGATGCGGCCCTGGTTGATGGCGTCGCGGATCTCGACGTCGCCGTAGCCATTGCCGTGAGAGCTCATATCGCGCGCCGCCGTGAAGCCCGCCCGCAGGTCTGCCTGCGCGTTCTGGACGGCGATGAGCATCGCGCCCTCCGTCGTCGTTTTCGGTCCGCGGGTGTTGAACATATGCGTATGCGCGTCGATCAAGCCAGGGAGGACGGTCGCCTGACCGAGGTCGATGATTTGAGCTCCCGCCGGAATCCTGACTCGAGCGTCCGGTCCGACCTCAGTGATTCGATCGCCGTGCAGAAGCACCACGTGCCTCGTCAACATCTGGCCGGTCTTGCTGTCGAACAAGCGGCCGGCACGCACCGCGATCGTTCGAGCAGGCTCGGAGCATTGGTGGACACCGCCGTCAGTCCCCACGCAGGGGGTTGCGCCCGCCCCTCGCCAGGGAGCCGGCGGAGTCGCGGGACCCTGCCCCGAAAGCGTAATCGCTGCGATGAATATTCCGAGTCCCGTCGTCGTCGCCGATTTGCATCGCATCGCGCGGCCCTCCAGCAATTGGGTCGAGGTTGACTGGCGCAAGGTATGTGCTGCGGCGGACGGTTGTCAACGGGCACGGTATCGCCCCGCCACTTCGCGACGAGGCAGGGCATCAGCGTGCCCAAGGTCGCCGCCCTCGCTACTCCGTGCGCAGCGCTTCGAGCGGGCTGAGGCGGGCGGCGCGGCGCGCAGGTAGCCAGCACGCAAGGAGCGCGACAGCCAGCAGGAGAAGAGTTGTTGCCGCGAAGACGGCCGGATCACGCGGGCTCACCGCGTAGAGCAACGACTCGATGACTCGGCCGCCGACAAACGCGATGGCGAGGCCAACGATGACGCCGGCGAGCGCGACGAACCCACCCTGGCGCACGATCATCCCTTTGACATCGGACGCCAACGGCAGTAGACGGCCTACCATGCCGTGGTAGAGCCTCTACTGTCACCCCCTTGGACGGGGCCGCCCGGGCTCTGGTTTACTCGGCCTCTCGACGTTCTTGTGTTACGAGGCTTCCTGGCGGGCTGATTTTGGAGTCGGTCGCCGGAGAGAGGGGCGCGCAATGGCGGGAAGTTCGCCGGCGCGGTTACTGGGCGTCGGGGATCGCTTCCTCCGATGCGCTCTTGAAACGAGCCGCGACCTTGAGGAACGCGTCGACGACGGCCGGGTCGAAATGGGTGCCTTTGCCGCCGACGATGAACTCGACGGTGTCATCGTGCGACAGGTTCTTTTGATACAGCGTCCGGGCACGAACGGCATCGTACACGTCAACCAGCGCCATCACCCTGCCCGCGACCGGAATCGCCGTGCCGAGCAGCCCCTGCGGGTATCCGGCTCCGTCCCAACGCTCGTGATGCGTATACACGATGTCCTTCGCCATCTCGAGCGTCGCATCGTCGCGCACGCCCACCCGCGCCTCGGCCTTGAGGATGACGTCCCGGCCGAGCGCAGGATGCCTCCGCATTTCGGCGAGCTCCGCCGGGGTAAGCATCCCAGGCTTGTTGAGGACGTGATCGGGCACTCCCACCTTCCCGATGTCGTGCAGCGGCGCCAGGCTCGAGAGCAGATCGATCCGCTCGCGCGTGAGATAGGCGCGGAACTCAGGCTGCGTGGCGAGTTGCTCTGCGAGCAGGCGGGCGTATTGTTGGGTCCGGCGCGAATGACGGCCGGTCTCGGCGTCCCTGACTTCGGTCAGGGACAGGAGCGCCTGCACCATCAGACGCTGTGCCGCGGTCTTTTCGCGGCTGGCGCTGTCCGCTCGTCCACGCTCGAGCGTGAACTTCGCGAGCGTCATGACGGGGAGCGCGACCAGAACGCCTATCGTCGGCGACAGCGGCGATATGAACACGCCGCGGCTCGAAAGCAGCCACACGGCTCCCCACCAGAGCGCCGCGACGCTCGCCGCCGCGCCTATCAGTCCCCATGCGATGCCGATTCCCGCGACCAGCCCCGCAATCGCGATGCCCAGAACGAGCACGACCAGGCTGTCCAGCGTGGTTCCGAGCGCGGATCGACGGATGAAGTCCTGCTCCAGGAGGTTATCGGCGACCGTGGCCTGTACTTCCACACCCGCGAACAGCGTATCGAGCGGCGTTGCAACCACCTCGCGCGTGCCGAGCGCGGTTGTGCCGACGAACACGATCTTGCCGTGCAACGCCCCGGCGGGGACCCGCTCTGTCAGAACATCCGCCGCCGAGAAGTACGGGAAGGTTCGCTTCTTGCCTCGATAGCGCAGCAACAGATTGCCTTTCCCGTCGACCGGCACCGTCCGGTTGTCGATCGTCAGCACGGAGGCATTCACGTTGGCGATCCGAAGCGCCATGTCGCGCGCGCCTGTTGCGGCCGAGACGGCCGCGAGCGCGAGCCCGGGATACATGCGGCCGCCGAGCTCGGCGAGCAGCGGCACGCGTCTGAGGATGCCGTCGGAGTCGGGAGCCGCGTTCAGAAAACCTGAAGTGCCGGCGGCTTCGGCCAGTATCGGCAGGTTGCACACGGCACCCGTCGCGTGAAAGAGGGGCTCGTGTTTGGCCTCATCGGGAGGCCGAACGATCGCGAGGCCGATCGGATGCAGCACGCACGCACTTTGCGCGTGCGATGCGGCATCGAAGGTGAGCCCGTAGCCCAGGATGACGCGACCCTCGCGAAGCGCTCCAGCCAGCGCTGCGTCCGGCGTGGTCGCCATGTCTGCGGTCGAGCGCTTTTCGGCGTCTCCAGGCCGACCAAAGCGATC
>Ga0137409_10004424_pt1 | contig 14766 bp, 12 predicted proteins | sample CZODoug1_16funga_FD_122059 | JGI IMG/M metagenome (GOLD analysis project Ga0137409, IMG submission 122059) | Vadose zone soil fungal communities from Angelo Coast Range Reserve, California, USA - CZODoug1_16fungal (Hybrid Assembly) | ecosystem: Environmental > Terrestrial > Soil > Vadose zone... | reverse complement strand
AAGAGAGCGGTCTTGGGATTGAGCAAGTTGACAAGCACGCCTTGTCCGAAAACACGGGAAAGACTGTGAGCGGAGGCAGAGGACGTGAGTTGAGCATCGTCGCGGCTCAGCAGAGTGCGCAGTCCGAGGAAGATCAGATATAGGGCGCCGGCGAATTGCACGATGTGGAAGGCGCGCGCTGAAGAGACGAGGATTGCGGAGAGACCGAGCGCGGCGGCAGTTGCGTGAACCAGCGTGCCGACGGCGATACCGGAAGCCGACACGACACCCGCTTTGCGGCCCTGGCCGATGGTTCGGCTAAGAATATAGAAAACGGCCGGTCCAGGAATAACAAGAAGAATCAAAGCGCCTGCGAGGAAAAGCGGAAAGGAGGAAGGAATATGAATCATTGCGAGAATTCTCCCGTCCGTTTGATGCGGGGCAATGTTGGAGATGCACAACGAATGGATCAGGCGGAGAGCTGCGCCGCAACTCCGGCTTGATCCCAATTCTGCCATGCTTCGACGAAGCGGCCGTCCTTGATGCGAACAATGGAAATGCCGGTGGCCGTTAGATTCTTTCCGGAGGTTTTGTCGCGGCAGTCCACGGTCCAGCGGAGAGAGACAAGATCACCTTCACTTAGCGAGACGCCAGAAGTGACGCGAATATCCGAGAATTGCTCGCGAAGACTGTCGTGGAAACGTTCAAATTCCTGCGGTCCGCGAATCTGGAGCCCGCCCTCATGGAGTACACAATCGGGTGCGAAGAGTTCGGCGATGACGCCGGTGTTGCCCTGATTCCAGACTTCTTCGAACCAACGATGGACGAGATGCTTGTTCTGCTCGCTGGCAGAAAGCGGTTGTGCGTGAGTTGACATAGGGATTGCCTCGAGCGGAAAGGGTAGCGCGAGTATACAGCCGGGGAGGTTAGAGGGCTAGTGGCAGCCGCAACCGCCGCCGCAGCAGCTTCCACCGCCTCCCGAGGAGGGCGTGAAGGATTTTGGAGAGCCACCGGCGATGGAGGAACTAAAGACGGAAAGCTGGAGTGTGGCTTTCTTGCCGGAGCATTTGGGACAGGAGATTTCCTGCTGCTTGTTCAAGACCAGCTTTTCGAACTGGGTTTTGCAATCGTCGCAAATGTATTCGTAGATGGGCACCTGATCCGCTCCGGATATAGTTTAGCTAAGAATTGGCACCGCGCGAAGTACTTGAAAGAACATGCTGAGGAGCCTTGGACTAGCCAGGTTAGGACAATTCAGCGAGATGTTCGAGAGCAATCAAGGCTGTTTTGCCGTAATGCTCGCCTTCAAGGATTCGAACCTGGCAACGCGACTCTGACGGAAGAAGTTCCAGAATTCGCACTTGTGTCCCACAGGACACCATGAGGAGTCTCTGAGAAGCGATCAAAAGAGATAGCCCCACGTCGTCATTCGCTGCGTCAAGTTTTTCTCTTTCTGCGGCGGTATCTTCGTCGATGGAGAGCAACGCGAAAGAAACTTTCCCATCCCCCGAAATTGCGGCGAGCCGGCCAACGCAAGAAGAAGGCGCTTGAGTTTCCGATGCCACAGGCAATGCTGCGTGATCCAGATTCCCGATAAACCTATAGCCACGCTTGGGGAGTGTTTCCACGAACCGCGGCTTTTTCTTGTCGTCGCCGAGTGCCTGTCGCAGCTTCCTAATGGCGGTATTGAGGCTGTGGTCGAAGTCGACAAACGTGTCTTCCGACCAGAGCCGTTTCTCAAACTCTTCACGGGTGATGACTTCTCCGGGACGCTCAAGAAGCAGGACAAGGGCGCGAAAAGGCAGGATTTGGAGTTTGATTTTGCGGCCTGCCTTGCAGAGCTCGCCCGCGCGCAAATCAACCTCGAAGGCATCAAAGCGAATTACGGCGGACGCGCGGCCCGGAGAGACCATAGATTCCTCTATCTGCGACGACTATACCACTGCCTCGGAAGGCCGCGAATGTGGGCTCCTCTTTGGGTAAGCACCTTGTTTTTGCGCTTTTAGCGGTTCACGCAAAAGAGCTATGCAGTTCACCCGCAGTGCATTGTGCGTCCGAAGGGAATGCGCGAAAGTGCGCAACATGTTCATGGTGCCAAGTCGCCTCTCCGAGCCAAATCAAGTTTTGACCGGCCTCGACGGCGCCAATAAGAGAAAAAAGGAGAAATTCCATGAAAAAGCGAATTTTAGTATTAGCAAGTTTGTTGGTGCTTTGCAGTTTCGCCGCAACTCAAGCTGCGCGAGCGCAGGAGCCCCTTTCGGTCAACATTCCATTTGCATTTGCGGCTGGCGAGACAACCCTTCCCGCCGGTGAGTATCGCGTCCAGAAAATGGATGGAAACGGTGCGGTGCTGTTGATTCGCTGCACAGAGCCAAAAGCGTCAATCATGGTTGTGACGAATTCTACGGGAGGCGGGAAGCAGCAAGAACAATCGAAGCTGGTCTTCCACCGGTATGGCAACCACTATTTCCTTTCGCAGGTGTGGAACGCCGGATACCGCAGCGGGAGAGAACTTCGGATAGGCCAACGAGAAAAGGAAATCGTGCTGTCTGCCAAGCTGGAAAAGCATGATCAGGTCATCCTGATAGCTAGCGCTTCCCCAATCAAACAATAACAAACGCACGGCGCCGAAGCAGTGAACGCACGGGAATCCGGATGTCACAGTCCGGATTCCCGTCTTGCTTTGATCCGATTCAAGAGCTCACACTTTCGTGTTGCCTGTGCCGTCACACCATGAGTTCGATCGCCTTCCACGCACAACCGCTGGATTTACCACCAGTGCCTTTGCTGGATGTGGGCTTCGCGATCACATACTCACTCGCCCGGCACCGTAGGCCTCAAATCCAGTTCTTGTCCATCGGCTCGCGTGTTTGCTCCATGCTTCTTTCAGACCTCGCGGCTCGGCCTTTGCGCTTCGCTATCACTTCTCCTCCATTAAGCTGTGAAGAGGACTTGCACCTCCAAGCTGCTCGGCACACGTGAAAAAGGGCCGCTTCGGAAAGCGGCCCCTACAACTACGAATAGGAAATGCCGAATGGCGATGAGAACTTAGTCGCCAGCGACTGGTTCGGCCGTTTGTTCAGTGGCCGGAGCAATGCTGACCGGCTTGTTGGCGTTCGTGAAATTCGCCGGGACGGCTTTGGCGATGTCCGAGACGCTGCCAATCTGGACGACGGTCGGCTGCGGCTTTTTGAGAACGAGTTCTTCGTAGATGGCGCGGACCTTGGCGGCTTCCTCCCATGCCTTCTTGCGGCGTATGCGGTCTTCTTCGGCCGCGGTCAGAGGAATGTCGTGCTCGAGGTGGCGAACGCGGGCTGCGTCTTGCGAGTCAATCTTGAGCGAGTGTTCGTAGCTCTGGAGATTGACACTCTTGCCCTTGGCATAGATCTCGTGCTTGCCGTGGGTCTTGTACCATTCGGCGACGGTCGCGTTCTTGTGCATGTTTTCAATGATCTGGCGCCAGCCAACGCCCGTGTTATAGGCGCAGAAGCTGATTTCGCCCTGCTGGGTGGCGTACGGAATGATGCACATTTCGGTGCGGCGGAAATCGTAGTTGAACAGATCCTGGAACCACATGCCCGCGATGAAGAGGAAATTCCACGGGTCGGTCTGGCGGCGCTTCATGGCGTCGTTGAAGTCACGCTCCGGTGAAGTCCGGCCGTACTTGGTGTCCGACTTCTTCGTGAGCGCCCAGGTCTTATCGAACTTCTTGAAGAGATCCCAGAGCTTCAGACCTACCGGCCCTTGGAACGGGTGATAGTTCTTCAAGAGGGCCATGCCCATCATGAAGTTGGAGAAATTCTTGCCGCGCGCTGCGTCGGTGATGGCGGTGACGTCTTTCGTCAATTGCTGCGCATCGAGGAAGCGTGGAACGGGAGCCCATTCCTTGGTTTCCTTGTTAATCATGATGGCGGTGCCAACGCCGCAGTTCGGGTGGCAACCGCAGGAGAGGGAACCCCACTGGGATTCGTTGCCTTTAACCATGTCCGCAAAGCCCGCGAACGTGGAGATGAAAGAGATGGGGAACCAGTCGCGCGTCGGCTCCACTTTGCCGACCTGGTTGCTGACGTCCTGCGCCAGGTGCGAAAGCGTGTAGCGCTGGCGGAGGCGGCGTTCCGGAGTAATGTCCTCATCGCGACCGGTGAAAGAAACCGGCTGGAAGCTCACGAAGGCGATTTTCTTGGGATTTTCCATCGCGAACTTCACGACGGTGCCGACCTGATCGTTGTTCACATTGTTGACGATCGTGACGACGAGCACGATTTCGATGCCGGCTTCGTGCATGTTTTCGATGGCGCGAAGCTTGACGTCAAACAGGTTGCCGATTTGGCGGTGGCTGTTGGCGTCATTGCCGATGCCATCGAATTGCAGATAGGCGTAACGCATGCCCGCTTCGAATGCCTTGCGGGAAAATTCCTTACTCTTGGCGAACTCGATGCCGTTTGTGGCGGCCTGGACCGAGTTGTAGCCGATTTTGCGGGCGTAGGAGACCGCATCGAGGAAGAGTGGGCTCATGGTGGGCTCGCCACCGGAGAACTGCACGGACATCTGGCGGCGCGGCTTAATCTTCAGCGCGTTGTCGAGAATTTCTTTTACTTCTTCCCAGCCGAGTTCGTGAACGTAGCCAACCTGGTTGGCGTCCATGAAGCAAGGATCGCACATCATGTTGCAGCGGTTGGTGAGGTCCACGGTGAGAACGGAGCCGCGGCCGTAGCGAACGGTCGAAGAGCCATGCTTGTGAAGGTCTTCATCGTTATGCGCAGGAATATCGCGGCCGGGGAATTGCGATTCGATCCACTTGAGGAAATTGGCGTCAATGGCCATGAGGTCTTCGTAGTGGCCGTGAATCGGGCAATCCTTGACCATCCAGACCTGGCCATCGCGCTCGATGATCTGCGCCTTGATTTCGCCGATTTTTTCGTGCATCAGGTCGCGCCAGTCTTTTTTGCCAGCGATGATTTCGTTGCGGGCTTCCTTGACGCAGCCCGGGCAGAGCGAATCGGTTTGCCGCGGGAAGCCAAGCGTGGGCTTGGTCTTTTCCCAGGACTTCAGCAGCGGCTTGTCCGACCACTGTGGAGTGACGGACGGATTCGGATTGCGCTTGTTGAAATATTGAACGGTGTTAAAAGTGATCGCGGCGGTTTTGCAAACGACCCAATCGAAACTGCGTGCGATCTGTGTGCCAATCGTGTTCGGCATAAACCTCTAGCCCTCACTTTCAAAAGTGACGAGAAAAATTTACTGAGTTAAATGGCCCACTTGCCCAAATTGGGATTGGCCGAAGGCCCCCAAACTAAGTCCCCCGGGGCCATTTCCAACGTACCACGCCCAAGTAGTACGTGCGTAAGTCTTTCGGCACCTATAGTTTGCCAGTAAGGCACCATGTAAGCCAGAGGGTTGCGGCGAATGGGGAAAATGAGGGGTTGAATGGGGTAAATGGGGGTTATTTGGACTTTGTGAACGGAGGGACAGGGAGTTATTCATCGGGCTCAGAGAGCGTTAATTTTGGCTGTGCATGGGCGACCGTGAAATTTTCGCTCGGAACGGGACGCATTCTAGGACTGTGAATTGAGAATCGGCCGCAGGATGGCGATGACAAAGTGAGCGAAATGTTCGGCACCTTCATCGAGTTGCAGCCAACGCACGACGCAGTGATCGCTCAAGTATTTGCTAACACGTGCGTCGGAAATGCCGAGATGGTCCGCGAGCAGCGGCTTGATGGAAATTCCAGTGCGACGATTGCCGCCCCCACGCGCCGTGTTGGCGATGGCGATGCGGAGCGTATCGCAGGCTTCGACGTAATAGTAGGTCGTCATTTCGTCGTCGGTGAGCACGAAAACACCCGGGCCTGCGGGGGCGCGGTCGGCTTGATCGAGCTTTGAAGGCGGGCAGATGAGCAAACGGCGAAACTGCATTTCAAGAAGAGAGAGACGTGAAGAAAGGCCCGGATCGCCGAAACGGCCTTTGACTCCGGAGCCGGAGGATTCGACGGCGGATTCCACGGGAACACGTGGGATGGAGCGGCTGTCCACGACTCGCGGCGGAGCGATTTCGATTTCTGCGGCGGGAATCCTTGCAGGTACCTCGGACGCCGCGTGCTGCTTTGGAGTTTCGATTGTGACTTTTGTGCCTTTGCGACGATTGCGTCCACCGCGGCGGCCGCGGCGCCGGCCGCGCTTTTCGGAATCCGATGACGCGGCAGCAGTGTTTGCGAGCGCTGCGGAATCGGAACCGGTGGAGTTTGTTTGTTGGGCTTCGGAAGATGGTTCGGACTCGTCCGTTTGTTGCGCAGTTTCCGGTTGCTCAACGCGCGGAACTTCGGGGAGCGGGAGAATTTCGCCTTCTGCAGGAAGTGCACCGCCGAGACGCGCTACGGCTTCCTGCGCTTTCGTTTTCCAATCGCCGCGCCGAAAGCGCTGCCAGGAAAGCGCGTACCACTTCACGGCTTCTTCCGGCTGGCTGGCAGTTTCGAAATGACGCGCGAGTTCGAACGCAACCATGGCGTCGCGCGTTTTCTGAAAAAGATTGGAGAGCTGTCCTGCAGGATCTTTACTTCCGCGAGCGCGGCGGATGCGTGCGGTGATTTGCTTCCAGTCAGCCATAGACTTGCCGCATTGTAACAGTGTGGAGTACCAACCGACCAGCGGTACGCGGTCCGTACAGGTGTCGCAAGACAGTTCCAGTACTGTCCCGAGCCAGAACACCCAAGCCGGAACAAGGTCGGCGAGAAATCATTTGTATAAGTGAGTTTACCGATTGACGTTGCGGTGGTCAGTGAGTATGCTTTTTTCGGCCCAGAGGGAGGCCCGATGGCGCGCTTGCGTGCAGCTTTTTGTGCAGTTCTTTCTCTTCTGTTTTTTGTTTCCACTGCGATGGGCGCCTCTGCGCCACCTGTTGGCACGATTACTTCGGCACTTGGAGCCCATGTGGGGGCAGCGTCGGCAACTGTCGGCGCAACGGTGTTTGGCGGCGATAAGCTGAGCACACAACAAACCGGAACCCTGCAGATGCGCGCGGGTGCGGCGCGATTGATGCTTTCTGCATCGAGCATTGCGACGGTTGCGGCGGATTCCCCTTCGTAAGCAAGTATGCGTTCTCGTGGTGATAGCGCAGAAACCGCTCCGTTGAGGGGTATCGCTTCGTAAACGTCAAGTGGCCTGCGAGCCGGAAACCTGCTTCACGCCACGCGGCGATGAATTTGTCCGCCTGGTGCCAGCCGTAGAAGCTGACACAGAACGAGTCGCGTCGCAGCACACGGAAGATTTCAGCGAACGCGGGTTTCAGCCAAGAGGCATCGTCATCATTGGCTACTGTGCGGCCGTCACGGGAACGATAGTGCGCGAGATATGGCGGATCGGTCAGGACGAAATCGACGCTGCCGCTGTTTAGCTGACGCATGACATTGACGCAATCGCCTCGCAAAACCGAATTCACCTGCTGCTCGCTAATGATTTGTTTGCTCTGCTCCTTATTCATTTTAGTTCTCTCCTTCGTGTTGGGATTTGCTTCCTTCACCCAAACGAGGAAGCAGGACCGACACGAAGAGAACCAGTTGCGAAGGCGTGGTTGGTTAGGGCTGACGCGGGTGGCAACGCGAATGACAAGAGAAGTCTCTGCGACTGGCGTGAGCGGGTGCAAGCGGAGGACCGGCGCGGAGCGCGGCACTTTTTATGTGCCATTACCTGCCACGCCGAAGTACTCCAGAACAGAGCAAACAATCTAAGCTAGCCGCAGCCGGATACCGATTGAGGGAGCACCGAGAAGTACGGGGATGTGCCGTCTTGCATCTGCGTGCGTTGTTCCCCGTTGTTCCGCAATTATCTTGACAGGCACTCGCGTTTGGACTAATATGCCTTCTCACGTTGTTCCAAGTTGTTCCAAGGAGGCGTAAATGGCTGAAACCAAATATAAAGCCACGTTGAGTCAAGGGGGAGAGGGGCGCTCCGGTTGGTGCGTTATATTCCGCCATCCTATCTTGCTGGGATCAGATGGGAAGCCAGGAAGACGAATAAGAAGGGGTTTAGGAACAAGCGACAGGGAGGAAGCGCAGCGGCTCGTCGACCAGGCGAACGTTATTTTATCCGATCAGTCGTTTTGGACTCAGGCCGCCCGCGAGTTCGCAGAGAAGTCCTTCGATCACCAAATTGTTAAGGCTTTTTATGACGACCTAGTGCCGAAACCGAGGGATAGCTGGACCCTCCGAGAAAACGTGATCGAGTTGCCCGCAGAAGGGTTCGCTAAGGTTCAGTTCCTCGGTACCACGGGTGCCGGGAAGACGACGCTGCTAAGGCAATTCATTGGTACCGGGAGCCACGACGAGAGATTCCCTTCAACCTCGACGGCCAAAACGACAACTTGTGATATTGAAATCGTAATGGATGACAGAAATGAGTTCGAGGCGGTCGTTTCGTTTCTGCCCAAAGATGAGGTTCGGCAATATGTCGAGGAGTGTGTGTGTTCGGCCATCCTGAGCCAAATTGAGCAGCAACCGGAAGATGTCGTAATTCGTAGGTTTCTGGAACACTCGGATCAGCGGTTCCGGCTCAGCTACATCCTTGGAAGCTTGTCGTCACAAGAGGATCAGGATGATGACGATCTGCCCGAAGAACTCGGTCCGGTAAATCAAGGAGACCAAGATTCTGAAGAGGCGAACAACACATCGCGGGAAGAACGGAGAATGTTTGAGGGTAGGCTTCAAGAATACATTGCCCAAATAAAAGATCTGGCTAGTGCGTCGAGCGAACAATTGTCCCGCGACTTGAACATTACACTTCGAATGGCAAGTCCAGAAGAGAGAGACACCTTCGAAGAACTCTTAGAAGACCATTTGCGCGAACGAGATGATTTTCACTCATTGGTCGACGCGCTACTAGACGATATTGAGACCAGGTTTAACACCATTAAGGACGGCGAAGTCGAAAGGGACGGCGGCGAGTGGCCAAGCATATGGAAAACTCACTACTTGGCAAACGAACGAGGCGAATTCATTCGATCAATCAATCGCTTCTCCAGCAACCAGGCACTGCAATTTGGACGGTTATTGACCCCTTTGGTTGACGGCATCAGGGTGAGAGGGCCATTTCAACCGGCGTGGGCTGACGGCAAAATCCCCAAGCTCGTGCTGATGGACGGGGAAGGGCTCGGCCACGCGGCCACCTCGGCGACCAGTCTTTCAACCAACGTCACCAGGCGATATCAAATTGCGGATGCGATTCTGCTCGTAGACAGCGCGACCCAACCCATGCTGGCCGCGTCCACAGCCGCCCTGAAGAGTATCGCGTCAAGTGGTGAACTGTCCAAGCTGGTCATTGCATTCACTCATCTAGATCAGGTAAAGGGCGACAACCTGCTGAACGAAGCCGCAAAGCGCCAGCACATTTTTGCTTCGTCCGACAACGTATTTGCTGCCCTCGGCAAGGAACTCGGACGCGGGATCGAAAACTCTCTCAAGAGGCTGGTGGTCGAAAGGACGTTCTTCCAATCGAATCTCCAGGAATCCGTCCCGACTACACCACAAACCAAATCCCAGCGATCCACATTGCAATCCCTGCGAGACATGATCTCGTTGTTCATGAAGATCAGCGAGCCAGCCTTGCCCCCGTCGATCACACCTGTCTACGAAGACGCCAACCTCGTGTTATGTGTCAGCCGAGCTATGCAGGAGTTTCGAGAACCGTGGCGCGCCCGGCTGGGCCTTGCTCACTCACAAGGGATACGAGCCGAACACTGGGCAAGGATCAAAGCCTTAACTAGGCGGCTCGGTGTGTTCGGACGTGACGAGTACGATGACCTGAAGCCGGTGGCTGACTTCAGAGCGAGACTTCTGGAACAAATCAGACCTTTCCTTGAAGGACCTCTTCGATGGGAGCCATCTCCCGGTAGTGAAGAGATGCGGGGTCAAGCTGTAGATGCTATTTCCCGTGAAGTCTCGAAGGTTGTTGAAGACTTCGCGCAGGATCGCGTGCTAGTAAGCCGAGCCACGGAGTGGTTGAAGGCATATTCTTACCGTGGTCAGGGTTCAACGTGGGTCCGAAGCCGAGATGTAGAGGTAATCTACGACAAAGCCGCCCCCATCCCTGGCGGTACGGCTGATCCTGCTGCGAATGCTTTTCTATTGGAGACTCGGAGACTCGTGCGAAAGGCCATCGCAGCGGGCGGTGGAAAGCTTATCGGCTTAGACGGGGAGGCCCCGGCTGAAACTCAGGCGAATGCAGCTTGATACGTCGGCGGCTCCGGTGCTAAACGGGCGGCGCGGAGGGTCCCTCCGCGCCGATAGTGTTCAGAATTCGAGTGGCAGTTTGCTGGATGTGCTCCAAGCTCTCCGACAACAGCTTGGCGTCACCCTCATAAAGTTGGATGTAAGCTTGCGCTGCCGATCCTGTCTCAAGCCCGATTGCTTGGCAGACGACGAATGCTACAGCCTCGGCTTCGGTTTCGCGGCTGCGCTTTGAAGTGCTGGCGCGTCGCTCGTCACGGTGCATCAATTCGTGTGCAACCTCGTGCGCTAGCGTCGAGAATTCCTCAGCAGGAGTCTGGCCCGGCAACAACGTGATTTTACCGCCTGCGGAAGTGCCGCGAGCAGGGGCGATGCCCTGCGAGTATTCGAGAAGAATGCCCTGGTTGGTGACGAATTTGCCCAGTCTGTCGCGATATTCGCGAGGATCGCCATTGACGTTGCCGATTTCAGGAAGTTCTTGACCGTCCGTCTGGCTGATGTCGAACACGTACGCGGCCCTGAAGCCAACAGCAGTTGATGATTCATCGGTTTCGGTTTGTTCCATGCTTTGTTTCTTCGCTCGAACGATTGGAGCGAGAATCAAAATGCCTTTCTCGCCCCTCTTCACGGAGCGCCCGAGTTTGTGCCACGTGTGGAAGCCAGCGACGTGCGTAGCTGTTGGGTTCTGCGATGCGATAAGCATTACGTTTCGCAGACTATACCGATGGAATCGGCCAATCGCCGCGAGGTAATTTCTCAGCGTTTCACTGTGGCCCCTTTCGAGAGCCTGACTTAGCTGCTCGATTGCTGTACTAACGATTTGCTTGGCTTGCTCGACTTTCATGATTGTTCTCCTGTTTCGGGAGCTTCTTGCCCCCTTCACCAAACAGCGAGGGGGCAAGGTCCCGAAACAGAGGACGGGAGCGAAGAGATTGGTGCGTCCATGTTGGAACGGGTCGCACGCTGGAGTGACACAGGCGTTCCGTGGCGCGAAGGGTGCTAGTGGAGACCGGAGGCGAGGGGCTTACTCGCCGGGACGCGGCAATCTCAAAGCGGCGAAAAGAGGAGAGCTGGCCCAATCTTCGCCAGGCAGAAAGACACTAGAAGGAGGATCTGGTGCGGGTTCGTGGGGCGACAGCTCGAAAGGCTGAAACGCTTCTCGCAACATGGCTGCATATTTCTTTCGGTCGTAGCCGTGCCATCCTTCCCACAATGCAAAGGCGCGGACTCGATCATTTGGAACAGCGGATTCGCTGTCCGTAATGACGTATTCGATGGTCTGACCGGGACGCAATTTCACGCCACTTCCAAAAAGCTGCTGTGCCGCAATCGCAGTGACACCAGCCTTTTGATACTCGCGCGGCTCCTTTGTGATCCGCTTGCTAACGACAAGGTCCTTGATTTCGACATCTCCGCTGGCTAGCCGTTCTTCATAGCGAGCCAATACGGTGCGTGCAATTTCTAGTCTTTGGAGATAGGACTCATGGTCGTAGGCTTCGGCCAATATCAAAAGAACCTCTCGCTGCATTTGGTTTAAGAATGGAGGCGTGTCGTGGCGACGGCATTCGAGTCCCCTGACTTTGACTTCACCGTCCTCCCCGACCGCGAAGAAGCGATTCGGGACTGGAACATCCTGATATTGCTTCGATGGAAGGAAGACAACGTATCGGTAGACAGACTCTATTGCCAAAGGAAGGTGCGTTCGCTCTTCGATTTCCTTGGCAAGCTGCTCGAAGTCTTCGTGTGTTGCGCCTTCTCTCCACACATAGACGGAATCAACGATTGCATGCACCAAATCGAAGCCGCGACTCTCAGCGATTTCTTTCGCCACAAGGAGCGTTTCTCTCGCGACCGCATTGATGGCCTCGTGGGCCTCGATCTTTCCAAACCGCGCATTCTTATAGCCCGTGTACCCGAAACAACAGACGAGGAGCCATTTCAGCGAGTCACGTTGTAATTTGAATCGCGCTGCGACAGTTGGTTCAGACGCCTTTTGAAGTTTTTTCAATTGCATGCGCTTGGAAATCAGGCGTTCGACCACGCGGCTCGTGATACCTCTTCTCTTCTGGCAGATGCGATATCCCAACTCTGGTATGCGGGGTGCATCTGGGCAGCACGAGCAATTGACCGTTTCGGGAGAGATATTGAAATGAGACATGATGCTTGGGAACTGGCTGACAAAATCTAGCTCTGCGACATTCGCTGTGAAGCCCAGCTTAGGCACAAAAACTAAACCGCCCCGATCTGCGGCCAGTAGTTCATCCGGTTGTTTTGGGTCTTCCGGCTCGGCCTTCTGCTCCGGTATCAACACGCCATCGCGGTGCGCCAGTTCCATTTGCATGTACGAAATGCCGGTGCCTGTCGTTGTTCGGGCCGCGTATTGAATCGGCAGTTTGGTGACACGTGCCAATTCCCAGAGTCCCGCGAAATCACACTTTTCTGAGATAAACGAATTCTGTTTGTCCACATGAACGCGGCCGAAGAGAGTTATCGCGCTCGCTTTGAAAAGTATCCGGCCATAGCTCGTGTAGCTCCGTGGCTTTGACTGCTGAACGGCAACTCCTAAGTCTCGGTTCAGGTTTAACGCAAACTTCAATCGCTCCGCTTGCTGGCCCAGCAGAGGCAGAATGGTTGAATCTCCCCACTCGGAAAGAATTACGTCGGGGTCCTCGCGTTTGAGCAGTCGAGCGAAACCGAATGCCGGCGGCTCACCAGTTTCGTCGAGTTCCCAGCAAGTTCCATCCACTTCTATTTCGAGAGCAGCTTTCCGTCCATGTGTCGGGTCAATGCGCGATAGCCCAGCAAGGCGAATCTGCATGATCTTAAGTGGAGGCATTTCGTAATCGAGCGTCCATTCATCGTCGCGACAATCAATGGCAAGGATTCTTCCTTCGTCGTCCGCCTCGACTTCAACATAGGCGAGTGGAAAAAGCCTCTTTTCCCAACAATAAAGCGAAGCAACCATGAGGTCGCTGTTGTAAAGCTGTAGGCGTGAGTCGAAACGATGGACCCAGCGTCCCCAGCCGACGAAGTCAATCGGACGATGAACGGATACTTTGAGAACTGGTCGAGTAGCATTCAGCCACAGGTCGATCCTTTCGGTCAGTTGAGTCCGAAGATCTGTGGTTTGCTTCTGCGCGGCATCCTGAAGCCGAGCAAGCTTTTCTGCACTCCCGGACACATAGAAAGCGGGGGCGAATGTGTCAGTCAAACGGCAGTGCTTCTGATTCCTGTCGATCAGCCACAGCGTCACTCCCTGCTGGTTCGGGTAGAGGTCTAGGATCCATCCTTGCAATTTCACAAAGCACCCCTGCGTTCTGAAGAACCTTCTCGATGCCGTACAAACGTTTTTCCTGGTCGAGGGCGATAGAAAGAAGAATGGCTTCCATTGGGTTGTCGTGACATTGGTACGTTGCCGCCTGCGTGTAGCAACGCACCCGAACAAAGAGTCTGTCAAAATGTGGCTGATCCTCGCGGCGCAGCGCACGTCTAAACTTTTTCCATCGCTCTGCTGCTTGCTGAATGAGTTGAACAAATGTAGGGACGGTTCTGCCCATAGTGCGCCTCCGGTGATTCAGTTCACTGAGATAAGAGTGGCGCGGTTTTCTCGCAGGTAAAGGAGAGTTCGCTATCGGGTCGTGCCTCAACCTTCAAAACTTGGCCTGCCTGTTTGCAAAGCTTCTGGAAGAAATCCCGTCTTTTTGTTTTGAACGAAGTTGCGTCAGAAAATACGGCAATGGAGATGGGAAGCGTTGCAATCTCTTGCAGCCCTTCGAGTGCATGTTCAAACGATGCACGGGCTTCTGGATCCCGGACATCCTCGTCGAAAAACAAATCAGGCAAGGCAGTGATGATAAGCACGTCGGCAGCAAACGCCCCAAGAACTTTCGGGACACGCCGGATAAGTTCTGTCAGCTGAAAGCACGTAAACGCTCGGGACACCCGAATGAGGGTGTTAAAAGCAGAAGGGTCAAGTCCGCGTTGCCTCGCGAAACGCGCGATTAAGAGCGGGCTGATCTGATTCGCACCGTCGAGATAAAGAACGCGCCCCTGATTGAGCAAGATTCTCGGAAGAAAGTAGTGCGAGAGTCGCGGCATTTCCGGGCAGCCGTAGAGAACGGTAAATGCGCGGTCGGGTAATATCCACGGATTCTGGGCGGGGTATTGCCCCGTGTGCGTTGACGCGATGGGTAAGCTCATGATGACGAACCATTGGCCCTTGGAAGCTGGCACCATCATAGGCGAACAAAAAGCGAACGTCAAGACAGGGTACGGGCACGGTGGGTCAGTTTCAGAAAAGCCGGACTTATCGGGACTCGGCACCTTAGATGGTGGAGGCGGGGAGTTGGAATATCACGGCTCGCTAAAACACGTAACTTACTGAAATATCATCGCCGCTAGAAACGCTGGAATCGCTCAATTGGGCGAATGTGTGTAGGTGGCGTGTATGTGAAGCCGACTTGCGCGGGCGAAGTTAAAGCGAACAATCCTCTCGCCCTCCTTCCCCAAACGTGTTACTCTCTCGCCACGTATTTGAGGTAGTGAGAATGAGTAGCGTGCCACCAGCCCCG
>Ga0137409_10000802_pt1 | contig 14768 bp, 16 predicted proteins | sample CZODoug1_16funga_FD_122059 | JGI IMG/M metagenome (GOLD analysis project Ga0137409, IMG submission 122059) | Vadose zone soil fungal communities from Angelo Coast Range Reserve, California, USA - CZODoug1_16fungal (Hybrid Assembly) | ecosystem: Environmental > Terrestrial > Soil > Vadose zone... | reverse complement strand
CGCCGCCAAAACGAGCGGCGGGCCAGCGGATCCGCGCCGCTGGTCGGTTCATCGAGAAACAGAATTTCCGGCTCGTGCAGCAACGCCGCGGCCATGGCGAGACGTTGCTTGTATCCGCCCGGCAGTTGGGCGCTGGTGGTGCGAGCATGGGCGCCGAGCTCAAACTGCTCCATCGCCCAGTCGATGCGCGCCTGGCGGTGCTCGCCGCGCAGTCCATAGGCGCTCGCGAAGAACTCGAGATTCTCGGTCACGCTCAATGGACCATAGAGCGAGAACTTCTGAGCAACGTATCCAAGCCGCGCGCGCGCGGAGGCCGAGGCCTTGCGAACGTCGGCGCCCGCCACATGCAGCTCGCCCCCGCTCGGCGCCAGCAGGCCGCACAGCATGCGAAAGGTGGTGGTCTTACCGGCACCATTGGGTCCGAGCAGTCCAAAGATCTGACCACGGCGCACTTCGAAGCTGATGCCATCGACCGCCGTGAAAGCGCCGAAACGCTTCGCGAGCGCGTGCACGCGGACCACCGGCTCTTGGTCTTGCCGGGCGATCGGGTGCGGGATCTCAATGGGCTTCGAGTGGTCACGCTCGGAGTGAGCCCGCAGCAATATCATGAAACCATCCTCGAAGCGGGGCGCGACGGGATTGACGCTCGATTCAGGCAAGGCTCTCTCGACCGTGGAGCGCTGTGTGCCCACGGACTCTGCATCAACGGCGCTGCGCACGAAGCGGACCCGCCCCGCGTCGGGCACCGCGTCGACGATGTCCGGCCGATCGAGCAACCGCGCCTGCAATGTCCGCGCCGACTCACCGGACGCAGGCAAGGCCACGAAACTGCGTCCCGCAGCCATCCCTGCTATCTGCTGCGGTGAACTTTGCGACAGAAGCTGTCCCCGGTGCAGCACGATCACGCGGCTGCAGCGCTCGGCCTCGTCAAGATAGGCGGTGCTGAGCAACACCGTCAGCCCGCGATCAGCCACCAGTCGGCGGACGATGTCCCACAGCTCACGGCGCGACAGCGGATCCACGCCGACGGTCGGCTCATCGAGCAGCAGCAACTCCGGCGAGCGCACCAAAGTGCAGGCCAATCCAAGTTTCTGTTTCATTCCACCCGACAACTGACCTGCGAGACGCGCCGTGAACGGCCCCAGCGCGGTCATCTCCATGAGTTCGGGATAGCGGTGCGCACGATCATCCGCACTCACGCCATGAAGGTTCGCGTACAAGTCCAGGTTCTCGGCGACCGTCAGATCCTCGTAGAGCCCGAAACGCTGCGGCATGTAGCTGATGCGGTCTTGAACCTGCTGCGGGTCCGCCGCCACGTCGACCCCCAGCACTTTCAAGGAACCGGCGTCCGCGCGCAGCAGCCCCGCGGCCAATCGCATCATGGTGGTCTTGCCGGCCCCGTCCGGCCCCACCAGCGCCGTCAGTTCGCCGTGGCCGGCCTCGAAAGAAACTCCATCGAGCGCCCGCACCGTCCCCTCACCCTCGCGCCGGAACTCTTTGCGCATGCCCTGCGCGGCCAGCGCGGGTGCATCCGGGGCCGCCGCGCTCACGCGCCACCACGCTGAAAACCCGGGGCTCTTGCGCTCGCCGGGGCGATGCCTTCATCGCGTTGCGGCAACGGGAGATGCACCGTCGCGGGCATCCCCAAGCGCAGCTTATCCCCGGAATCGCGCACGAATACGCGTACTTCGTAGACCAAACTGGAGCGCAGCTCCGTGGTCTCCACCGACTTCGGTGTGAATTCCGCCACCGGCGAAATAAAACCCACCCACCCCGGAAAGCGGCGGCCGGGATACGCATCGACCGTCACGGACGCGTTCAAGCCTTCGCGCACCGAGCCCAGATCCGCCTCGGCCACATACACCCGGACCCATTTCGGATCGGTAATGGCGAGCGTGAAGGCTGACTTCTGGGGAGAGGCGATTTCGCCGGGTTCGACGATGCGCGAGCGCACCACCGCATTCTGCGGGGCCAGCAGATCGGCGTCCTTCAACTGTTGCTGCATCAACGCGAGCTGTGCAAGGTTTGCGCGCAATTGGGCTTCGCCCTGCGCGACGTCTTCCTTGCGCGGGCCGGCAAGTTCGAGCGCCAGCGTCTTGCGGTTCACCGCCAGCCGGGCTTCGGCGGTGTCGAGTGCCGCTTTTGCCGCATCCATGTCCTGGCGGCTCACGGCGCGGCCCGCAGAGCTGTCGGACAGGGCGTGCAAGCGCGCGAATTGCGCGCGTGCATTCCCGGCATCCGCGGCTGCGGCATCGAGATTGGCGCGCGCCTGGGCAATCTCCTCCGGCCGATTACCGTGATGCAGCCGTTCGACGGATTGAGCCTGTGCAGCCAGTTCGGCTTCGGCCTTGGCTACTTGCGGCGCCAGGCGACTGGTGTCCAGTCGCGCGAGAAGCTGCCCTTGGGTAACGTGGTCGCCTTCCTGCACCAGAACGGCCGAGATGCGCTCATTGCCGTTGAAAGGCAGTTCAATTTGACGCAGATCCACGTTGCCGTACAGGTTGAGCTCGGTGGGCTGCTGATGGCGGTCCAGCCACCACCAGAGCAGCGCCCCGATGACGATGACGCCGACCATGAGGATGGCGAATCGCGCGATCTTAGGCATGCGGCCGGCTGCGATTGGCTTGTCCATCAAAGTTCTCCACGCGCCACTGCACGCATTGCCCAATCGAGCCGCTGTGCCATCCGGTCTCGGTCGCGGGCTATGTGGGAGAGTGCCGACGATAGTTGCTTGCCGAACAGCGACGGACCCTGCCACGCAGCCGCCACCAGGCGGGGCAGCGCGACGGACGCCAGCAAGAAGCACAGTACCTGCATCGGGTCGTCATCCAGCAATGCGCCATCGGCCTGGGCAGCCGCGACCAGCTGGAGCAGAATCCGGGGGTGGCGTCCGGCGAGCGATTTCACGAAGTCGCAGGCAGGCTTGTCGTTGTCGGCCGCCGCCATCAGGATACGGCCCATGAACACATCGTTGTCGACGCTGAAGTCGACGAGTTGCAGGATGGCGCTCCGCAGCCGTCCCATCGGGCGTCCGTCCTCGGCCGCCACCTTGCTCACTCGCACAAGCAGGGGCGCATACCACCTTTCAATCAGCTCCTCGACGAAGGCGTCGCGCGTGCCGAAGTGATAGACGAAACTTCCGAGATTGGCGTTGGCACCCGCGGCGACTTCGCGGATCGTCAGGCTCCGGAGGCCGTGCTTGATGACGACCCGATGACCCGACGCGAGCAGGCGATTCCGGGTTGTCACGGTGTTCAGGGTCGACGCCGGCATGGACGCCACTTATACGCTTGTATAAAGCAGAGTCAAGTGAGATGATCGATCGGAACTCGATCGGGGGGGCAGCCCATGGAAAACGTTTCACCGGACCGCTCGGTTCGGCAGCGGGTACCGGCGCGCCGCGGCGTCGCCGCGAAGGCCGGGCGCGGTCAGATCATCAAGGTCATCAACACCAGCGGCAAACAGGTGGTCGACACATGGGCCTTCAATGCGGATGACCTCGATGAACACCTGTCGATGGAGCACAGCCGGGTGGCGCTGATGAGGCTGGTGCCGGCGGTCGGCGACACCTTGGTCACCAATCACCGCCGGCCCATTCTTTCATTCGTCGAGGATACGACGGCGGGTATCCATGACATGCTCATGGCAGCCTGCGACGCGTACCGCTACGAGCTGCTGGGAGCGATTGGCTACCACGACAATTGTACCGACAATCTGCGCAACGCCCTGCAGGCGCTCGGCCTTCGAAACAAGTCGACGCCAAGCCCATTGAATCTCTTCATGAACGTGCCGTGGGCCGATGATGGCAGCCTTGCCTTCGTCAGGCCCACCAGCGAGGCAGGCCAGCATGTATCCCTGCGCGCCGAAATGGACCTCATCGTCGTGTTCTCAGCGTGCCCCCAGGACATGATTCCGGTCAACGACATGAAATCCGCCGACGCGCATTTCACGATCACGTAGCCTCATCGATCCATCCTGTCGGCGCTTTGCGACATGGTGTCGCTTTCTTAAGTGGATTTTTAAGTTGTCCGCTGCCAAGATTTGCCGGTGCGCAGGTTCGCCGCGGCGCAACTCGACGGTGGCGCAACTCTACGGTAAGGAGCGGCGAATGGAATCAGCCGAAGTAATGCCATTGTGAGCGAGTCCAACAAGGTGAACATTCTCCTGGTCGACGACCAGCAGGCAAAGCTGCTGAGCTATGAGGCCGTTCTCGCGGAGATGGGGGAGACCCTGATCAAGGCGTCCTCGGCGCACGAAGCATTCGAGTGCCTGTTGAAGAACGATATTGCGCTGATTCTCATCGATGTCTGCATGCCGGATCTCAATGGATTCGAGCTCGCGCGGATGATTCGTGAGCATCCGCGCTTCGAGCGGACCGGCATCATCTTCGTCTCCGCAGTCATGACGACCGATCTCGACCAGCTGCGTGGTTATGAACTTGGAGCCTTCGACTACGTTCCGGTTCCGGTGGTGCCCGAGGTATTGCGCGCCAAGGTCAAGGTTTTCGTAGATCTGCACCGCAAGACTCGTAGTCTGGAGCGGCTCAACGCCGAGCTCGAGCAGCGGGTCCTCGAGCGAAGCAGTGCTCTGCGCCGGTTCAGCGAACAACTCGAACGGCGCATCGAGGAGCGCACGCGCCAGCGGGAAAAGGCGCTGGAGCAACTCTTTGAAGCGGAAAAAATGGATGCCATCGGACAGCTGACCGGTGAGGTTGCTCACGATTTCAACAACTTGCTGATGTCGGTGTTGGGCAGTCTCACGCTGCTGCAAAGGCGCCGGCCCGAAGACGCCCAGTGCCGCCGCCTGCTGCACAATGCAGTTCAGGGCGCCGAGAGAGGCGCGTCGCTGGCCCGGCGACTGCTGGCCTTTTCACGCCGCCAGGAACTCAGACCGGAATCGGTGGATATCGGCGAACTCGTGAGCGGAATGGCGGAACTGCTCACGCGCGCCCTGGGGTTCGGCATCGAACTCGCATGCCAATTTCCGAGCGCTCTGCCACCGGTGCTCGTGGATGCCAATCAACTCGAGTTGGCGCTGCTCAGCGTAGCCCTGAATGCGCGCGACGCCATGCCTGGCGGCGGGAGGCTCCTGATCAGCGCGTCGGAGGAGACCCTGGGCTCCGCCGCCGCCGAGGTCTCCCTGCCGCCGGGCGACTATGTGCGCATTCGGGTTGTCGACACCGGAATGGGCATGGACGAAGCCACGCTTGCCAAGGCCGCCGAACCGTTCTTCACCACCAAAAGCCCGGGCATGGGAACCGGTTTGGGCCTCTCCGTGGTGCATGGAATAGCCACTCAGTCCGGCGGTATGCTGCGTATCAACAGTGCGCCGAACATTGGAACCACCGTTGAGTTGTGGCTTCCGCAGTCCGGCTCCTGGCCGGTATCTGCCGGACGCAAGGACGGCAACCTCGGATCCAGCCCCGGCGTCGACGCCCTCTAAGAGGTTCATCGTCAACGAGGATTACGCCATCGACCGTGTTGACCCCAGAATCGCCGGCTGCACTGCAATATTGCTGCTGGCATTGTCCTGCCTGCAATGGTCTCCCTGCCAAGCCGGGCCACACGGCGGCCGGCGGCTTGAAGGGGCGAGGGAGCAACTCATCGGCGCCTGGCGTCTTGCGGCGATCGAGTATTCGGGACCGCACGGCGAGACCGTCGATCCCTATTATCAAGCCGGTTCATCCGGGATCATCATCTACGACTCCTCCGGGTGGATGAGCGTTCAGATCACGGCGCAGAATCGCCCGAAGTGGGAAGTTCCGGCAGTGCGAGTCCCTCACCCTGCGGCGGAGGAGGACGCGGCATTGAAGGCAGAGGCTTTCGACACGTACTACTCGTACTATGGCACGTGGGAGTACGATGCGGCGACCTCGGTGGTGACCCATCACGTCAAGTCATCGATCATTCCCGCTGAAACGGGATTGGACTACGCCCAGACGGCGACTCTGGAGGGCGGACGCCTCATTTTCACGGTGCGCAGCGGCAGCCCCGGAACGGAGACCGTGCGCAAGAAGGTATGGGAGAGGCTGCGGCACGTGAAGAACACGAAGACCACGAGGTAGGACCGGCAGTGAAATTCAATTGTCAGAAGTGCCCCGGCTATTGTTGCAGCCATCCACGAATCGCCGTAACCGATAATGACCTCCGCCGGCTCGCCGCACACGCTGGAATCTCAGAGGCGGCCGCCCGCAAGCGATTTACCTACCGGTACAAAGCGGGCGACGTCGATGAACAGATAATGCGGCATCACAAGGATGTGATTTATCGGTCCGTGTGCAGTCTTTTTGACCGGGAGACGCGCAAGTGCACGGTGTATGCGGCTCGACCCTATGTATGCCGCCGATATCCGTACGGCGCTTCGTGCGGATACTACGATTTCCTGAAGTTCGAGCGCGCCCACCAGGGCGATGAGAAATATATCCCGACGTTCTGAGTTGGGGCGCGCGGCCTTACGGGGTCGCCACCAGAAAATGCGCGGCGAGCAGCAATGCGATCAGCGCGAATTGAGAACCACTCCCACGTTGGTCCAATAGCCGGGCGGTACAACGCCGGGAGCCAGCGCTTTTGTCACCTGGCGAAACTGACGGGCGGAGATCAAAGCCACGATCGCGCCAAGGACGAGAAGGACCACGCCGAGTCCAAGCGAAAAGGTGCGCTGAGATCGGCCGGTGGACTCGTGCAGAACCGTTTGGAGAAACAATCCAAACCGCTCGACCACGAAGCCGAATCCCATCAGCGCAATCGCCGTGCGCTGCCAGGCCAGCAGCGTGCGCTCCGCGGCAAAGAGGACGCGTGGATCACCAAGGTAAGCGTTCATTACTGGAGTCCTGAGATATGCGAAGGGTGGCAATACTTGCCGTGAAAGCCTTCCGACGCACCCCAATCAGGCACAGACCGGTACGAGACCGTCGCGCGGCATCCGAGAGGTTGGGGCCCGCGGTTCGAGAATTGCCCGTGCGCACGCAGAACCCGATGGCGAACGATTACCCACCCTCGCAGCCAATCAAGCGGCAATATCGCATCTTGTTGGCGGAGGACAACGCGGTGAACCAAAAGGTGGCGTGCCGCATACTGGAAAAGCTTGGATATCGGGTCGACCTGGTTGCCAATGGCCGCCTTGCCGTCCAGGCCTGGCACGCAGGGCATTACGATCTGATCCTGATGGATTGTCAGATGCCGGAGCTCGATGGATATGAGGCGACCCAGGAGATTCGAGCGCTCGAAGCCGGCCGCGGCCACATTCCCATCATTGCGTTAACGGCTCACGCGATGAAGGGAGCGGCGGAGCAATGCACGAGCGCCGGAATGGATGCCCATCTGACGAAGCCGATCGATCGCGCACGGCTTCAGGCATGCCTCGCGCGGTACCTTGATGGCGATATGAGGGATAAATCGGCCGCATCGATGGCGGCCGGCGATGGGGCCTGAGGAGTTCGACTTCCCACCACCTCCACTCCCTCAAGCGCGGCGATCGCGGCGTCTACGTAACGGCCCCCGGCTTCAGGACGCCGCGGCGAATCTGATCACGCTCCATACTGACGAACAATGCGCGGAAATTGCCCTGCCCAAACCCGTCGTCGCCCCGCCGGTCGATGATTTCGAAGAAAATGGGCCCGATCAGCGTCTGTGTGAAGATTTGCAGCAGAAAACGGCCCTTCGCGCCGTCCAATAAAATGCCGCGCTTCTGTAATTCTCCGATCTGCTGACCGTGGCCGGGAACGCGTTCATCCAGGAATTCGTAATACGTATCCGGGGGCGGCGTCATGAACTTCAGTCCATTGGCGTGCAGGCGATCCCAGGTGCCCAGGATATCGCCGGTGCGCAGGGCCACATGCTGTATTCCCTCGCCCCGGTACTGCTGGATGAATTCCTGGATTTGATCCATTTGCCCGCTGTCCGCGTCGTACTTCGATTCATTGATCGGAATTCGAATCTTGCCGCACGGCGCGGACAAGGCGCGGCTCGTCAAGCCGGTGTACTCGCCGGTGATGTCGAAATATTGGTGCTCACGAAAGTTGAAGACGCGGTGATAGAAATCAAAAAAATGATCCATTCGCCCCTTCGCGACATTATGGGTCAGGTGGTCAATTTCCAGGAGACCGACGCCGGCAGGGAATTGGTCGACACCAGGCTCCTTCACAAAGTCGATGTCGTATATCGTCGGGCCGGCATGTCGATCGACCAGGTAGATCAGGCTTCCGCCGATGCCCTCGATCGCCGGAATGTTCAGTTCCATGGCGCCAACCGTCCCTTTGACCTCGCGGGCCCCGGAGCCGAGTGCGTGGTGCAATGCGCGAGCGGCGTCCTTGACGCGAAAGGCCATGGCGCAGGCACTTGGACCGTGCTCGCGGGCGAACCGCTGCGCCAGGCTGTCGGGTTCGGCATTGACGATGAAATTGATGTTTCCCTGCCGGTAGAGAGACACTTCCTTGGAGCGGTGACGGGCGATACGCGTAAAGCCCATGGATTCGAATAGACGGCCCAGCTCCGCAGTATCGGCTGCCGTGTACTCGATGAATTCGAAGCCGTCCGTGCCCATGGGATTCTCCCACGAGGATGGTGCTGTTGCAGGAGGCCCGTTCGCGAGCTGCCCGGATGGTGAGTGTTGCCCGGATGTCGTCATGGAAACTTGCCTCGTTGCAGCCGTTGAGCTAATACTAGATAGTTGCGGGCGCAACTGTCAAACGGAGAAGCGTCTTTGGTCCGAAAACCGGCGATTGCTTCGAATACATTCTTGCTGGCGGAATTCGTCCCGTTCCGCCTGAACCGCTTGGCGGATGCGGTCAGTCAGGATCTTTCCGAGATTTACCGGGATCGTTTCGGGCTGGATATTCCGGAATGGCGCGTGCTGGTCACGGTGGGGCAACGGCCTGGGTGCACGGCGCAACATGTTGCCGCAAGCACCCGCATGCACAAAACCCGGGTCAGCAGGGCGGTCGCGTCGCTCACCAAGCGCGGCCTCGTAGAACGCGCCGCATGCGCGGAAGACGGCCGTGAACTTCGTCTGCGTCTGACGAAGGCCGGCCTCAGGGTCTACGAGATTCTTGTCCCGCTGGCGCTCGAGCGTGAGCGCGCGCTGCTCGCAAAAATGAGCGCCGCCAACTCCCAAGCATTCATCGCGGCACTATCGCAACTCGAGGGCGCGCTGAAGCTCAACGAGGAATAATAATTAACATATTAATTAATGACTTATGAGTATTTCTTAATGCACTTCAGCGTCTTCGATTCGGTCCCGGGGAGCAACGGGCGCCGCAGGGCGCCCGTCAATTCGACCATCAGAATGAGGAAGGTACGATGTTACGCAGATTGATCATCTCCATGATTCTCTGTGTGCCGGCAGGCTGTGCGGTGGTTCCGGTGGCGACGGCCCCAAAGCCGGTGGAAGTGAAGGTCGTCGTGGTGACCATGTTCGAGATCGGCGCTGACAGCGGCGATGCCGCGGGTGAATTCCAGCTGTGGCACGAGCGGCAGCATCTCGACGTGCGCTTTCCGTTTGCGCACCACCATGATCTCTTCTTCAATCCGAAGACCGGCGTGCTGGCCATGGTGACCGGGGAGGGCAGCATCAACTCGGCGAGCGCGGCCATGGAACTCGGCATGGACGCGCGCTTCGATCTCTCGCATGCCTACTGGCTGGTGGCCGGGATCGCCGGCGTCGATCCAGAGGACGCGTCGATCGGCTCGGCTGCCTGGGCGGAATACCTCGTGGACGGAGACCTCGCCCACGAGATCGATGCGCGAGAGATTCCGGCGGACTGGCCCACGGGATATTTTGCACGCCACACGAAAAAACCCTATGACCCGAACAAGCCGGCGCCAACCGGCGAAATGTTTCGGCTCAATCCGCAATTGACGGAGTGGGCTTTCGAACTGACGCGGGAGGTGAAGCTCGACGACGATGCGGAACTGGAAGAGACCCGGTCGCACTTTGTCGGCTATCCCAACGCTCAGAGGCCGCCGTTCGTGCTCAAGGGCGACACGTTGTCCGGCATGACATTCTGGCACGGGAAAATCCTCAATGAGTGGGCCAATCGCTGGGTTGAATATTGGACCGACGGCAAGGGTCGCTTCGTGACCTCCGCGATGGAGGATACGGGTACGTTTCAATCCCTGACTTACTTGCATTCCACCGACAAGGTCGACAAGGAGCGGGTTTTGGTGCTCCGTACGGCCAGCAACTACACCATGCCGCCGCCCGGCATGACCGCCGCGGAGCACTTGCTCAAGGAGAACACCGGATATGCGGGCCTGCACGCGTCCGTGGAGGCGGCGTACCGCGTGGGCTCGGTGGTGGTCGATGAAATCGTCGGCAAATGGGCAATCTATCGCGAGCACCGGCCGCCATTGTCGCCGTGACCTTTGAAGGAGCAAGATGCGTCCCCAAGAATCAGGGAGCGTAAGGATGTCATCGGAACCCATAGAGAAGATCTTCATCTCCGCGAATTCGCTGCTGCGCGACTCGATCGAACTGGGCTTGCAGGTCGTTCGCAGCGGTTTTCGGCCGACTTTCCTGGTTGCCGTCTGGCGCGGCGGCGCACCGATCGGGATTGCGGTGCAGGAGATCCTGGAGTACAACGGAGTCGAATGCGACCACGTTGCAATTCGAACTTCGTCGTACACAGGCATCGACCAGCAGAGCCGCACCGTTCGCGTCCATGCCGTTGACTACCTGGTCTCTGTGCTGAATGCCGAAGATCAGCTGTTGATCATCGACGATGTGTTCGACTCGGGCCGCAGCCTCGAAGCCGTCATCGCCGAACTGCGCCGACGCTGCCGGCGTAACCTGCCGCAGCAAATTCGGGTGGCGACCGTTTACTATAAGCCGGCCCGCAATCGCAGCAATTTGATTCCGGACTTCTATGTCCGTGCGACCGATCATTGGCTGGTGTTTCCGCACGAAGTCAATGGCCTGACGCGCGAGGAGATCCTTGCGAACAAGCCCGTGGGCGAGACATTTTTTACGGCGCGCGGGGGTTCGGGGTAGCTTATCGACAGCGGTAGCGCGACCATCCGAATCGTCCCCGCACCGTAAGCGATGGCCCGCGGCCGGCGTGCTTAGAATTTCGCGCGGATCTGGGCGCCGATGATGCGCGGGTCGTTGATGTATCCCAGGAGGTCGGCGAAGTCGATGCCGCCGATGGGGCGGATCTGGTTGGTGCAGTTCCGGCAGAACACCGCCGCATCATACTTCCCGTCCGCCCACGTATAGCCCAACTTGAGGCCCCCCTGCGCGAGGGAGGGGCCGTCGAATTCCTTGGATTTATATAGAAAGAAATTGATGCCGCTGCGATACGACCAGTCCGTGTAGACGTACAGCTTGCCGCTCGCGGTGAGGGGTATGTCGTAGCGCAGCGAGACGTCGCCGACCCACTTGGCCGCCTGGGGCAGCGGATTGCCGTCGATGTATGCGTACGTCACGGGACCGAACGCTCCTGGCCTCTGAAAAGTCGGATTGAGTGTATCCGTCAAAGGCGAGGGAATGCCGCCGCCCACGGCAACGACGAGATTCGGATCCTCAATCCTCGTAATGTTGAGGCTGCCGCTGATGTTGAAGGTCAGGTTGGGCACGGGGTGCGCCTCGAATTCCAGCTCCGAGCCATAGCCGATCGTATGCGCGGCATTGATCAGCTGCGTGACGTTGGTCGCGCCGCCCACCGCCGACAGTTGTTGATTGCTGACATCGTAGTAATAGCCGTCGAAGGCCAGGCGCGCCTTGTGCTCGAACAGATCCGCCTTGATGCCCGCCTCGTACGAGATCGTGGTCTCGGCGCGGGTGGTCTGGATGCCGATGCCCGCGCCCGGTTCGCCGAGCGTCGGCGCGCGAAAGCCGGTCGCGATGCGGGCGTACAGATTCAGGTCTGGATTCAGCTTGTAATTCCCGCTGACGTCCCCGCTGACGTTCGAGGCGCTCTTGCCGGCGTAAAAGGGTGCCGTCGTCGCGTTGGAGAACCCGGCGATGAGCTGGGTGAAGCCGGAGGTCATCGTGCGATGATCCTCGGTATAGCGCACACCGGCGGTCGCCGTGAAGGCATCCGTGAACTTGTAGTCCAGGGATCCGAAGATCGCCTCGGCGTCGTTTTTCTGCCGCGTCGCGGTGATGTCCTGCAGGGCGAAGAGCGGCGCGGTGGACACGCACTCTCCGGCGGCGCAGTAGTCGTCGTCGTTGGCCGTGACGTCCTCATAGAACAGGAACATGCCGGCCTGCCACTTCAGCGGCCCCTCGGCCGCCGATACCGCCCGGAACTCCTGGGTCAGCTGGGTGGAATGCTTCGGGATGCCGGCCGATGTTTCCACGGCGAACGGGATGAAGCCCGGGCCGGAGCCGGACGGAAAGACCGCGAAACACTGTGGATTGGTTGGGCCGCCGAAACCCGTAAACTCGCCGCAGCCACCGGTGATATCGCCGATCGCGAAATAATGGAGAATCGACTCGTATCCTGTGATCGACTGCAGCGTCACATCCGGCAGGGTCCAGGTCAGGTGCAGGTTGGCCCCAACCGTCCTCAAGCTTGCGCTGTTCGGTCCGTCGGTGTAGATCCTGGCGGGATCGAAGCCCGGAATCAATGCATTGTTTCCCGGCTGGATGATGTTCGCGCGGAACAAGGTGGAGGAGCCGGTCAAATCCCGGCCATGAACGTTCAGCAGCGCCGTGAACGCATCGGACGGCTTGATGAGGAACTGCGCGCGCGCCGCCCAATCGTTGAACCCCCCCAGCTTGGTGCCGTTGACCGGATCTTTGACCCAGTCGTCACGGTGTTGGCCCTGGATCGACAGGCGGAAGGCCGACTGGTCGGTGACCGGCAGGTTGACGACGCCCTGTACGACGGCGGAATTATAGGTGCCGTCCGAAAGTGATACGGAGCCCGAGGTCTCGCCGATGACAGGTTTGGCGGATTCCAGCTTGACCACACCCGCGGGTGAATTGCGGCCGAACAGCGTGCCCTGGGGTCCACGCAGGACTTCGACGTCCGCTTGGTCGAAGATCGGAAATCCCTTCAAGGCAGGGTTTTCCTGAACGATGTCGTCGTACACGAGCCCGACGGGCTGGGACGCGAAGTCGTGGAAGTCGGAATTGCCGTAGCCGCGAATGTAGAAGCGCGGGAATGCGCGCCCATTCGATGACTCGATGTTGAGGCTCGGCACCTTGAAGGCGAGCTGTTTGATGTCGTCGCCCGCACCCCCGAGGGTCAGGAGCGGTTCACCCGAGAGCGCCGTCGCCGAGAACGGTACGTCATTGAGATTCTGCTCGCGGCGCGTCGCTGTGACGATCACTTCCGCGAGCGTATCGGACTCGCCCGTGTCCACCCCCGTAGCGGCAGCTTGAACGGCGGCCGGTATCAGAATCGCGGTTGTGGCCACGGCAGCCAACATACCGGTGGAGAATAGCGATAACCGCCGCGCAACGCAGTTTGTTGTTTTCATCCCGAATCCCTCCGAACGCTCGTGCAATATTCGGCGTGCTTACTCCCCCACACCGCGCGCGTTCATTCCCGCGGATGTTCGCACCCGCTTGCGGCAGTTACACTACAGATGTCGCGGTGCGCTGTAAAGAAATCAGACTTCGCCCTTGGGATGCGCCGAGCTCGGTTGAGCGCCAGGTTGCCCGTCCACGTGCCGGCGGAGCCGCTCGAGGTAGGCACCGCGGCGGGCGTCATCGAGCCATGCAACCTCGAAGCCGTTGCGCACCAGCTGCACTATTTCCGGCATGCTCATACCGCCTTCCTCGTGCAGCGCGCGCAGATTCTCGTTCATATAGGCCCGGAAATAGGCGGGGTCGTCGGAATTCACGGTGGCCCGCATGCCGAGTTGCAGCATCCGCCGGATCTGGCCGGCGGTGAGATCCTGCACGCAGAATCGATTGGAGACGGGGCAGACGGTCAGACCGAGTCCGCGCTCGGCGATCACCGCGCACAGCGCCGGGTCCTCCAGTGAATTTACGCCATGATCGATGCGATCGACGCGGATGTCGTGCAGCACCTGGCCGATGTGGACCAGCGTATTCTGCTGATTGACGTCGCAGTGCATGGTGAGCTTGAACCCTTCGCGGCGGGCTCTCGCGAACACATCGGCGAATTTGACCGGCGGGTTGTTCTTCTCGTCGGAATCGAGCCCGACCCCGACGAGCCAGTGCTTGTAGGGCAGCGCCTGGAGCAGCGTCTGCATGGCGGACTCGGCGCTCATGTCGCGCAGGAAGCAGAGGATGAGCTGCGTCTCGACGCCGAGTTCGGCGGCCGCTTTATCCTGCGCGCGGCGGATCCCGCGGATGACGGTGTCGAAGGCCACGCCGCGCGAAGTATGGGCCTGCGGGTCGAAGAACATTTCCGCGTAGATGACATTCTGTTCGCGGGCTTTCAGCAGATAACGCCAGGCGAGCTCGAAGAAGTCCGACTCATCCCGCAGCACGTTCATGGCCTTGTAATACACCGCCAGAAAAGACGCCAGGTCATGAAAGTCGTAGGCGCGCAGCAGCGCTTCCGGCGAGTCGTAGGGCAGGGAGATGCCGTTCTTTTGCGCCAAGACGAAGCTCAAGTCCGGCTCCAATGTGCCTTCGAGGTGCACGTGCAGCTCCGCTTTCGGCATGCCGTCGATAAAACTGTTCATGATTCTCACCCTTTGATGAATTAGGCCATGAGAGGCAGCTTGCCTAAGTTCTGGGCAGCAGGCATAGCTGGTAGTGTTTGCAAAGGAAACCGTAGCTCACGGGATTGGCGTCGCTCAAGCCGGCCCAGCCCTTCCTCTGAAATTGCAGCGCAAACGCGGCGATGC
>Ga0137409_10004420_pt1 | contig 14771 bp, 19 predicted proteins | sample CZODoug1_16funga_FD_122059 | JGI IMG/M metagenome (GOLD analysis project Ga0137409, IMG submission 122059) | Vadose zone soil fungal communities from Angelo Coast Range Reserve, California, USA - CZODoug1_16fungal (Hybrid Assembly) | ecosystem: Environmental > Terrestrial > Soil > Vadose zone... | reverse complement strand
TGATGTGCTTGCGCTCGTTCAATATCGGCCTCAAGGTCTTCCAGACCGAGAGCCAGCTGATCGCCATCGATCCGTTCCGAGCGGCGCCCGAACTGCGAGCGTTGCAGCCGATGAATGATGAGCCTTAATCTTTTGACTTCGGCCTGCGCTTGCGCGAGCTCTGTCTGGTCGCCTGCCATTTGCGTAGCCAGATCACGCACCAGCCGGTGCAGCGTCTCGATGTCAGAAGGCAGAGCGGCGAGATCGATTTGCATACGTGGGATTCTACTGCCAGCACGCAAAAGCTCCCACGATGATCATGACGATGAGTCAATCAGTCGCAGCCGAGCAGGGCGTTGATTGCGTCGCTCAGCCAGCAACGGCAGGTCGCCATCGCTGCTCTGGCGCCCGCCAGTCGACGCCGTCAATCAGCATCGACAACTGCGCCGAGCTTAGCGCCAGCGTCCCACCCGGCTCGACGTTCGACGGCCAGAGGAAGACGCCTTGTTCGAGCCGCTTGGTGAAGAGGCAGAGGCCGGTCCCATCCCAGAACACGATCTTGATGAGGTTGGCTTTCCGACCCCGGAACACGAAGAGATGGCCCGAGAAGGGATCCTGCCGCAGCACGCCCTGGACCAGCATGGCGAGCCCATCGATGCCTTTGCGCATGTCGGTGTAGCCGAACGCCAGGTGCACCTTCACGCCCGGGGGAAGCAGGGTCATGGCACGTGCTCCTCATTGACGGCTGTCGCACCCGACGGTGGAACTGCATCGGTGATCTGCACCGCAACGAACACTGGCGGGGTCGCCAGCTCCTGCTTCCAGCGACACAGAACGCGTCGGGCGATGCCATAGCGGCGTGCGATCTCGGCAAGGCTTGCGTCTGGCTGAGCTGCCTCTGCGAGGATCCGGCGTCTATCCGCTTCGCTAAACCTCCGCCGATGACCCTCGCGAGCCGGCAGAACAACGAGATCCGGCATCGGCGAGGAGGGATAAGTCATGTGACTTAAGGGGTGACTTAGACTGTGACTAAGGGTGTGACTTAGCCCACGGCGCCGATAGAGCAGCTTGCGTGTCGGGGGCTGTGGCTCAGCCTTGAACTTGGCCCGCCAGTTGCCGAAAGCCTTGAGCGGGATGCCCTGAGCCTCGCAATATTCTCGCTGGTTCAAGTCGCTACGACGCCACGCCTCATGGTGCGCCCGCCAGAACGCCTCACCGTAACGAACGCGGGATCGGTTTTCGTCCGCCATCTCATTCTCCTCATCTGAAAAATTGAGGGGGAGAACAGATCGCGTCCGCGAGCTGCGAAACAAGTGTGCGAGAAATGGACGCTTACTATTTGGTCAACGTTTCCCTGATACGGTCAAAAGGTTTCCCTGTTAATTTTGACATGCATTTTCGCCAAAAGGCCCATAGATGCTGCCTTCTTGAGGGTGGCGGCATCATTTAGAGCTCCAAAACTCGGTTTTCCCTGTATTTTTCCCTGTTTTTACGAATTCTCCCGGTGGAGACCGGTTCGATGTCGACTGCCTCCGCCACCAGGCAGTCCGCGAATTGCGGAGAGTTCCCGAAAATGCGTGAATAGCCCCCGAATTGGCGGGGTTTGCACGCGCTTGGTCTCTGAGACGGCGCAACTGTTGTGGGGGCGCCAGTTTGGACCTTTGTCTCTGGCCCTCAAAAACCCGTTTCCCGGAAACGGAGACTACGAGTGCCCCGAGACCGGTTCGAATGAGTCTGTTCGAGCACCTTGCGGTATGCGGGGTCTGGGCGAACATATCCGTCATCGCCACTATCGAGAATCCAGGGTATCTGCCCAGCCCCTGATTTGGTCATCAATTTGTTGGAAGAAATCACTGCTATCCGCAACAAGCGCGACGCTGACGAACCCGGATCGTCCTTCGCGCGCCGGGGGGAGAGTGTATCGCGCGCCGACGGCAGCTCGGTCAGCGTAGAACAATGGGTCTGAATATCTGGTGCTGGTAGCAAAGCGTTACGAACTATCTAACCCGCCCGGGAGGTGACTTTGGTTGGCAGAAAAGGATCAAAATTTCTTCTCTGCCAGCGGTCCACTCCAACTGCCCGGTTGGTCGCAATGGCCGAGAGTCACGGTGTGAATTGGCACGCAACAGACCAGGAGATCGAGGCATTCCTAGCGAAGTATCCTCAGACCTAAAGTCCCCTATTGTTCAGTCGATGCCGTCTTGGCATCCCAAAGGCAACGTCGTGGCCGGCGGGACCGGCCACGACGCGCAGTGCAAGGCAACGTTATTCCCGAATGTTATTCCGGAAACCTATTCCACTCCCTGCGTGGGATCATGCCGCAGCTGACTGCGCACGCGGGGATCTGGATCCGAGCCAATGTATTGGCCACGAATGTCGTACACGCTGTACGGGTACGGTGAGAGGCGGCCGTAGAGGTCGTAGAAGCCGGGGGTGCGATAATACGGGGCCTGAGCATAGGCACGGTAGAAGCCGTTGGAGCGATACGCGGCATACGGCGGGACCTGAGCGTAGGCACGGTAGTAGCCCCGCCCAACGCCGTATTGAGCGTCAGCAGACGAACTCAGCAGCGTCGCCAATCCAACTGTTGAAAGTAATATTCTCATGGGAAACTCCTCCATGTATTGAAGCCTGCCACTCGGCGCAGGTCGAGGGAGGAGAGTTAACGAGTGTGAGCGACAGACTTCCATTGTACGTAAGGAAGGAGCGTGTAAGCGAAACATATTGACCGACGCATCTTTGGTTTAGCTCTATCACTTTCGAGCGGGACAGCTCGCCAAGTTCCAGCAGGTTCCATTCTGCGCTTCCGATCAGCAATTTCTTTGATGTCGCAAATGCAAAAGCAGGTTATCGAGCCGCAAACGTATTCGATGGCGCCGCTGTTCATCAACTGCATCCGCGAGGTCGCAAACCGCCGGCGAAGAAAAGATCGTAGAGCCATGTCGGTTCCTGTGCCCGACTCGGAAGGGGCTGAGCGTCCCGACGATTTCCGCTTTCTGGGACACTCCGGACTCGTTGTGCTCACCGCGATCCTTTCCGAGTTTGACCGATGCTGTCGAAAAAGTCGTTGATCTGGCTGATTCCTTCCGAGGGAGCAAAGTCGGGTTCGATCAACTGGCGTGCAAAGCCGCGTCTCGAGCAATAGGCCGGCGGCGCGACGCCTACACAGCAGCCATACATCCTCGTTCGATCGGTGGGCGGAACATTCGTTGGTCGAACTCGAGCACTCGCAGGATGGCCGCCTACCTAAATGCTTCGGCATCCTTCCTGGTTATGGAAGGTAGAGTGAGAGGCTTGGGTCCGCATAATCTCGTTGCTGAGGCAATAAGAAGAGAGCAACGAGCTGCCAGCCCCGGCGATCACGAAGAGTCAAAGCGCTGACACTCCAGCGATTCCGAAAATCAATGCTGATAAGACGATTGTTGCTGGCCGCACCCGTTTTGCCAGGAGTTGCGTACCGGCAAGTTTCTCGTCCTCGTCGTTGGTGGGCTTCATGGCGGCCTCACTAAATTAGATAAACCATTTCGCTAGTTTATGAGTTCCGTAAAGACGAAAAATTGGTCGAAGATGGATGCAACACTCGCAACGGCCCAGCAAATTGGAGGCTTCATCTCCCCATGCAGAGCCGCACCAACAACGGTAGAGCTCGAGCAAGCGCAGCGCCATATCGCGCCTTGTGAATACGTGCTTGCAGCAGGCCTCTTTGAATACTGGTTGACGATGGCGCTTTGAGCGCTCGGCTCGCCGGGAATTTTTCATGCCTTGTGCTGCGGACAAGGCGAGGAAGCCGCTCGCCGCAGCGAGCAGCCCGGGTTTCTTTCCCCTCGGTTCATTTTGATCCTGTGAAGCAGCCTCGACGCGAAACGTCTCTTTCACTGGGGCGCCAGCGTGGACCGGCATCGACTTACGAAAGCTTCTTTGCCATTTCGAGATGCTCGCGCAGGTGCGGCAGTGTCTTGGCCGCCCAGGCTTTAAGGTCGGGATTATCTCCGTTCCTCGCGTAATCGCTGAAGAGAGCGACTGCCTCTTCATGCGCCTGAAGCTGCATCTGATCGTACGCCCGGTCGAATTCCTTTCCGGACTTGGCCTTCAGTTCATCGAGCTTTTTCTGGTGCTCTGCATCCAGACCGGTGGGCAGCGGCGCCTTCACCTTGCCGCCCTCGACAAGGGCCTTCAGCTCTTTTGAGGTCTGCTGATGGTCCGTGATCATGCGCTGGGCAAAGGGCTTCGTATCCGCGTCCGGCTGTCGGTCGAGGGCAAGCTGACTTGACTGGATTTCCATCACGTCGCTGATCGCGACCTTCGTGACGAACTCGTTCGTTGTCACGCGCGTTTGCGCCATAGCTGGAGCGACGCATACGAAAAGGGCGAGCAGTAATCCTATCCGTCTTGACATGTTGACCTCCTGTGGATCGCTATTGTCGACGTATGTTAGCCATGGGGGCTTCTTGGCGAGCCCGCAGGCGGCTGACCGTGATCAGGGCCGCGCTGCGCCCGTTAATTGACTCACGAGACCCTGCGCGAGTTGCAGGTGGTGGAGAACGCCGGGGAGCGTATCTGACGCTAAGCGCTGCAAGTCCGCGTTTTCCCCCGGGGCGATGACCCAGAGCAAAAGGTGAATGGTCAGTCACCTGCAGGCGCATGTAATAGGGACGGATTGACCGCGCAAAAGCAAAGCCTCCGCCGCATGGGGGGACATGGGGCAGAGGCCATTGGGGCAACATCGAGCCCGGTGGGGCAGGGGGGAATTGGTGCCGACGTTGAGAACCTGCAGCCGCCGCTCGGTCTCGCCGGCGCCGCGGCGCATCTGTCATTGGCCCATCCCGGCAGTTCCATCGCCACGACCCTGTCATTGTTCGACCAAGGGCTTACGCAAGTGCTGCGCAAACTGCCGCCGACCATCACCTCAATCCGCTCGCCGGGAGGGAGCATCTCGGCGAATTGATCGGCGGCGATTCTTCGTTTGCTCTCCATTTCCGAGGGAGCAGACGCCTAAGTCCAAGCGCTCTTACTTGGCGTCGCCGGCGCTTGGGTCAGTAGTGGGGGGCTGGCGCGACGGTGTGTCACTGCCGGAGCCGTCATTCTGTTCATGGGGAGCCTCAAGCAACGCGGCAAGCGAATCGGGGGAGAGCGACAGCACGACGGGATTTCCATCGTGGTCTATGGCCCGAATGAGGATCGAGGTCGGGACCATCTCGATATTGCTGAAGCCCACCTGCGTCAGGCGCTGTTGGACCCTTTGCTCGAACGACTGCACGCCCCGGTTCACGACATCCCGTTGGCCATGACCGGTGCTCGCTCCAGCAGCCGCCTGCGATGGCGCGCCTTGCGCCATGGCAGGCACTACCAGGCAAGGGAGACGACTGTGGAAACGAGCAATCTGCGCATTTGATTCTCCTGCATGTTGTCAGTTGAGACCCCGAGGGGTCGAAGCCGGGACCCGGACATTGGAGCGACTTCGCCTACCTTAGAGCGACCTCGCTTGCGGTAATCTGCGTAGCTTGCGGTAACCCTGCTTATTTCGAAGACCCGCCCTCGCGCGGCAGGATGTTATGACTCGAGACGACAATCTTCGAATCCGCGTTGGCCGCGTTCGCACAGAGGGCGTGGCGGCACACGCTGCGCCAAACCGTTCATTGCCCAGGTCTTGGCGGCAGCGGAGAGGGCCGGCGGCTTGCCTCGGCAGTCTGGACGTGGCGCCCGGCGGTCTACCTTTGGCCGAGGCCAAGGGCCAAGCATCGCAGCAGTCCAGAGGATGAACGATCACACGCGCAACGTCGTGATCAAACGCGCCTGGTGCGCACAAAGCGAAGGGGCGCCGCTTGGTAGGCCCCGCGCCCATCTGTGCCGCGAAGGCACGACACGGGATGGCGCTGCGGGGCACATGTTTGATGCCGGGGCGCGGATGCCGACCATTGTGAATTTGCCGCCCGGTGTGGAGGCGATCGTCATCATTTCCGGTTTATCGTTTCCCCGGCAGACGCCGAGCAGCTCTCGGACCCAAGGCTTTACCCGGGACCTGATGGCGCAGGCCGAGCGCGATCTCGGCACCAAATTCGAACTGAATCGGGTCGATCCCCACGTCCATGTCATTACGCGAGGCAAGGGGGGACGGCCGCGACCTTTATCATTGCACACATCAGCCGCGGAATGCGCGCCCGCGCCGCCTGGAACCGGTCGCCCGCCGGGAGGAGATGCCCGATCCTCGATGGTCGGCCGGATGCAAAAGCCCGAACGCCTTGGCCTTGCCGAGTCGCCCTCGGTGGTGCTGCGCCCGCTCAGGGCGCCCGCCGACGATGCCGATCTCGCCCAGGCCCTTCATGCCGAGCCGGTTACTGTCGTCCGGCTCCTCGACGAAGATCACTTTTGATGTCATGCACGTTGGCGTTAGCCGGCACATGCTATTGGCTATGTTGGCGTTCATGATGCGGCCGAACCTATGATCGACTAGCGTCTCCTCGTGCAGTGGCATGCCGATTGCCCACACCACGCCTTCGATGATTTGGCTGGTCGCCCGATGCTGGTGAATCCGTCGCTACCTTGATTGCCAACCCCGCACCCGGGGCTCCGGAAGTCCCTTGCGATGAAGGAGTAGCGATCCACATCGGCCCCGAGTCATGCGCCGGCTCGCGAGGACTTCGGCGAAGCGTTGACAGGGGTGCGCATAGCGTCCTGAATTGATCCAAGCCAGTTAAAGCCGGTCTTTCAAGCTCGATACAAACAATTCAATGGCTCACAATTTATAGAAGTTTTTGACGAGGCCGCCGTTTCAGCAAAGCTCTGCTGGAATGCACGCTGGCGAATCGGAAGCACCGTTGGTTGGCGACGAAAGTGGAGATGTCGTAACCGATCGGGCTCTTCGGTGTCGCTCCGCCAGTGTCGGTTCTTGCCTGTGTTTACGGTTGAGTAGACGCTTGCTTGGATCTGCTGGGACTTTTGCGTTGAAGGACGGCATTCGATCGGACGAAGACGCTCCGATGTGACGCGGCGACGCTGCTAAGCCAAAGGCATTTGCAAAGGCAAGGCCAGAAAGGGTCGACACGATGAGTATGGTGCTTGCGACGCGTGTTCTTTGGAGCATTGCTGCGTCTCCTTTGCCGAATTGAACCGCTTAATGTGAAATAGCAACCCGACTCGAAAATGCTAGATACACACTTGAGATTAAGCGCAAGATCGAATAAGCCGCGCAATATCCAATCATAGCTGCGACGCAGATCAGAAGGATGGCGGCAGCTCATTGCGGACCATCATCCGGTACCCATCGTCCTTGATCTCCTGTATCCGGCCGGATCCCTTCGGCGCCTGTCGGTGAGGGTGGGAAGGCGCGGCTGAATGAACGCGACGCCTGTGAGCGCGACACGATGAGGGCACGGGCCCGCAGCACGACTTCTCTATCGTACGCAGGTCGGTCATCAATATTGTCTTGGTTTGTGAAGCTCATACTCTTGTTTGTTATTGCCGCACGGCGCAAGACCGAAGCAATCACAGCATTTTTGCGATATGGATTTCCTGTTCCGGCACTACATCCTCATTGCTGCGGCAGCTCAGCCAACTCGCAGCGTCTGATAGTCAAGTCTGCCCATTGGGAAGAGCGGCGCCTTCACAAGAGATAGCTGCGTCCTGACCAGACAAAACCCTGGAGAACTACTATGAAGTTGACCGCAAGCGTCATCGGCCTGCTCACCGCGATGGGCATGTCAGTGTTAACGTCCGCCGCGATAGCGGCGCCGTTATCCGCGCCGGCTTTGATGCAGGTAGCAGCAAAGCACCACCATGTCGCCCGGCATAGTCAGACATGTGACGAAACCGACCCCAAGCAGGTCTACGATTGGAGCCATTGGCCCAATAATCCATGCTGGCCCTGCGTCAGCGGTGATCCCAGTGAGACGAGCGCCTATCCGAGTTGGGAAGTGCGGCCCAATTGCCAGTGAGGGCGACCGCATCGCCTGGCGATGAATCGGGTCGCCACGTCCGCCCGGCCCCAGCCGACGCTGGCGTGGCGCCTCATTCGCAGCCTGGGGTACTTGTCGCCGATTCGCTTCGGCTTTGGAGCCGGCACGATGCGCACGAGCGACCGGAAGCTGCGCCGTACGCGGAGAGAGCTTCGCTCATGATCCGCTTTATCGCTCGTGCACAGCGCCCGCATCGTATGGTGCAGCCGAGGCAAGCATAGACTTGCTCTGCACTGAGCGGTTGCTTCCGCACTTCCGTTACGACGTTCCGAATGTCGTGGTCACTCAATACGTTGCATGAGCAGATGATCATGCCCGCCTATTGCCACGTCTGGGTCGGAAGGTTGACAACGATTGGCGTTGAGGTGCTTCTCACGACGACCCACCGAAAAGGCTCCGAATCCGAAGGATTGATCTCCATGTGTGGTAAGTAAGCCGGCACGTGGATGAAGTCGCCGGCCTTTGCGCGCGCAACGGACTCGCCTCGCGCGCCCCAACGGATCTCGCAGACGCCCGACAAGACATAGGCGATCGTCTGCTGCTCTCCGTGATGATGGATGCCCGTGCGGGCTCCCGGCTGGACCTCAAACAACCCGCCCCACATTGCTGATTGCACGCCGAGCTGGGGGACCACTGCGGCCAGGCGCAAGGAGCCAGGCGTCTGTGCCGTTCCTGGGTCGAATTCGCCCGGGCTGACAATGCGAATGGGTGGATATTCGCTCTCAGTGACCATGCACGGCCCCTCGTCTGGAATGATATGCGCGTCAATTAGAGGTGCCCTGGCCGCCGGACGTATCGGCAGGCCTGAAGGTTCGCTGCAATGATGTCGATGTCCGACTGAGTCTGAGCTTGTCCAAGATTGCTGCGTGCGTACTGCCTTTGCTTCGAAGTGCTGCCGCCCGTGGACGGTCGTGTCACCATTGGTGTCCAGTACTTTCATTTTCCGTCTGGTCGACTAGTTGATTGGCGTGGGGGCTCGGTCCCTGTAAGGAACTCGATGATGAAACACTTTTTGGCAGCAATGCTCGCGATGGCTTGCATCGCCGCATACACTCCGTCGTTTGCGGCGGGCGCTCACGGAATCGGGCGCGGATCCGTTGGCATTGGGCGGGGAATAGGTCATGGACCGGGTCGTTTCCGGGTACCCAACATGACAAACCGGATTCCACAAGCGCTCCCGTCGCCCGCGCAGCCACCGGTCATCAATGGGCCGCTCAGTCCCTCCGGACTCCCGCCGATGGGAAACGGATTGCGGTAAAACGGTTCTCTTCTGCGCTTTCCATCGGCGCCCAATATTTCGACTCTTGGCTGGCTTGTCGAGGCCATCTGTGTCTCGCCCGTTGAGCTCCGCGAGCGGGATCGGGGTGGGCGCGGGATTGTCACCCCCGATTTGGCGCAAGATCGAAACAATGACAGCAGGGAGGCCGAAGCAAACATGGATGCTGAACATCAGAATGCGCGTGCGTGTTCACAGCTAGCGCCTCAAGACGCAGCGGCAATGGAAATGAGTAAATCCAATAGGCGGCTGATTGGGCTCGCGGGTTCAGCTTTGGCGAGCGTGTTGATCGTGGCCGCAGCGCTAGTCCTACTGGAGAAATTCCACGGTCCTACCGCCAGTGCTCACGATCATGTCGTCCACGGCCGGACGGCCGCCGGGCCCGCTGACGCCACGCCCCCGGTTGGAACCGGAACCGCGTTCGATGGGGAAATGGCGCAAGTCATCGCGCGCATGCACGAGACCATGGAAGTCACGGCCAGCGGCGAGCCCGATCGCGACTTCATGCTGATGATGATCCCGCATCACCAGGGTGCGATCGATATGGCTCTCGTTGTCCTGAAGTATGGACACGATGAAAGGCTCAAGCGCCTGGCGCAATCGATCATTGTCGAGCAGGGGCAAGAGATCACCTATATGCGGATACTTCTCGGCGCGCCGCGCGCCGAAGAAGTTACTTCACATCAGTGTTGCCAGTGAGGAAATCGCCATGTCCGTGCACCGCCGTCGGTTTCTTTTCTCGACCGTGCTTCTGCTTGCCAGCGCGCCAGCCTATGCGGGACAAGCGCCGTTTGCGGCGGCGGCGCCGGACTTTCCTGTCAGCGGCCGCGACCGCGTCTACGCCGCCGAGCAGTTCTCGAACACAGTCTCGGTGATCGACCCCTCCACGAACAAGAACCTTGGCGTCATTCGGCTGGGCGATCCGCAGCCGATGAATCTGTCGCCGCTCTACCGCGGCCAGGTTCTCGTCCACGGGATGGGCTTCTCGCCGGACCGCAAGACGCTCGTGGTGGTCTCGATTGCCTCGAACTCGGTTACGTTCATCGATACCGCAACAAACAAGGTCAAGCACACGACCTACGTCGGACGCTCGCCGCATGAGCCGTTCTTCACCCAGGACGGCAGCGAGGTCTGGGTCACGGTCCGCGGCGAGGACTATGTCGCCGTTCTCGACGGCGTGACCTACGCTGAGAAGACGCGCATCAAGGTTCCGAACGGGCCAGGCATGACAATCTTCTCGCCCGATGGGCGCTACGGCTATGTGTGTTCGAGCTTCGCACCGGAAACCGTCGTCGTCAGCACGCAAACGCATGAAATCGTCGGGCGCGTGCAGCAGGTCTCGCCATTCTGTCCGAACATCGCCGCATCGCCCGACGGCGAGCAGGTCTGGCTCACCTTGAAAGACGTCGGCAAGGTGATGGTGTTTGCCGCCAAGCCGCCGTTCCAGGTGCTTCGGGTCATCGATACCGGGCCAATCACGAACCACGTCAATTTCGTGCAGACGCCGCGCGGACAGTTCGCCTATGTCACGGTCGGCGGCCTCAACAACGTCAAGGCCTTCCGAACCACCGATTTCGAGCAGGTCGCGACCATAGCGGTGGGCGCTCTTCCGCACGGCATCTGGCCGTCCGGGGACGGAACGCGTGTCTACGTCGGGATCGAGAACGGCGACGCAGTGACCGCTATTGACACGTCGGCGAACCGGGTGATTGCCACGATTCCCAACGGGCAGGCGGCGCAGGCCCTGGTCTATGTGCCCCAGGCGGCGGCCAATGAAGCTGCGGGAATCGAGAATTTGGAGCCTCTCGGACTTGCCGGCCGCGCAGCGCACCTGGCATTGGCCATGCCCGGTAGCTCTCTCGTCACAACGGTTTCGCTGTTCGATCAGGGGATCACGCAAGTGTTGCAAGCGGCCGTCGCCGGTCTCGAGCCCGCAAAGCCATACGTCTTGGTCCTTGCTTCGCGCCACGATGGAAGCGGCGCGATCGAGCCGCTCGCGCAGTTCATGACAAACCCCGCTGGAGCCGCGGTCGTCAACGCCGTCGGCCCCATCCGCCAGATCGTCCAGCCCGATGCGCCAAGCCAAGATGAGCGCAGGTACCTCGCCATATTTTCGGTGGAGAACGGTAAACCTGGCAGGCCGGTGCAACTGCAACGATCGGAGGTGTCGACGACAGGGGGTCGATAGCGCGCGGGCAATCACAAGGAGGCCAAAGATGGTGCCTAACCGCAAGCAGGATAGAGTGATCGAAGAGTCACCGCTTGGCCCGATCGATGGATGCCACGGGCGATGCCGCGGCGACCCAATAGTCTGGCAATCCCAGGGATCGCTTACATCCCGCCGCCATTTTATGTGCGCAGCCGGCGCGGCAACCCTGACGATGGCGCCGCTGGCTGCATTCGCCGACCCAATCGTCAAGCTTCCCTTGCCGGGAGGACCGGACGAGCGCCCGATCACCACCGCATTTCCCCAGAAGGGAGCGCTCATCCTGCAACGGACCCGGCCACCCCTGCTCGAAACCCCGTTCGAGGTATTCGACCGTTCGGTGTTTACACCAAACGACCAATTCTATGTCCGCTGGCACTTGGCGCTCATACCGACCACAGTTGATCCCAATAGTTTCCGGATTGCGGTGCGCGGCCACGTGAACCGGAACCTGTCACTGTCACTCGATGACCTCATGGCGTTCCCTCAGGTGGAGCTTGTGGCGATTAACCAGTGTTCGGGGAATTCCCGCGGTTATTTCCAGCCGCGCGTTCCTGGTGGGGAATGGTCGAATGGCGCCATGGGAAACGCGCGCTGGACCGGGGTCCGCCTGAAGGACGTGCTCGACTGGGCTGGCGTGAGGGTGGGCGCCGTCCAGGTTCGCTTCAACGGCTTGGACCAACCTATCGTCCCCGACTCGCCGGACTTCATGAAGTCGCTCGACATTGAGCATGCACGGGACGGAGACGTGATGCTCGCCTACGCGATGAATGGGGAGCAACTCCCGCTGCTCAACGGCTTCCCGCTCCGTCTGATTGTGCCTGGCTGGTATTCCACCTATTGGGTCAAGATGCTGAACGACATCGAGGTGCTCGACCAGCCCGATACGAATTACTGGACAGCAACGGCCTATCGAATCCCCGATACGCCCCGTGCCAACGTGGAGCCTGGACAAACCGACTTTAGATTGGTGCCGATCAGCCGAATGGTTCCGCGTTCATTCATTACCAACATCAAGGCGGGCGACACGCTGCAAGCGCGTGCCCCTACGCTGGCGCGCGGAATAGCTTTTGGCGGCGATACAGGCGTCGCGCGGGTCGATTTCTCCAACGACGGCGGCCACACCTGGCACCAGGCACAACTCGGCAGGGACGAAGGCAAGTACAGTTTCCGCCAATGGCAGATCTCCTTCACGCCATCGGCTGCGGGTCCCGAGGTGCTGATGGTAAGGTGCACCAGCACCAGTGGCGAGGTACAACCCGACAAGCCCAATTGGAATCCAAGTGGGTTCATGCGCAACGTGGTCGAGAAGACGCACGTCGTCATCGCTTGAGGGAGGAGAGAACATGGTGCGTCACACGCTGCCCCTGGCCCTGATCACGGTCCTTGCATTTGCGCCGCCTGCTGCGCATTCCGATGACAAATTGGTACTGAAGTCCGTGAGCGTCGACCTGCCCTCTGATGATCGCATGTTTCCAGGAGGGCCCGGTTCGGACGCGGCCAACGGCAACTGCCTGGCCTGCCACTCCGCCGATATGGTGCTCAATCAACCGGCCATATCGAAGACGCAATGGCGGGAGGAGGTCGAAAAGATGCGCGCCGCCTACAAGGCGCCGATCGATGCCAAGGACGTCGATACAATCGTCGAATACCTCGCGCGTATCGGAGGAGGAAGCTAAGCGGCATACTCGGGCAGAGCCGCTAAATAAGGCTTATGTGGCCGCGATGGGTCCTTGTGATGGTCCTTGTGCCTCGGCCAGCTGCACCGTCAGGACATCATGCGCAAGGATGCAAGCCCATGCCGGACAAGTAATCCCGATAGTATTTGTCCAACTTCTGAGCCACGCCCTCGAGCGGCGGCATCTGGGCATCGTCCAATTTTCCATCAAAGACCGGAGCAAAGGCTTGCACCGCACGCGCTGCAACAGGATGCCACTTGTCGATCCAGCCTTGGATGATGGGGCTGCTATGCGAATTGTCTTCAATGACCATCCGGGTCAGCGCTCGAGTCCATTCACGATGCCACTTACAATCTTCGTTCAGCGAATAAAACACCTGACCAAGCAAATAGTCGCCCTCACGCAGCGCAAGATCGCTAAAGTGGTTCATGAATAGCTCGTCGATCAGGGGCTTGAGCACGATGTTGAGCCCGACGAAAGACTCGCCCCAGTCGTAACAAACAAGCAATTTCTCAATTGCGATGCGTAAAGGCTGCCACAGCGCATCGGTCTGCCACCGGCTTTTGCTATCGGTTCCAAAACCGCGATAACGATGTTGAATCTGCCGGACTCGGTAGGCAATTCGTTGCACGCGGCGCATTTCGTCGGCCGCTTGCAGGGCCGCCGCAATGACGATCCGTCCGCTCGGAGCCATTTGTCCGATGTAGGACGCCAGCATCTGCAAGCCGTGTCCTGGATAACGCAAAGGCGCAACAACATTAGAAAGAACGTGCAGCCAGCGGGGTGACAGTTGACCATCGTAGCCGCTCACTTCGATCTCTTCCAGGATTCCGTCGACGAAAATCTCCTTGTCTCTCTGAATCTCGGTGTACTTTGTGTAGGTTGTCTCGCGGGGATCCCGAAAAGCTTCCCACGACGTGCAGGTCAGCGGCGACTCCAGCTGGAAGCGTTTGTACCAATCCAGCAGCGGGACATCGAGTTCAAATCTCTTCCCGGTTAAGCCCTCGCCGGTGTAGCAAAGGAGTTTCGACGTCACGATTTCGTATTCAGTCGGCATCCGCCTTTGCTGCAGAAGATGCCAATATGTTTTCTGCTGCGCCATAAGGCTCTCCGGAGCAGAGACGGCGTGCTTCAAAGCGAAGTCTGCGGCTAGGCGAATCGCCATGCGGCATCATTCTGGTTCAGCTCAAGCGAACCCTTGAATGCCGACATCACAGTCTCCAATTCCCCCGGAAAACGAAATGACCGTCCGAGGTGTTTCTCAATTGCCGAGCGAGTCACGACGCAGCATCGCGGCACGAGAACTCTTACGTAAGCGCCGCGGTCCACCACCATAACATCTTGGTTGAGATCCTTGATCGCGGCAATGATGGCGGTGGCGATGGCGCCCGACTGGAGAACTGGTCCGACGCGATCATAGGTTTCTGGGTTCTCGCTCGTCATTCCTTGGTTCCGTCTGCGGCTGCAACTTCTTTGAACCGCATGTCATCTAGCTCGAGAAGAATGTCGCGCCCCTCGATCGTTACCGAGAATACCCTCAAACAGGCATTCTGAGGATTGATGCCTTGCCCCGTGCACACATCGAACTCCCAGTGGTGCCTCGCACAACGGAGATTGTTTCCCATCAAGGTGCCTTCACTCAAGCGGCTTTTCTGATGCGGGCATGCGTCAGCATATGC
>Ga0137409_10004419_pt1 | contig 14771 bp, 14 predicted proteins | sample CZODoug1_16funga_FD_122059 | JGI IMG/M metagenome (GOLD analysis project Ga0137409, IMG submission 122059) | Vadose zone soil fungal communities from Angelo Coast Range Reserve, California, USA - CZODoug1_16fungal (Hybrid Assembly) | ecosystem: Environmental > Terrestrial > Soil > Vadose zone... | reverse complement strand
TTCACCATCTGCGCGCCCATGTTCTCGAACTTGTCCTTCAGCTCGATTTCCTTGGCGACCGAGACGCCGTCCTTGGTCACGGTCGGTGCGCCGAACGAGCGCTCCAGCACCACGTTACGGCCCTTGGGGCCGAGGGTCACTTTGACCGCGTCGGCGAGAATGTTCACTCCAGCAAGCAGCTTGTGCCTTGCGGGCTCATGAAAACGTACGTCTTTAGCGGGCATGTCTCACTCCTGAGTTTGTGATCGTTTCGCTCTGAATCTACTTGGTGACGACACCCATGATGTCGTCCTCGCGCATGACCAGGTACTCGGTGCCTTCCACCTTCACTGCCTGGCCCGAATATTTCCCGAACAGGATGCGGTCCCCGACTTTGACGTCGAGCGGCCGCACTTTTCCGTCCTCGAGAATCTTGCCTTTGCCGATGGCGACAACTTCGCCTTGATCGGGCTTCTCCCCAGCTGTATCGGGAATCACGATTCCGCCGGCAGACTTGTTTTCCGCATCGAGGCGCTTTACGACGACGCGATCGTGCAAGGGTCGAATCTTGTTCATCATTGGATATCCTCCTTAGCAAAAGTTAGCGGCCACTAACTCGCAGTGGCCGCAACGGATAAGGGAGCCTTGGTATTAGCACTCGTCTCTAGCGAGTGCTAATGATACGGACCAGGTGCTCGGATTTCAAGCCCTTCGCCAACCTCCAAGAGCCGGCTCAGGGATCACGCGCCCGGGAAGGTAGCCTTAAGGGCCCCCGTCTCGATTGAATCCAATGTGGAGAAGTTGGATTACATAGGTCAGCCAACCGCTTGGCTTGACACAAGTTTCCCCATTGGATTACAGTGCAACGCTACTTCTGATCTCAGACCTTACCCGGGGACCAAGAGGGGAAAAAGGGGCCTACCAGATGAAATACCCAGTTCTGCGCCACGTGGTCGCGTCGGTTCTTCTGGCCGCCCCTTTGGCGAATGCGGTAGGCGCCGACTACTGGTATGCGGGCGTGGGGCTCGGCTATGGCAAGGTCGAATTCTACCCGGCTGACTTCTCCTCGAACGGAGCGGCCACCGAAACAATTCGCGACTCCGACCTCGGCTTTACCGGAGCTCTGGGCGTGCAGTTCAACAGGAACTGGGCGTTCGAGGTCAATTTCATACAGCTCGGAAAATTCTCGTACAAGTACACGCAGGGCGCGAACACGCAGGAAGACATCTACGAGGTCTCGGGCTGGGGTGGGTCCCTCCTGCCGACGATTCCGCTGACCCGAAATCTCTCTCTATTCGGCCGGCTGGGACTGTTGGCCTCCCAAACGCGAACCACGATCAAAAACCCCGCTCCCGCCTACAACGGCAGCATTTCGGCGGTGCAGGTCAATGTGACCAGCTTCCTGTCCGGGTTTGGAGCGCAGTATTTCGTGAACCGCGATCTCGGGATTCGCGTCGAGTACCAGAATCTAGGCAAGGTCGGCACCGCCGGCGCTTGCGGAACCTGCACCGGGCGCGCCAACGCGCAATTCCTTTCGGCCAGCGCCCTTTTCACTTTCTGAGCACCGCCCGGGTTCGATAGCCGGTCCTTCGCCCGGTCACGCTAAAGACCCAAGTCCTTCCACAGGGCGTCGACGCGCGCCTTCACCTCGGCGCGCATGCTGATGGGTCGACCCCAGGCGCGCGAGGTCTCCGCGCCCCACTTGTTGGTCGCGTCTATACCCATCTTCGAGCCCAGCCCCGCGACCGGGCTCGCAAAATCGAGATAGTCGATCGGGGTGTTCTCGACAACCAGAACATCCCTTGCCGCATCCACGCGCGTGGTCAGCGCCCATACGACTTCTTTCCACTCCCGGATATTCACATCCGCGTCGGTGACGACGATGAACTTGGTGTACATGAACTGGCGCAAGACACTCCAGATGCCGAACATCACGCGCTTGGCGTGGCCGGGATATTGCTTTTTCATGCTCACTACGGCGAGGCGATACGAGCAACCCTCCGGCGGCAGATAAAAATCCTCGATCTCCGGGAATTGCTTCCTCAGTATCGGCACGAAGACCTCGTTCAGCGCCGCACCGAGCACCGCAGGCTCATCCGGGGGCTTGCCGGTGTACGTCGAGTGGTAGATCGGGTCGCGGCGCAGGGTCACGCGCTCCACCGTGAATACGGGAAACGTCTCCTGCTCGTTGTAATAGCCAGTGTGATCGCCGAACGGGCCCTCGAGCGCAGATTCCCCGGGATGAATCGCCCCCTCGAGAACCATTTCGCTCGTCGCGGGCACCTGCAGGTCCGATCCCAGGCATTTCGCGACTTCGGTTCGCGAGCCGCGTAACAGGCCCGCGAACTGATACTCCGACAGCGTGTCGGGGATCGGTGCGACCGCGGCGAGAATCGTCGCAGGATCGGCCCCGAGGGCAACTGCCACCGGGAAGAGCTCGCCCGGCCGCGCCTCCGTATGCTCGCGAAAATCCATGGCCCCGCCCCGATGGGGTAGCCATCGCATGATGAGCTTGTTCGAAGCGATAAGCTGCAGGCGATAGATGCCGAGGTTCTGGCGTGCCTTGCGCGGCCCGCGCGTGACAGTGAGCCCCCAAGTGATGAGCGGCCCCGCGTCCTCGGGCCAGCACGTCTGGATTGGAAGCCGTGAGAGATCGACGTCATTGCCCTCCCAAGAGGTCGCTTGGCAGGGAGCCCCGGAAACCTCCTTCGGGGCCATATGCATCACTTGCTTGCCGATGGGAATCCAGCGCTCGAGCACATCGCGAAATCCCCGAGGCGGCTCCGGTTCCTTGAGGAAGGCGAGGAGGACGCCGATATCGCGCAGGGCTTCGAGCGGATTCGCGTCCGGGTCGGCGCCCATCGCCAGCGCGATGCGACGAGTCGTGCCGAACAGGTTACCCAGGACCGGAATCGTGTGGCCCTTGGGTCTTTCAAACAGAAGCGCGGGACCTCCTGCCTTGAGCACGCGGTCGCAGACCTCGGTCATCTCGAGACTCGGGTCGACTTCGGTTCGCACACGCTTGAGCTCGCCCAAGCCTTCGAGTTGGGACAGGAAATCGCGTAGATCTCGGTAAGCCATGCCCTCGCCTCAGTCCTCGAGCTTCAAATCCATGGCATGCCGCGCCGTATGGCAAAGTCGGCGAATATCCCGGCAAAGATGACCGCGCCAACCCAGTTGTTGTCGTTGAAAGCTTTGAAGCAGGAGTCTCGATCGCGGGCGCGGATGAGACGATAGTGGTACGCCATGAGCGCCGCCGCGCCGACAAGGCCAAGATGATAGATCGCGCCCAGCCCGCGATGCACGCCGATACCGGCAAGCAGCGCGAGCGTGACGCCGTAGCAGGCCATCACCGCGGCCACGTCATATCGCCCGAAGGTAATGGCGGCGGTCTTGATCCCGATGCGGACATCGTCGTCGCGGTCGACCATCGCGTATTCGGTGTCATAGGCGATCGCCCAGGAGATATTCGCGAGCAATAACCACCATCCTTCCGGCGGAATGTCGCCGAGCACAGCCGCGTAACCCATGGGGATGCCGAAGCCGAAGGCGATTCCGAGGTAGGCCTGTGGAATCGCGAGGAATCGCTTCGTCAACGGATACGTCGCCGCAAGAGCGAGGGCAGCGAAGGAGAGCAGCACCGTGAGACGGTTCAGAGAAAGCACCAGTGCAAACGCGGCAAGCGTGAGCACCGCGGCCAGCCCGTAGGCTTCGGCCCGGCTCACTGCGCCGGTGGCGAGAGGACGCTCGCGCGTGCGCTTCACCTCGGCGTCGAAGCGCCAATCGGCGAGATCGTTCATCACGCAGCCGGCCGAGCGCATGAGCAGGGTCCCGAGGATGAAAATCCAAACCATGCGACCCGAGGGCTTGCCCTCGCTCGCGAACCACAGAGCCCACAAGGTCGGCCACAGTAGCAGCAGCGTCCCGATCGGCTTGTCCAGCCGCATCAGCCGCTCGTACAAGGTCAGCCTGGCTGCCAGGGCACCGAGGTTCATGAGCGCGCATTGTAGCCCGTGCGCTTCAGGCCCCGAGAAAATGGGCACGCCCGCCGAGCCATCGCTCCAGATGCCGCTGTGCCCGGTCGGGATGTTGAGTGAGCAGCGATTCGGCGACCGCACGCGCGGCGCCGAGGAGGTCAGCATCCTCGTCGAGGTCGGCAAAACGCAGCAGCGGTTCGCCGCTCTGGCGAGCGCCGAGGTATTCACCGGGGCCGCGCAGAAGCAGATCCTCGCGCGCGATCGCGAAGCCGTCGGTATTCTCGAATATGACTTTCAGGCGCCGGCGGGCGTTTTCCCCGAGGGGATTCTGATAGAGCAGCACGCACACCGATTCGGCCTCGCCCCGTCCCACGCGGCCACGCAGCTGATGCAGTTGCGCCAGTCCGAAGCGCTCGGCGTGCTCGATGACCATCAGCGACGCGTTGGCGACGTCCACCCCGACCTCGATCACGGTCGTTCCGACCAAGAGCTGGATTCGTCCCGCCTGAAACTCGGCCATGGTCTGCGCCTTTTCCGGCGCCCTCATGCGCCCGTGTATCAGGCCCACGCGGAGATCCGGGAGCTCCCGGCCGAGCGTGGCGTAGGTGTCGAGCGCCGTCTGCAGTTGCAGCTGCTCCGATTCCTCAATCAGCGGGCATACCCAGTAAGCCTGGCCTCCGGCGACGCAAGCGTCGCGTATCCGCCGCACCACCTCGGCGCGGCGCGAGTCCGCGACGAGCTTGGTCATCACCGGCGTCCTTCCGGGGGGCAGCTCGTCAATGGTCGACACGTCGAGATCGGCGTAATAGCTCATCGACAGGGTTCTCGGAATTGGGGTCGCACTCATCATGAGCTGGTGCAGGTCCTCGCCTTTGGTACGCAGCGCGAGCCGCTGGGATACGCCGAAGCGGTGTTGCTCGTCGACGACCGCAAGCCCAAGAGCCTGGAACGCCACCTGCTGCTGGAAAAGTGCGTGCGTTCCCAATGCGACCCGCGCTTTCCCGGAGGCTATCGCGGCGCGCCCCGCTTCGCGCTCCTTCTTGCCCTGGCTCCCCGAAAGCCACGCGATGTCCACGCCGAGCGGACCGAGCCAATCGCTGAATTTGCGAAAGTGTTGCTCGGCCAGAATCTCGGTCGGCGCCATCACCGCGGCCTGCATGCCGTTCTCGACCGCGCGCAAGGCCGCAAGCACCGCAACCACGGTCTTGCCGCTGCCGACGTCGCCCTGCAGCAGGCGATGCATGGGGTGCGGCTGCCCCATATCGCGCTCGATCTCTCCCCAGGCGCGCTGCTGCGCACGCGTGAGGCGAAACGGGAGTCGCGCGATCAAGGCTGACGTATGGACGCCTTTCGCCACTAGCACCGGCGCCGCCCGTGACTTGCGTTCGCGGTAATGCCTGAGCATCGAGAGCTGCTGTGCGAGCAGCTCGTCGAACTTCATGCGCTTCCATGCGGGAAGGGCGCGGCCCCTGAAGGCCGCCGGGTCGACTCCAGGAAGCGGGTGATGAAGCGTTTCCACCGCTTCGCGAAAGGCGCACAGCCCGAGCCGATTCGACGTCTCCTCCGGCAGCGTATCGTCGAGCTCGGCACGCGACAGAGCGGTCTCGATCAGGCGTCGCAGCGCGGCTTGTCCGAGACCCGCCGTCGTCGGATAGATCGGCGTCAGCGCCGATGGGAGAGGAGTTTCCCCGCGCAGCACGTGAAATCGCGGATGAGCCATCTCGCCGCCGAAGAAGCCGGTACGTACCTCACCGAACACGCGCACGGTGGCGCCCGGCGCGAGCGCCTTTGCCTGACTTCCGTAGAAATTGAAAAACCGCAGCACCAGCTCGCCGGTAGCGTCGACAATGCGCGAGATGAGCTGGCGCTTGGGCCGATACACGATCTCGGTCGAGCGCACCGTGCCTTCAACCTGTACTGCCGCGCCTGGAATCGCGCTAGCGATTGGCGTGAGATGCGTCTCGTCTTCGTACCGCAACGGAAGGTGCAACACCAAGTCGAAGTCCCCGCCGATACCGAGCTTGGCGAGCTTCGCGGTGATCGCTTTACTGAGGGGAGTTCCAGAATCGGGCGCGGGCAAGGTCGGGCCGGCTCTTCGCTTCGCGGGAAGCGCAGCGTCCCTCCGGCTCGAGACCTTCCCCACGTTACCGCCTCGATCCGACGTTCAGCCCTGGTACACGACGATCGCGTCCGCCTCGACCAGCGCGCCGCGGGGAAGCGAGGCGACGCCGATGACTGCGCGCGCCGGATAGGGCTGGCTGAAATGCTTCGACATCGCCTCGTTGACGCGTGCGAAGTTCGCCAGATCCGTGAGGTAGACGGTGAGCTTGACGACATCGCCCAGCGATGCACTGGCCGCCTCGGCAACCGCCTTGAGGTTTCCGAAAACGCGATGGATCTGGTTTTCGATGCCTTCCACCAGCTGCCCGGTTGCTGGATCGAGCCCGATTTGTCCTGACAGGTAGAGCGTGTCGCCTGCGCGCACCGCCTGAGAGTAGGTGCCGATCGCGGCCGGCGCATTCTGCGTAGAGACAGTCGATCGTGTCATGTTGAGCTGGGAAGGGTGAACTGAGTGAGCGGTTATAATATCCGCGCTCGCCTGGGTGACGCCAGCATGCGGGCATCCCCGATGACTTCGCAGCAGATCGTGAACCTCCTGAAGCTCGTGGGCACGCCCAGGGACAGTGCGCTGCTGCGCTTTTCCCTTGGATGCGAATATCTGAAGTGCGCCGATTTCGAGGCGGCTGCCACGCACCTCGCCGCCGCGGTCGCGAGAGACCCGGGGTATTCGGCGGCGTGGAAGGTCCTGGGAGACGCGCTCGCCAAGAGCGGGCGCAACGAAGAAGCCCTTGCGACTTTCCGCAAGGGAATCGAGGTGGCCGAGAGAAGAGGCGACAAGCAGGCCGCGCGGGAAATGGCCGTGTTCGCCCGCCGTCTCGAGAAGAACGCCGCGTCGCACAAGGAAGACGGCGCGGCGACATGAGTCCCTTCGCCAATCTGCGCCGAAAACTCTTCGGCAGGCCGCTCGATCCTCTGGACACGAAGACAAGGCGGCACATCGCGCTTGTCGCCTTTTTCGCCTGGGTAGGCCTGGGGGCGGATGGAATATCCTCCTCCTGCTACGGGCCCGAAGAGGCATTTCGTGCGCTCGGCGAGAACACCCACCTTGGTCTGTACCTCGCGCTCGCCACGGCAGCGACGGTGTTCATCATCGCGCTCGCCTACAACCAGGTCATCGAGCTGTTTCCCACCGGCGGGGGCGGCTACCGGGTCGCAACGCGACTGATCGGCCCTTACGCAGGGCTGACTTCCGGCGCGGCGCTCGTCCTCGACTACGTACTGACGATCTCGATTTCGATCGCGAGCGGCGTTGACGCGTTTTTCTCGCTGCTTCCGCTGGATTGGCAGCCGTACAAGCTTGCAACCGAGGTCGCGCTGATCGTGGTGCTGGTGCTGCTCAACCTGCGCGGAATAAAGGAAGTGATCGCCGTGCTGCTACCGATTTTTCTCGGGTTCGTCCTTACCCATGCTTTCCTGATCGTCTACGGGGTGCTCGCGCAGGCCACGGTCCTGCCCACCCTGATCCCGGAAGTCGGGCGCCTGACTTCGGATCTCTCGGGGCAGCTCGGCTGGACGGGCGTCGCAGCTCTGCTCCTGCTTGCCTACTCCCAAGGGGGCGGCACCTACACCGGCCTGGAAGCGGTATCCAACAACGTCAACGTACTCGCCGAGCCGCGCGTGCATACCGGCAAGGTCACGATGTTTTACATGGCGATTTCGCTCGCCTTTACCGCGGGCGGGATCATCCTTCTCTATCTGCTATGGGCAGTCGGGCCGGCCGAGGGGCAAACGCTCAACGCGGTTGCGTTTGGCGCGATCATCGACAGCTTCGGATGGGAGACCGGGGTAGCTCACGGCGCCCTCGTCGTGGTGCTTGCCCTCGAGGCCGGGTTGCTTTTCGTCGCGGCCAACACCGGTTTCCTGGGGGGCCCCGCGGTGCTCTCCAACATGGCTGCCGATTCCTGGGTGCCGCACCAATTCCGCTACATCTCGACCCGACTGGTGACGGAAAACGGGGTTCTCGTCATGGGGGTCGCCTCGCTGGTGATTCTCCTGTGGACCGGCGGCAGCGTCGCGACCCTGGTGGTGCTCTACAGCGTCAGCGTTTTCCTGACCTTCGCAGTGTCCCTCTTCGGCTTGTGCCTGTACTGGTCCGGACGCCGTGCCGGCAGCAACTGGTTCGGGAGGCTGGCCCTTTCAGCCGCCGGATTCGTCGTATGCGCGACCATCCTGATCGTCCTGCTCGCCGAGAAATTCATGGACGGCGGCTGGCTCGCCATTCTGATCATCGCCGCGATTATCGCCGCGTGCGCGAAAATCCGGAATCACTACGACGAGACCAAGGCTCAGCTGAAGAAGATCGATGCCGACTTCTCCGGCATACAGTTCGGAAGCATCGCCAGCCCGCCCCAGCCGGATCCCGAAAAACCGACGGCGGTGTTTCTGGTGGGTTCCTCGCGCGGCGGCGGACTGCACGCGCTTCTGTGGGTCCAGCGCATGTTCCCGGACCACTTCCGCAACTTCATCTTCGTCAATGTCCGTACCGTCGACTCGCAAAGCTTCGGCGGGCGCGAGGATCTTGCGGCGATGAAGGTCGAGGCGAACGCCTCGCTTTCGTATTTCGTGAACTTCTGCAACAGCAAAGGCTGGGCCGCCAAGTCCTATCTGTCTTTCGGTACCGACCCCATCGACGAGTTCACGCGGTTGGCCGAGCGCGTTCTGAGCGAATTCCCGAACGCGGTGTTTTTCACGAGCAAGCTCATTTTCGAACGCGAAAACTGGATGACCCGATTGCTGCATAACCAGGCCGCGATGGCACTCCAGCGGCGTTTTCATCTGCGCGGCATGCAGATGGTTATCCTGCCGATGAAGCTGAGCGCTTAGTGACCCGCAAACAGAAAGGCCCGGCTAGACCGGGCCTTTCCGCAGGAGCTTTTCGCAAGAGGTGCTGGTGGAGTTGAGGAGGATCGAACTCCCGACCTTCGCATTGCGAACGCGACGCTCTCCCAGCTGAGCTACAACCCCACGTGCTGCAATTTTAGCCGCAAAACCCGCGCCCCGCCAACGCCAGCTATGATGCGCGTGGAGTCGCAAGAACCCCTGTGCAGATCAGTCCGCCCTTCGGCTACAGCGAGATTGTTCCCCTGCAAAAGGGGCAGCAGGTGCGCCTGCCGCCCCCCGGCGAGATCCCGGAGTTTTGCCGCAAGAGCAACGCCGTGCCGATTTCGTTTTCCGAATTCGCCGTGGCGTGCCGCGACTATCCTCTCGCGTTCATTTCGACCGAGGCCGGACGGATTTTCAGCCCGGTCGCGGTGCTGGGAGTGACCGGCGGCGAGAATCTGTTTCAGCGCGACGGACGATGGGAGAGCGCCGTGTATTTTCCGGCGTATCTGCGCCGCTATCCCTTCTGCATGGCCCGGGTGACACTCAACTCGGTGGAGCAGGCGGACCGGTTGATCTGCGTCGAAAGGACGTTCCTTTCCGACGCCGGGGAGCGCGTGTTCGACGACACGGGCGCGCCACTGCCGCGCTGGCTGCCGATAGAGAAGCTCCTGCGGGAGTACGAATCCGATATCGAGCACGCCCGCGAGATGTGCGCGATCCTCTCGGACTACGCGCTGCTTGAACCCTTTACCCTGCAGGCTTCGCTCAAGGGCGGGACGACGACCTTTGGCGGAATGTACCGCGTGGACGAAAAGCGACTCGAATTCCTCAACGCGGCGCAGCACAAGACTCTCATACGCAAGGGCATCATGGGTCGCATCTACGCTCATCTGATGTCGCTGGATAACTTCGCCAGACTCATAGCCCGCAAAGAGGCAGCGGGGACGGCTACTCAGAGCGGGCGCGGCTGAGTCGGTCCCGGATCGCGGTCCATTCCGCGGACGCCGGTGGCTCCTCCACCAGGATTTCGTCGCAAGTCGACGAATCCAGCTTGCGCAGATTGGCGTAAAGATCGTGCCCATACCGCGCGGGATCCACGGGCGCTTCGATCCAGATCGCGGATGCGTCCCCCGCAGGACGGGCGCGGAACGCCATGACGCCGCGCCGCGTCGATTTTCCGCGCACCCGAAGATCCCATTCGCGTGAAGCGACCAGGCGCAGCGGTTGCCGCGGAGCATAGTGAGACTGAAGCGTGCCGGGCGCTCGCGGCGCACCCGGATCGCGGGGCACGGGCGGGAAACCGAGCGCCCCGGCAATGTCATCCTCGCTGATCCGGCCCGGCCGAAGGACGACGGGCTGGCCGCGCGAAACATCCACGATCGTCGATTCGATGCCGATCTCGCACGCGCCGCCGTCCAGGACCATATCGACATCCGAGCCCAGGTCACTGCGCACATGCTCCGCGGAGGTCGGGCTGATTCGCCCGAATCGGTTGGCCGATGGCGCGGCAATGCCGCCGCGGAACTCCCGCAGCAGCTCGAGCGCGACCGGGTGTCCGGGAACGCGCAACCCGATCGTTTCCTGGCCGCCGGTAAGGTCGTCGTCCACGCCGTCCGCCCGCCGCAGCACCAGCGTCAAGGGGCCCGGCCAGAATCGCGCCGCCAGCTTGGCCGCGTGCTCAGGAATTTCGCGCGCCCAGTGAGCCAGTTGCCCTATATCGCCGATGTGGACGATGACGGGATGGTTCGGGGGACGCCCTTTCACCGCGTAGATCCGGGCAACCGCCGCAGGGTTGGACGCGTCCGCTCCCAGGCCGTACACCGTCTCGGTGGGAAACGCCACCAAGCCGCCGCGTCGCAGCATCGCCGCGGCTTCTCTGATCGCGACAGCCCCGGGCGCGTCGACTCTCGGGGGCAAGGGGAAGCCGGTCAGCCCGGCAGCTTCGCGGTCATCACCGCTTCGGCCTGCGCCTTGCGGAATTGCACGAGGCGTTCCGCGAGATTCGCGTCGCTCAGCGCGAGCATGGCGACCGCGAAAAGGCCCGCGTTGGCGGCGCCGGCCTCCCCAATCGCAAAAGTCGCGACGGGAATGCCTTTGGGCATCTGCACCATCGACAGCAACGAATCGTGCCCGTGCAGATATTTGGACGGCATCGGCACGCCGAGCACCGGCAGGGTCGTTTTAGCCGCGATCACACCCGCGAGGTGCGCTGCGCCCCCGGCCCCGGCGATGAAGCAGCGCGCGCCGTTCGCGCTCAGGCGCTCTACCCAGGCCTCGAGCGCGGCGGGTGTGCGGTGCGCCGAGAGCACCTTGCTCTCGAAAGGCACGGAGAAATCCGTGAGCTGCTTGGCCGCTTCGCGCATGAAGTCCCAGTCGCTGGCGCTACCCATTACGATCCCCACGAGCGGTGAACGGGTGGCCATTTTCTACGCTCCCAGTTTTTTTCCGGTGAGACGATGCAGGGCTTCACGATACTTCTCGGAAGTCCTGGCGATCACGTCGGCCGGAAGCCGCGGCGCGGGCGGCGCCTTGTTCCAGTCGAGCGTCTCGAGATAGTCGCGAACGTATTGCTTGTCGAATGACGGCGGGCTCGATCCTGGGCGATACTCGTTCGCGGGCCAGAATCGGGACGAGTCCGCAGTAAGGGCTTCGTCGATCAGGACGAGATTTCCGCCTGGCTCGGTGCCGAACTCGAACTTGGTATCGGCGATGATGATGCCCCGCTCCCGCGCGAAGTCCGCCGCCTCGCGGTACAGGCGGATACTCACCTCTCGCACTCTCGCGGCGAGTTCCTTGCCGATCATTTTCTCGACCTGGGCGAAGGAGATGTTCTCGTCGTGAGCGCCGACCTCGGCCTTCGTGGCGGGAGTGAAGATGACCTCGGGCAGCTTGTCGGCCTGCTTGAGGCCCTTGGGCAGGGGAATGCCGCAGACAGCGCCCGTCTTCTGGTAGTCCTTCCAGCCCGATCCGATGAGGTAGCCGCGTACCACCGCTTCGATCGGCAGGGGCTTGAGCTTCCGCGCGACCACCGAGCGTTCCCTAACCTGGGCGGCTTCCTTGGCGCCTTTGACCACGGTGTCCGGAGCAACGCCGTCGAGGTGGTTCGGCACGATGTGACCGAGCTTGCGGAACCAGAAGTTGGATAGCTCGTTCAGCACCCGGCCCTTGTCGGGAATCGGGTCGGGCAGGACGACGTCGAACGCCGAAAGCCGGTCGGTGGTGACGATGAGCAAGTGGTCGCTACCCACTGCATAGATATCCCGAACCTTGCCCCTGCCGAGCAAGGGCAGGCTCTTGATGTCCGATTCGTAGAGCGCAGGCGCCACGCTAGGCCGCCTGCTTTTCGAGATCGGGCCGGTACTTGCCTTGCGCCGCGAGCCCGTTCATGCGGGCGCGATGGTAGAACACACGCTGCGCGGCGGCGACGTTGCCGGGAGCGCCGCACCAGGTCTTGAGCGCGGCGTTTTGCAGGGCGCGGCTGTACGAGAAAGTGAGCGGCCAGGGCAGCCCCGGCATCCTTGCCATCTCGTTGAGATGCGCGGTCGCGGCCTCGTCGCTCTGACCGCCGGAAAGAAACACTACGCCCGGCAGGGCCGCGGGCACGGTGCGCCGCAAGCAGCGCACGGTTTCCTCCGCAACCCGCTCCACCCCGGCCTGTCTCTGGCAATCCTTGGCCGAGACCACCATCGACGCCTTCAGAACGGTGTGCTCGAGCGAAACGTTGTAGGCGCGCATCGCCGCGAACAGGGCGGTGAGAGTCGCCTCGGTCGCTTCGTAGGAGCGCTCGATCGTGTGGTCGCCGTCGAGCAGGACCTCGGGCTCTACAATGGGAACGATCGAGGCCTCCTGGCACAGGCCCGAATAGCGGGCGAGCGCATGCGCGTTGGCGTACAGGCAAGCGTGGCTCGGAATGCCGGGACCGATGGTGATCACCGCGCGCCACTTGGCGAAGCGCGCGCCCAGCTTGAAATACTCCTCCAGCCTGCCTCTGAGTCCGTCCAGCCCCTCGGTCACCTTTTCACCCGGCGAGAGCGCAAGATCGTGAATGCCCTTGTCGACCTTGATGCCGGGAATGATGCCCTTGCCCGCGAGGTATTCCGGGAAAGGCTCGTTGCCGGAGACGGTGCTCTGGCGCAGCGTTTCGTCGAACAGGATCACACCGCTGACGAATTCCTCGATCCCCTTGGTGGTGAACAGCAGATCGCGGTAGGCGCGGCGGTTGGCTTCGGTGCTGTCGACGCCGACCGATTTGAAACGCTTTTCGCAGGTGCCGCTCGATTCATCCGCGGCGAGCAGTCCTTTGCCCTTGGCGACCATGGCTGCAGCGGTCTTGGAAAGCAGGTTCCGGTCCATTGAAGATTCCTTGTTGCCCGCAGAACTGAGGGGAAGCGGGTAATTTTAACCGTTTAGGCCGCTGCGCCAAACCGGCATTGGGTCGTGCCAGGTCTAGCACGCGGTTTGGTGCCGCACGCGGCAAGTCGCGAGCACCTCGTTCGGGTCGCGCCGCCACCAGTTGCCGGAGGACAGAACCTCGACCTCGTGGAAACCGCGATACCCGGCCTCCTCCATCCAGGAGCGTACCAGCGGGAGATCGACGACACCGTCCCCCATCATCCCACGATCGGCGAACATGTCCTTCGAGGAGGGGAGCCAGTCGCTGATCTGAAAGGCGAGCAGACGCTTTTCACCCGCCCGCTCGATCTGCGCCTTGAGCTGAGGGTCCCACCAGACGTGGTAGACATCGACCGCAACGCCCAGGGATGCGGCGCCGCGCTCGAGCTCGTCGCACAAGTCGAGCGCCTGCGCGAGCGTGTTCACGCAGCCTCGGCTGGCGCAATACATCGGGTGCAGCGGCTCGAGCGCCAACGGCACGCCCGCGGAGCGGGCATGATCGAGCACCTCGCCGATGCCGTCCCGCACCATCTCGCGCGTCCCAATGAGGTCCTTCGAGTCCCCCGGCAGAGCTCCCGCCACCAGAACCAGGCATCGCGCTTCGAGCGTTGCGGCATCGTCTATCGCCCGGCGCGTGTCGTCGATCGCGGCCTGGCGCCCCCTGCGGTCGGAGGCGGGAAATCGCCCGCCGCCGCAGAGCCCGGTCACCGTCAGTCCGCCATCGTGAGCCGCTCTTGCCGCTTCCTTGGCACCGATCTGCGCCAGCCCGTCGCGGCACAGGGAAACGCCGCGAAAGCGGTGCCGCACGCAGCCCGCGATGACCTCCCGCAGACTCCACTTTTCCCGCACGGTCGCGGAATTGAGCGCGAGCAGCTCGGGATTGGGCGGCGAGCTTCTCATGGTCCGGTTCACCGCAGAAAATGCCGGCTAGCCGCCGCGATGCTCGCCCACTCTTACGATCTTCATGGTGTTGGTGCCCCCGGCCTTGCCTATGGGTTCGCCGATGGTCACCACGATGAGGTCGCCCTTCTGCACTACGCCGTTTCTCACTAGGACGTTTTCCGCCTCTTGCAGCAGCTCCTCGCGGTCGTGACCGACGTACTTCACCATCAGCGGGTAGGTGTCGCGAAACAGCGCGCAGCGATACCGCGTGACGGTCTGCGACGTCAGCGCGTAGATAGGTACGCCGCAATTGAGCCGCGACATCCACAGCGCCGTGGAGCCCGACTCGGTCAGAGCGGCAATCGCCTTGACCTTGAGGTGGTACGCCGTGAAAAGCGCCGCCATCGCGATCGACTGGTCGACGCGCGTGAAGACCCGGGCGAGAAAGTCGCGGTCCAGAGTCACTTCGGCTGAGCTTTCGGCGACCTCGCAGATGCGGCTCATGGCCGCAACCGTCTCTACCGGGTACTTGCCGCTCGCGGATTCCGCCGAAAGCATCACGGCATCGGTGCCGTCGAGCACGGCGTTCGCCACGTC